>Ga0315281_10010591_pt1 | contig 12702 bp, 11 predicted proteins | sample YL17G07_0_MG_FD_204540 | JGI IMG/M metagenome (GOLD analysis project Ga0315281, IMG submission 204540) | Sediment microbial communities from Yellowstone Lake, YNP, Wyoming, USA - YL17G07_0 | ecosystem: Environmental > Aquatic > Freshwater > Lake > Sediment | place: USA: Wyoming | collected... | reverse complement strand
ATCTCAATAAGGGAGTTTATGGTTGCCATGCCTATTGCTGCTTCCAGCTCGCTCTCCGAACGGGCCATCCGGGCCAGCCCGAGTGCAGATTTTTCCATCAGGTGTCCCGCATCTTTCACCGGGGTGGGGAGATCAGTACTGTGATGGTTTGGCGCGTGCGAAGTTGATGCAAGCCCGCAGTTACGGGTTAGCACGGCTGTCCAGAAGGGTCCCAACCGTATGTCTTTTACCGTGGCTTGATAATCAAGCACGATGAGCAAATCGTTTATGATCTTCAGACTCACGATTATCGGTCCTTCCCGCCCCGACGGCATCTACCCCGTCCCCTCATGCCAAAGCCGAATCCTGGTGCTGGCTGTATCTCAGTGCTCTGACACGCGGGACATGAAGAGGGAGCACCCGCTACCATTTCCTCGAATGGCACATCCCATTCGTGGCCCTGTGTGACGCATCGGAAGCGACGCATCGCCATCTCAAAGTTGCCACCCTCGATCCGAATCGCCTTGCCATTGAGCAGAGCATCGGCTAACTTCCTTCGAGCGGATTCAAGCACTCTATGGAAGGTGGGCCGCGAAATTCTCATTCTTTGAGCGCACTCTTCCTGCTCGAGGCCTTCTAAATCCTTCAGGCGGATTGCCTCCACTTCCTCGACTGTAAGATTAACCTCCTCCAGAGAATAAAGGGGGATTCCTGCCGGCTTGAAATGTGTTACCGAAGGAATGGAATCAACTCGGCGCCACTTTATCGGTCTAGGCATTAATTTCTCCTGATATTTTAAGCGGAGTAATGGACATATGTTCATTATCATGATAGCAAATATGGGTTGCCCTGTCAAGCCCTGGAGCCCTGAGCGAGGAGGTCTAGTGGCTTACGCAATCTTTAAGAACTCGGACAATTATGCTCAATTAAGGATGTCAATACAGAAGATCCCTGGTACAGGACATCCCTGGTACAGGACGATTTACATGCGCCATGAGATGTGTTAAAATCTAAGTTGGTGAATTAAGAGTTCCATACCTCATGGTAAAGGAGTAAAAATGGCTGACAAAAAGAGTATAGACCCTGTAGTAGTTGAAATGCTCAAGAAGGCGGAAGCCGAGGGCGTGTCCACGGTTTTCAAGCGCGCTGATGAGACCAAGCCCTGCCCTATCGGACACGAGGGCAATTGTTGTAAAATTTGTTTTATGGGCCCGTGCCGCTTGACAGGTAAAACGACAGTTGGCCTCTGTGGCGCAACAAAGTCAACTGTATCAGCCCGAAATCTAGCTCGCATGTGTGCAGGCGGGGCGGCTGCCCACTCTGATCACGGGCGTGGCATGGCTTTGACGCTGCTGGCTGCCGCCGAGGGCGAGGCACCCGACTATTGTGTGAAGGATGAGAGGAAGCTAAAGAGAGTAGCTGGCTACCTGGGCGTGCCGGTGGATGGGCGAAGTACAAACGAGATTGCCGCAGACGTGGGCAAGATAGCCCTCGCCGAGTTCGGTCGTCAGCAAGGGGAATTGATTTATACCCATAGGGCTCCCCCCAAGCGTCAGGCCATCTGGCACAAATTGGGTATTACACCGCGAGGAATTGACCGCGAAATCGTGGAGACACTACACCGCACGCATATGGGCGTTGACCAGGATGCTGAACATATTCTGGACCATGCCATGCGCGCTGCTCTGGCTGATGGTTGGGGCGGCTCTATGCTCAGCACCGATATCAGCGACATACTCTTCGGCACCCCGGGCCCGATAGCTTCAGGCTCTAACTTCGGCGTGCTCCGTGAGGACGAGGTAAACGTTGTGATACATGGCCACGAGCCCACCCTCTCCGAGTTGATTGTGGCAGCGGCCAGCGATCCCGAGATTATCAACTACGCCAAGTCCAAGGGCGCCAAGGGCGTAAATCTGGCGGGCATCTGCTGCACTGCCAACGAGGTCCTGATGCGACAGGGCGTGCCTCTGCTGGGCAACTTCCTGGCTCAGGAGTTATCAATTCTTACCGGTGCTGTGGATGCTATGGTGGTGGATATCCAGTGCATCATGCAGGGAATTGTAGAGGTGGCGAAGAACTATCACACCAAGATAATTACCACCTCCCCCAAGGCGAAGATCGAGGGTGCGACCCACATCGAGTTCGAAGAGCATAAGGCGATGGAGATCGCGAAGACGATTCTCCGCATGGCAATAGACAATTACTCCAAGAGGGGCAAGGTGCATATCCCCGACATACAGGACCACTTGGTTGCCGGCTTTTCCCATGAATACATTGCCTATATGCTGGGTGGCAGTCTGCGCGAGTCCTTCCGGCCGCTGAACGATGCCATTATGGCGGGGCGCATTCGTGGCGCTGCCGGCGTGGTCGGCTGCAACAACCCCAGGGTGACCATGGACGACCCACACCTTTACGTTGTTCAGGAGTTGATTAAGAACGATATACTGGTGGTTACCACCGGATGCAACGCCATAGCTTGCGCCAAAGCGGGGCTGCTCACTCCGGAGGTCATGGACCAGTGCGGTCCCGGACTCAAGGAAATCTGCCAGACCATAGGTATCCCGCCGGTGCTTCATATGGGCTCTTGTGTGGACAATACCCGTATCCTGACCGTGCTAGCCCAGTCAGCCTGCGAAGGTGGTCTGGGTGAGGATATCAGCGACCTACCTGTGGCTGGGTTCGCTCCGGAGTGGATGTCGGAGAAGGCGATATCCATTGGTATCTACTTCGTAGCCTCCGGTGTTACCACGTGGATGGGTGTGGGCTCACCGGTTGGCGGAAGCCCTGAGGTCACTAAGATAATAACCGATGGCTGGAGAAAGAAAGTCGGCGCATCCTTCTACTTCGAGCCGGACCATAAAAAAGCTGTGCAAGATGCCATAGCTCACATCGATGGTAAGAGGAAGGCACTCAAGCTCGAGGAGTACAGCCCGACCAAGTACGCTCAGAGCAAGACCTATCTGCCTGGTGATTACTTCTCCCCCGAGAAGCATGGCGCCTACTCGCTGAAATAGAAGGCTCATTTTAGCATAAGGGCTAGGGGGCTCGACACTGAGTGCAGAGCCCCCTTTGATTTAGGCAACGCTTTTTTCGTAACGGGAGTCACGACGCTACATATTGATAAACAACCCTTTTCTATCCTAGAAGCTAGAAATCAGCCCACGGCGTTTGTGTCCCCATTATGAGGGATTGTGTAAGATACAGTCTTCGCCTTGTATGCCTGGTCGTCTGATCTACGGTGTTAAATATTTCGCTGTCTATAACTTTGAGCAATTCTTGTCTATTCATCGTCTGACAAATAAGCTAAGACTTTTGCCATCCTCACTCGTCCATACAACCTACCCTTGACAATGTACCTATAATTATACATATTAACTTATTCGTAAGAAACGCGTGAGGTGCGAGAATGCCAAGACGAGAACGGACGAGTATTGGGCTGCCGACCGGGAAGATGCAGATATTGGCGCAGGCGAGAGAGCGCTATGAGGAGTACACGGGGAAAAAAACTGACTGGGGGAATTTCCTTGCCGCCACTGTGGTATTAGGGCTGGCAGCCTTGGGCATCTACAGGATGATTAATTCGAGCAAGAAAAACCCGACTGCGACCTGCGTTGTCTGCCATAAGCGGTTTTCCATAGCCCACTCTGGTGAACTTTCCCCCGTTGTTTACGTTACCTGTCCCAATTGCGGAGCCGAGCTCGTTGTAGCTTTCACAGAGCATTGATTGTCAGACAGCGGAGCTGCATCTGGCCCGCCCACCTCAAGAGGCATGTTCTGTGCCTGGTGTGGGTCCCACCTTGGCCATGGTTTCGATGACGGCCCTCCGTTGATCGGCAAACGTTACTGTATGAACAGGTTCGCGCTGAAATTCGTGCCCGAGGCGCAGATGTGAACCAAAGTGCAATATCGGAGGTTGCAACTCTGGCAGGCGGCTGCTTCTGGTGCATTGAGGCGGTCTTCCGGGAAGTTGACGGCGTAGAAAGCGTAATCTCCGGCTACACAGGCGGTACGACTGTAAGTCCTACCTACCAGCAAGTCTGCAGCGATAGGACGGGCCATGCAGAAGCGATTCAGGTGACCTTCGATCCCACGAAAATTTCATACCGGGAAATCTTAGAGATTTTCTTCTCGGTCCACGACCCAACGACACTGAACCGGCAGGGTGCGGATATGGGCACACAATATCGTTCTGCTATGTTCTATCACAATGAGCAGCAAAGAGTCATCGCTGAAGAACTCATCAGGGAACTCAACAAAGCTGGCCTATCGAAGAAACCCATCGTTACGCAGATTGCTCCTCTAAACGAATTCTATTCTGCAGAAGACTACCATAGGGAATACTTTGCACGGCATCCGGAGCAGGCGTACTGCCAGATGGTGATTTTGCCCAAGGTAAACAAGTTCCGCAAAGAGTGGGCAAAGCGGCTTAAGAGATGATTGACAAAATACTAGTGTGTGACGCGTTGTTGGTCAAGTCTTCAATCCGAAGCAGTTAAGGATCTCATTAGACAAGAAAGCGGTTTGTTACTCCTGCCACGGGAAACTAAGTATGTAGATTGCCAGCATTAACGTGACACTTCTAAGCTGAAGGTTATTGGACACGTTCGACTGCTCGTTATTATCTCTGAAGACCAAACTCTCCCACTTGAACTTACCAGATATACATCCTCGTCGTCACCTAATTACCGTCCCGCTAGCCTCGCTATTTGAAAGACTACGATGGCAAGAGAGAACGAGAGTATCAGTTGCAAGCCTATGGAAAAGGCCACCCAGCGCCACCCTCCAGTTTCGTGGCGAATCGCTGACACTGTGGCGACACAAGGAACGAAAAGAACCTGCGCCACGAGGAAGGCTATACCTGCAGCGGGCGTGAGCATCCCCTTCAGAGCCTGACTCAGCCCGGCCGTTTCCCTGCCCAGTAATACGCCAAGGGTTGCTATTGTGTTCTCCTTGGCTACGAAGCTTGTCAATAGAGCCACCATGAGCTGCCAGTTCAGCCCCATAAGCTTGCCAACCGGCTCAAGCCCTCTGCCAATGTGGCCAAGGACGCTCCCTTCGATATTGCTTGACGGGAAATAGGATAGGAGCCAGATGATGATAGACACGACCAGTATGATTGTTCCAGCTCGTTTGATGAATGCTGTGGTCCGCTGCCAGGAAACCAGCCCGATGGTTCGTGGATTCGGCTCGTGGTAGAGCGGCAGTTCCATCATCAGAACGGCCCTCTCGCCTTCGAAGATGAAGCGGTTCATCAGTAACCCTGAAATCACCAATACCACCAAGCTAAAGGCAATGATTCCCGCCGTTACCAATATTGCTTGGCCCCCGAAGATCGCTGCCGCGACCACGCCGATTACTGCCATTCTGCCCGCACAAGGGATAAGAGGCGCCAGCAGCACGGTCAAAAGACGAGCCCGCTTCGACTCTATAATGCGCGTCCCCATCACTGCGGGGACGTTGCACCCGAAACCTAAAAGCAGCGGCAAAGATGACTTGCCGTGTAATCCCAACAAATGCATGAACCTGTCTGTGACGAAAGCCACCCGTGCCGTGTACCCAACATCTTCCAAAAAACCCCAGGCTACGAAGAAGAGAAACAGTATTGGAAGAAATGTGAGAACGGTTCCCACCCCGCCCAGTAGGCCATTGCCAAGGAAGCTTTGCAGCCAGCCTGGCATGAAATGCATGTGGTCAAATACCAGTGTTTGCGCTCTTTCAATTAAGCTGACCTGCAGGAAATGCTGCACGGGAACGCCTATTCCATAAACGACGAGGAAGACAAGGATCATGACTGCTGCCAGAACTGCCAAGCCCCAGATCGGATGAGTTGCAGCATGGTCGATTTTCTCGGTAACAGAAACTCGGCCAATGGCGGGCCTTTCTTGAGCCGACGATAGCACATTCTTGACCCAGTCGAAGCGGAGCCCGGCTAAGGTTATTGCAGCAGACTCCTTGTCGCTGAGAAAGGAGTCCAGTTCCGCTTGTCGGTCCTGTGATAGGCGGTCGTGGAGCAACTTGTTGATCTGGCTATCACCCTCCAATACCTTCATAGCCGCCCAGTGCCTCGGGTAGGGACTCGTGTCCCCATCTGTCAAGAGACCTTCAATATGAGCTATGTCAGCCGAGATCTCGCTGCCATACTCCACATGTCCCACCGCCGGGGAATCCACCGCTTGAGTGCATTTCTGTGCAATGACTTCCACCAGCTCCTTCAAACCCCGGTTCTTGCTGGCCACCATGGGGACAACTGGCATATTCAGCGCTGCCTCTAGAGCCTTAACGTCGATATTGGTGCCTTCCTGGCGGGCCACATCCACCATGTTCAAGGCGACTATCAAACGCGGTGTCAGCTCCATGAGCTCAGTCACTAGATACAGGTGGCGGTCCAGGCTGGCCGCATTGAGGAGGGCGACAACCACATCGGGCTTTTCCGTCACCAGGTAGTCCCGGGTAATCTGCTCTTCCGGTGAATTGGCGGTGAGGCTGTATGTGCCTGGCAGGTCGACCAGTTGGATAGTCAAACCGTTATGGCGGGCTATCCCGGTTTTCTGTTCCACTGTCTTCCCCGGCCAGTTACCCACATGCTGGGAGAGGCCTGTTAGAAGATTGAAAACAGTGCTTTTGCCTACGTTAGGTGCCCCGGCCAGCGCTACGACGACGGTCTTCTTGTCAGGTTTCTCAGCTTTCTCTAGCATCTGGGGCTTTTTCTAGTCACCATTATCTTGGCAGCCATTCCTTGACCGAGAGCCACTTCTACATCGTGGACCTTGGCCAAGACTGGGCCGCGCCCGAAATTCTCGATCATTTTCACTGTGCTCCCTGGAGTAAATCCCATTGAGAGGCATCGTCCCAACATCCCCTTGCCACCCGTGTACGACTTCAGAACGCCAGATTGTCCAGTCTGGAGCATGCTCATGGGGATCTCCTCGTCAGCCGCTTCTTCACTGGGGGAGATGGAAATTGCCGTGAGATAATCCGCAGTCGCTTTATCCAGCACCAATTTTTGCCCGTCCAGTTTGAGCTCCAGGGTTCCGTCATCGTCCTTCCTTTCGATCCTTACGATCGCCTTCGGCTTCAACCCCCACTTTTCTATTTTCCTCAACAACCGGCTGTCCTCCTTCACCACCGCAGAGATACGCACTTTTTGCCCCACCTCAAACTCCGAAAGCGGCCTGACGTCCTGATCTTTGACATATCCATTCTTGTCTGGAATTGGGTTGCCATGAGGACAGGTGTCGGCGTAGCTCAAAAGCGAAGCTAAACTCTCCTCCATATCTGGGGAGATGGCGTGTTCCAGACGACAGGCTGTGTCATGAACCTTGTCCCAGCGGAGACCAAGGATATCTGTGAGAAACCTCTCCCACAGACGATGCCGTCTGATTGTAGTCAGTGCTGCTCGATTACCTTCAGCGGTGAGCGAGACCCCTTTGTTGTGCTCGTAGTTTATCAGCCCTTTAGCCTCCAGCCTTCGTATCATATCGGTGACAGCTGGTAGCGAAACTCCCAGATCGGCCGCAAGAGATGACGTGGAAACAGGCATTTCAGTCTTCTGTCTCTTGGAAATCGCCTCCAGATACTCTTCCACCCGTTCGCTTCTCATTGGTGTAAACCTCCGATGATTTAAGTCAGCCTAATTTAAGCCGACTTAATTATAACACATTGCACAAGCGAAAAGCAAGACAGACATGCATGGGTCCATTTGCAGACAGTTATCGATTGTAGGAAGAAGTGAAATAATGTCCTAATCCTATGATTAGCAGACCCAACTTCTGAAGGACATGTAAATCGTCAGCGTTAATGGGATACTTTGGGGACAAATTTGGAACCATGTCAAGTGGACACTTTGTGGCTTGCTCCTGATCTTCTCCTAAGCTGGATTGAAACCGAGTGCTTTTCACGTACCCGGTTTCGGAGTGAATATGCGCTCAGCGCAGCCATCCTTCTTGGAGCTACTGGTTCATCGGGTAAGGTAGGTAGCGTAACAAATCGTCATTTGTTGAACTTGTTCTTCCCAAGAAGTAGATAGGCTCAGTTGCACAATCCAGCGATTCATTACTTCTTGAAGCGTTCCAAAATCAAGCCCTTTTGGAGGAGCTTGGTGTCGATAAGTACCCTTAATGGAGGATATTCCAGAGGTGCGAGAAGTAGGTAGAAAGAGCTGCCACATCCTCGGGGTCGGCGATGAGGATACCGACCTCGGCGTTGGACTTGACGGCTCGGTTGCTGATGTTGTGGGTGCAGACGATAGCGGTGGTGAAATCGAAAACCCAAAACTTGGCGTGGATGATTCTCATGGTGTTGCCCATGCGGACGTCGACGCCGTACCTTTCTAACTTTGTTGCGGTGTGTCTGTTGATTCGGGATAGGTGAGCTTTCATCGCTTCGTGATGGAGGATAGCGCGGACCGTAACTCCTCTTTGTGGTGCTGCTGCAACCGCTCGGTTAATGTCCTGGGCGGTGCCGGCGCGCTGGCCCTGATACCAAGACCACTCGTAGACGCAAACGAGGATACGGGTCTGAGCCTTCTTGATGGCCTCGCAGACTACGCCTAGATACTCATGCTCTGTAAAAATCATCGGCTGCCCCGCTTTAGACGGCGCCCAAGAGGAGTTTTTGGTAGTAGGAGCCGTCAACTTTCTTCCAGGTCGTCTCGATACCCAGGACTCGGCGCAGAATTCCCGTAACTCCTCCGGCAATATCCGTGATGGTGATAACGTCAAACTCCTCTTGCCCACAGTTGACAGTGACCTGACACCATCCGGTGTAGGCTCCCCATATCTCGCCACGGCGGAGCTCGCGGACCGCTCGTTGGGATGCTTCTGAGGCGCTGGTGTACTCTGGCTGAGTGACACGATTCATGCGGTCGTAGAAGTTGTTTATTTCGTCCCACTCAAAGGCTTCGTAGTGAATGAGGTCCGTGTCTATCTGCGCCATGTTGGGCTTCCACATTCCCACGCCATAGTTGCCGCGATATACAAGGTGGTCAACAATGACCTCCTCACCCTCACCTCGGTACTGATTCTGCCATGTGCTGTGATAGGTGTAGACGCTGGCGTCTGCGGCGAGTGGTTGCTTGATATAGATAGTAGCCCCGGATAGAACGGGCACGTCTTCAACCCACCCGAGTAGCTTCTTGAAAGCTAATTTGCCGGTGGTGCCGGCGGCTATCTCAAACTCGGGGTAATAGTTTACCAGGGCGTCGCTATTGCTCCACGAAGAAAACTCAAGCCCTGCACGGCAGATTATCCAGTTCATAAGCTGGAAGATGTTTTTGCTGCCTGCTGCCCATGAATACTTCTTCCGGGCTTTCCACCTATTGAGGAATTCCCAGGCTCCCTCACAGTAAATCTTGAGCGTGCCCACTACCCCTTGAGGCCAGAAGGCGCGGAGCGGGAACCATGGGGGGGATACGAACTCCCAACCGGTAATCCAAAAATAGGGGAGCGTGGAATACTTATCCCCCGAGTAAGTGGTGAAGCCGAGACTGGCTGCGATTGTCCAGCCTTTTGAGTTGAATTCGTTGTACTTCCCGCTCGTGTTGTCCAGGACAACGGTAAGTGTGGAGCGATTAGTCCCTGGCTTGATGTTAGAGTTGATTTCGAGTACATCGGTGGTGAACGAAACGACCACAGTTGTCATGTCGGCTAGTTGGACAACACCCTGGTTAGTGAGATAAAGATAGACGCCATTATGACACACCGCCAGGCCATACGCGCTCGCGTAATTGAAGGGCACGGGCTCAAGCCATAGGGCGCTGATAAACTCGGCTGTTGGGCCTGTTCGGGTCCAGTATTGGCGGTAGCCTGCCACTGTTCCCGTGTGGCGCTCAACGAAAAAGAGGCGGAAGACGTCTGGCATGTCAAGGCTCGGCGCGTAGTATTCAAAATCCTCCCCAGCTTCACGAGCCATAATCTCGGAGAAGGTGCTAAAAGTGTCTGGCGCCTTTGAGTATCCATCGCCCCACACAATCTCCCATACTCCATCCTGGGCGCTGCTGTTTATGCCGGTGACCACGATGTTGAAGTCTGCGTAGTATTTGACGGCGATCCCCGATATCGTGCTCAGACTTTTGTTAGAGTCTAGGTTGGAGCCCCAGGAACCGCTTGTCCTGCGCGATGCGTGAATTTCATGGGCAATCGTCCAGACCATGCCATATACTGTGCTGCTCTTGTTGGAGATAGCGATAACTCCGTTGGCGTCTGAGACGAAGCCGAGGTCAATAGGCTCGCCCCACGAATCCCCGTAGTCTTCAGCAGGGTACTCCCATATATGGTAGCTGTCGGTGGGGTCGATGTAGACAACGACGATGTATTCACCATAGCAGGATATGGCTGCTGCCGTACAGTGAACGGCCAGGTCCTGCCAGTCGTTGAAGATAGAACCCTCAGTCGGGGTATCCACTTTGGAGAAGTGAAGATGGTCGCTGGTGCTCCATTTGGCGATTCGGTATAAGACGCCGGTGCTAGAGATAGCGGAAGCATGGAAGAGGGGGGTTGTTTGGTCAATGGGACCGGTGCCGCTTCCGATGAACGGAAAGGCGAACCCTGGTAGTACAATCCAAGACTCACCTTCGTCATACCAAAAAAGCGAACAGCCCTGGTAGGTGTGAACAACATCGTCGGCGTGTATCCAAAGAACCCCGGTTACTCCGTCTGCTTCTGGCGCGCTGAGAAGCCAACAGTATTGAGTCTCCGCATCGCGCGCTAGGTTGGTGAAGGTGAAAGCCACCCATTCGCCGTCTGTGTCCTCCGTGAGAGTGTTGCCGTTGTATGTGGCGGTTTTGAGGTCGGCCCCTGTGGGCTCGCCGTCCACGTCAAGGGCCTTAATGACGAGCGTAAGAGTGCCGGGTGTACCCTCCCGATGGAGCCTGAGAGTGATAGAAGTTAGACCTTTTGCCCTCTTTGGGTAAAGCTGCATCCCGACAACTAGGGGGTCGGCCATAGCGAGTGAGCCTAAAAGCGGTGGGTCAAAGCGGTCTCCGCTCGTTATTACGAGCGGGTCATAAAGGCTAGTCCATTCACAGATCACGGCTCCGCCCCTCTGATTCCATGCTTCGACTTTGGCCTTTGGGGTGCCGGCGCCTGAAGCGTAGTCAATGAGTGGGGCCAATTTCTGTGCTACTGTGAGGTCCGGGTGTAGTGCTCTCATTTGCCACTCCCTGTAGAACTCGTGTGCTAAAATAATTATAGCACGGGTATTCTAGTGGGAGCTTCGGTTGAAAGTTACGTCTCCCGTCTACTCACTGAGGGCATGGAAAGGGCTGAGCGAATCGGCTACCTCTATGCTCTACCATGTAGAAGGGAGCGGGATATTCCGGCGCTCGGGAAACAGGACAATCCTTAATGCGTGGTACACACCTACCAATCCGCAGACTTCGCTTCAACAGTCGGGGCGCTCTGCCTTTAAGCTGGCCGTGGCGTCCTGGCAAGCCCTGAGCGATGGGGATAAGCAGAAGTGGAAGGATTACCAGAACCACCGGAAAAGACGGCCTGTAATGGATGGATACAACCTTTTTATTTCGAAGTTCCTACTGACGGACGGTAACCCTCAACTGCCACCGGACATGATAACGGGGTTTCCGTACACGTTCCCGTTTACATTCAGTTAGCTTTTGGGGGGGGTGATAGAAATGGCACTAAAAGCAAAACACAAATCAGTTGGGAGCGACCTAACGCAAACTGAGTGGGAAGCTGAAGACTCGCACACCATTGAAGGCGAACACGCTCAACAACATTCCATCACAGCCGTTGCCGACCATACCAGTGGGGCTACTTCTGGCAAGATGCTCAAAGCCGATGCCAATGGTCTACCTATTGACGCCACTAATACGGATGCCCAGGTAGCTGCGGCTGTAGCTGCCTCCCATGCCAATCTCCACACAATCGTGAGGAAAACGTCTGACCAAACAGTAAATAATAGCAATGTTTTTGTGGATGATTCGGAGCTCAAGATGGCAGTCGCGGCTAATGAGATATGGCTAGTTGAGATTTTCCTGATGCTGGCCACAACGGCAGTCGCCGATTTTAAGGCTCAACTGACCTGTCCCGTGGGTGGGGTAGTAAATGCTCGTCAGAGCTTCCCCACGTATGCCCTTGCGAACTATGTGGGGGCGACAACGCAACTAACGATGTCAACTGCGGCGGACCTTACCAATGCGGGAGCGATGGTTATGTGTATCTATGTAGGTGGGGCGAATGGGGGCACACTTCAACTCCAATGGGCGCAGAATCAGGCCGAAGCGACAAATACGAAGGTACTCACCAACTCAGTCTTGATTGCACATAGAATACTGTAGCCGAAAGTAGAAGGGAGTGCTGGCATGACACAGCTATTTGAGTATTACAACATTTCGGACCCGGCCCTGGCTGCCTGCCATGACGACTTCTGGCAAGCGGAAACCTTTACGCCTCGCGTGTCCCATACTATAACCTCCGTAAAGCTGAGAATGTATCGTCTCGGCTTACCAGGGACAATCACAGTGGGCATAAAGGCGACTGCTGTGGGCGGTGCCCCTGACGGTGCTGACATTGCCTCTGGCACTACAGATGGGGACACCTTACCGACAGAGTACGCCGGTGAGGAGCGTGAGGTCTCGCTTGGAGCGGGTGTGGCGCTTCTTGCGGGAACGAAGTACGCTATTGTGCCTCGGGCTCTTACTGGGGATGCGGACAATTATGTGCGCTGGCGCCATTCTCCGACTAAAGTCTACCCGCGGGGATCGCA
>Ga0315281_10010590_pt1 | contig 12704 bp, 11 predicted proteins | sample YL17G07_0_MG_FD_204540 | JGI IMG/M metagenome (GOLD analysis project Ga0315281, IMG submission 204540) | Sediment microbial communities from Yellowstone Lake, YNP, Wyoming, USA - YL17G07_0 | ecosystem: Environmental > Aquatic > Freshwater > Lake > Sediment | place: USA: Wyoming | collected... | reverse complement strand
CAGTACCAGAAGGTGCTGTCGTACATCGACATCGCGAAAGGCGAGGGCGCGAAAGTCGAGCTCGGCGGCGGCGCGGCGACGCGGAAGGAATGCGGCAAGGGCTGGTTCGTCGAACCGACGATCTTCTCCGGCGTCGGCAACCAAATGCGCATCGCCCAGGAAGAGGTGTTCGGGCCGGTGCTGTCGGTGATCCCCTTCGGCGACGAAGAGGAGGCGGTGGCGATCGCCAACGACGTGCGCTTCGGCCTCGGCGCCGGGGTGTGGACCAGGGACATCGGCCGCGCGATCCGCATGTCGGAGCGCATCCAGGCCGGCACCGTGTGGGTCAACACCTACCGCGCGGTGAGCTTCATGTCGCCGTTTGGCGGCTACAAGGCGAGCGGGATAGGGCGCGAAAACGGCATCGACGCCATCCGCGAGTTTCTACAGGTGAAATCGGTCTGGATCAACACCGGCGCGCCGACCGCGAATCCGTTCGTGATGCGCTGACAATAATGGCAATTGGGCCGGCATTCGAGGAGAACAGCATGCAAACAGCAGGACATTGGATTTACAAAGCCGGCGCGGCAGTCGGCCTGGCCCTGGCGGTGATCTGCGGCGACGCATCGGCGCAGGCCTGGCCGTCGAAGCCGATCCGCATCATCGTGCCGTATACGCCGGGTGGCTACACCGACTACATGGCGCGCACCGTCGGGCAGAAGCTCTCGGAAGTCCTCGGCCAGCCGATCGTGTATGACAACCGGCCTGGCGCGAACAGCATTCTCGGCGTCGATCTCGTCGCCAAGGCGCCGCCCGACGGTTACACCTTTGGCATCGTGATCGGCGCGCATGCGGTCAATCCGTCTCTGTATCCGAAACTGCCGTACGATGTGTTCAAGGACTTCCGTTACGTATCGCTGCTCTCCGTCGCGCCGCTGATCATGGTGATGCACCCGTCGGTGCCGGCGAACAGCCTGAAGGAACTCATTGCGCTGGCAAGAGCAAAGCCGGGCCAGCTCAATTTCGGCTCGAGCGGCACCGGCGCGGCGGCGCACCTCACCATGGAAATGTTCAAGTCGCGCGCCGGCATTTCGATGGCGCACATTCCGTACAAGGGCACGGCGGGCGTGCTGCAAGACACCATCGGCGGCCAGATCAACCTGTTTTTCGACGTCGTCGGACCGTTGATGCCGCATGTGCGTGCCGGCAAACTCAAGGCGATCGTCGTCACCGCAAAAGAGCGCATGGTCGCCGCACCGGAGGTGCCGACCATGGCGGAGGCCGGCGTGCCGGATTTCGTCTCGGGCACTTTTGCCGGCTATATCGCGCCGGCGGGAACACCGAAGGAGATCGTCAACCGCGTTTCGGCCGAGGTGCAGAAAATCCTGCGCGATCCGGCGATGCGCGAGAAACTCGCGCAGCAGGGCTACGAAGCCGTCGGCGGCACGCCGGAGGAATTCGAGAAGTTCATGCGCGACGAAGTCGCGAAATGGGCGAAGGTGGTCAGGGATTCGGGGACGAAGATCGAGTAGGGAAACTCTGAACAAGTACGCGTTGCAGGTCGCGTGCGCAGCCGAAGCGACCAGGGAACCATGCCAATTGGCAACTTGGCATCTGCCCCAAACACGACCAGATCCATTGGTCTGACTTGATCGGAGCTTCCCTAGTCGTTTTGCCTGCTGGTCCGGCCGTCTGACCCCTGCCTGCAGCGGTGTTTCCCGCTGTGCGGCCAGCAACTGCTTGACGCGCCTCGGCGCGGTGCCACACAATCCTTGCCGGGCAGGCGTTTCAACGCCGCCCGACATCACCCGGAGGAGATCCCATGAACAGAATTGTCGATTGCCTGAAACTTGGCGCCACGCTGGCAGCGGGACTTGCGCTGGCGTTGCCGGTATCCGCGCAGCAACTCACCTTCATGACCGGCCCGCAGGGCGGGGTCTGGGTGCCGCTCGGCGGCGCGCTCAAGGGCATGTGGGAGAAAGCGATCCCCGGCCTGCAGATCACCGCGTCCCCCGGCGCAGGCATCTCGAATGTGCGCGGCGTGGATGAAGACAAGGCGCAGATCGGCTTCGGCAACACCATCACCACGGTCGACGGGCTCGAAGGCCGCGCGCCCTACCCGAAAAAGGTGACCAAGGTGTGCCAGCTTGCGAACCTCTACCCGCAATACTTCCAGGTGGTGGTGCTGGCCGACAGCAAGATGAACTCGGTCACCGACCTCAAGGGCAAGACGATCGTGGTGCAACCCAAGGGCAATACCGCCGAACTCGCGACGCAGCACATGCTGCAGGTGCACGGACTGAACTATTCGCAGGTCAAGGCGAGCTTCCAGGCGTCCTACACCGACGCGGTGGCCCTGATGAAGGATGGCCATGCCGACGCGTTCACGCTCGGCACCACGGTGCCCGCCTCGTCGATCATGGACCTCGCCAGCGCGCGCGACGTGAAGCTCCTGGGGGTGGACGACAAGGTGATGGCGGCGATGAAGAAAATCAATCCCGGCTACAACAGGATCACGATTCCCGCGAATACCTACCCGAAGCAGGACAAGCCGGTGGACGTGGTCGGCTACGCGACGCAGCTGGTGGTGGCGTGCAGCCTGCCGGAGCAGACGGTCTACACGATGGTGAAGACCATGGCCGCCAACGTCAATGACATGGTTGCGGTGAACAAGGCGATGACCGGGCTCACCCCCAAAATCATGGCCGAGGACGTCGGCGTGCCGTTGCATCCCGGCGCGGCAAGGTTCTACAAGGAAGCCGGCGCAATGTAATTTTGCACGGCACTACTGGGAAACGGGGCGGCAGGATCGCCCCGTTTTTCATCCGTGATCCAGATCGCGCAGGCAACAGCACGCATGTCCGAAGTCGCACCGATCATCTCCGACGAAATCCCGGCAACGGCGCCGACGCTGAAGGCGCTCAAGTGGCTGGTGTCGGCGATCGCGATCGCCATGTCGCTCTACCACATGTACGTCGCGGGATTCGGCCCGCCGGAAGCGTATTTCTTCCGCGGCACGCACCTGTTGTTCGCGATGACGCTGGTGTTCCTGCTCTATCCGCTGCGGCCTGCCGGTCACCCCGCCTGGCGCATCGTGGATCTGGTCCTGCTTGCCGCTTCGTGGGGCTTCGTGCTGCACCTTCTCCTCAACTATGAGTACGTGATCAACCGCATTATTTACATCGACGACCTGACGTGGCTCGACAAGACCTACGCGGTGCTGGCGGTGGTGCTGGTGCTCGAAGTCACGCGGCGCGTGCTCGGCTGGGCGCTGCCGATCACGGCGACGGTGTTCGTCGCTTACGCCCTGTTCTACACCCAGGTCAAGATTCCGGTGCTGATGGAGCAGCTCTACCTCTCCACCGAGGGCATTTTCGGCTCGACGCTCGGGGTCTCGGCGTCGTACGTCATGCTGTTCGTATTGTTTGGCGCCTTCATGGAGAAAAGCGGGACCGGCAAGCTGTTCATGGACTTTGCGCTGTCGCTGACCGGCCACACCGCGGGCGGTCCGGGCAAGGTGTCGGTGATCAGCTCGGCGCTGTTCGGCACCGTGTCGGGCAGCGCGGTGGCGAACGTGATGGTCGACGGGCCGATGACGATTCCGCTGATGAAACGCACCGGCTTCCGTCCCGAGTTCGCGGCAGCCGTCGAAGCGACCGCCTCCACCGGCGGGCAGATCATGCCGCCGGTGATGGGCGCCGCCGCTTTCGTGATGGCGGAATTCCTCGCGGTCTCCTATTTCCAGGTCACGCTGTGGGCGATCATCCCGTCGATCCTGTACTACGTCGCGGTGTTTTTCGCCGTGCATTTCGAGGCCAAGCGCCAGGGCCTGCACGGCGTTCCGAAATCGGAACTGCCGCGCCTTCGCACGGTGATGGCCGAACGCGGGCATTTGTTCGTGCCGATCATCATCATCTTCATCGGTCTCACCGCGGGCTACAGCGCGCCGCTGTGCGCCCTCGTCGCATTGCTCGCCTGCCTGCCGATGGCGCTGCTCAGGAAGTCGACGCGCGCGGGCATCACCTGGAAATCCATGCTCGAAGCGCTGGAAGAGGGCGCGAAGAACACGCTGTCTGTCGCGGTCGCCTGCGCCTGCGCCGGAATCGTGATCGGGGTGGTGACCATCACCGGGCTCGGCATCAGCTTCACCCAGCTGGTCTTGGGACTCACGCAGAACATGCTGCCGGTTGCCCTGCTGCTCACCGCCGTCGCCGGCATCGTGCTCGGCATGGGCATGCCAACGACCCCGGCCTACATCGTGATGGTCGCGCTGCTGGTACCGGCGCTGGTCAAGCTCGGCATCGTCACCCCGGCCGCGCACATGTTCGCCTTCTATTTCGCGATCCTGTCGGCGATCACGCCGCCGGTGGCGCTGGCGGTCTACGCGGCAGCGAGCCTCGCCAAGACCGACTTGTGGGCGGCAGGCCTGGCGGCGGTGCGTATTGGCGCGGCCGGCTTCATCGTGCCGTTCATGTTCGTCTACGAGCCGGCGCTGCTGCTGATCGGCCCATGGTATGTCTCAGCGCTGGCGTTCGCCAGCGCAACCATCGGCGTGATCGCACTGGCGGCAAGCCTGCACGGCTACCTGCTCGCGCCGCTGGGCCGCTGGCAGCGCGTGGTCCTGTTCGTTGCCGCGCTGCTGCTGATCGCTCCCGAGCTCATCAGCTCGATCGTCGGCATCGTGCTGCTCGGCGCCATTGCCATGCAACAGAAATTGCCGGGCAACAGGCAACGCGCGGCGGCCCAACCGCAGGAGAGGTAAGCTCAGGCCGCGAGTTCGGCGACGCCGTGGCGCAGGACGACGGTGCCGCGCTCGGCGGAACGCCCCTGGAACTGCGCGATGCTCCCCTTTATCCACATCTCGGTCGCCGGGCGCTCGCCGGGATAGCCGGGGATCACCGCTATCGTCGGCATTGCCTGCAGGTTCTTTTCAAAGGCGAACCGCAGCTGGCGCGCATCGAGCGGATCGAAACCGACGCCGATCCCGAGTGCGTAGAGCATGGTGTCGCGCGCCGTGTCGGCGTGCTCCAGGTCCGGAAACGGATAGGCCCGGAGCCTCGCGAGATCGAGCATGAGGGAACTACACCGGCTCCCAGCTGAATACGTCCTGGGAGCGGTCGAGCTTGTAAAAACTGGGCGCAAGCGCGGGCATCGCGTGTTCCGCGACCGCTTCGGGCGTCCAGCCGCCGTCGCGCTGCACGGAGCGCAGCGGCCGGTTCTGGCTCATCAGGAAAATCTCGTTGTGCCGCACCGCGAATATCTGGCCCGACACGTGCGCGGCCAGGTCGCTCGCGAGATACACCGCCAGCGGCGCGATCTTCGCCGGCGTCATCTGCTTCAGCTTGTCGATACGCGCCTGCTGCTCGGGCGAGCCGACCGGAATCGAGCCAATCATGCGGCTCCAGGCGAATGGCGCGATGCAGTTCGAGCGCACCTTGAAGCGCGCCATGTCGAGCGCGATCGATTTCGACAACGCCGCGATGCCGAGCTTCGCCGCGGAATAGTTAGCCTGGCCGAAATTGCCGATGAGCCCGGACGTCGAGGTCATGTGGATATACGATCCCGCCTCCTGGTCCTTGAAGTAGTTGGCGGCGGCGCGGCTCATGTAGAACGAGCCATTGAGATGCACGCCGATCACGGCCCCCCACTCCTCGGGGCTCATCTTGTGAAAAATGCGGTCGCGCAGGATCCCGGCGTTGTTGACCACGCAGTCGATGCGGCCGAAGTGATCGAGCGCGGTCTGCACGATGCGGTTCGCGCTGGTCCATTCCGCGACGCTGTCCGCATTCGCGACGGCTGTGCCGCCGGCCTCGGCAATTTCCGCCACGACCTTTTGCGCCGGGGTCGCGTCTGCGCCTTCGCCGCCGACTGAGGCGCCGGTGTCGTTGACCACCACCTTTGCGCCCTGCGCGGCCATCGCCAGCGCGAAATCGCGCCCGATGCCGCCGCCGGCGCCGGTGACCACCACTACTTTTACTGCGAGCATGTTCGACATGATATTTGAGTCCATTTCAAGATGACGAAAACGGTTTACTCCCAGATCGTCGATTGTGCGCGGATGGCTTCATCATCCGTGCGCAAGCAATGATCCGCGCGGACGGCTTCCGGCCGCGCAAGTTTGGCGAAGGCTAACGCGCTATGTAAGCATTGCGCGCTCTGCGCGCCAACCACGTCCAACTATTCGGATAGAAACCATCCGAATAGTTGAACGCGGTTTTTGGGTAAACCTGACGCCGAGGCGAACTTGCAAACGATTTCGCAAAGCCAAATACGGTTTACCCCGAGATCGTCGATTGTGCACGGATGGCTTCATCATCCGTGCGCAAGCGATGATCCGCGCGGACGGCAGCCGTCCGCGCAAGTTTGGCGAAGGCTTGCGCGCTGCGCGCGCCAACCACGTCCAACTATTCGGATACAAACCATCCGAATAGTTGAACGCGGTTTCTGAGGGAAACCAGGCACGTCCTCACACCGTCGCTGCCGTCCCGAGGATCGCCGTGACCTGTGACGAAAGCATGCCGCCGTTGCCATGGCACAAGGCGACTTCGGCGCCCGCGATCTGGCGCTCGCCGGCCTGGTTCCGCAACTGGCGCACCGCCTCGACGATGGTGAAGATGCCGTACATTCCCGGATGCACGCACGACAGGCCGCCGCCATTGGTGTTCACCGGGAGCCGGCCGCCGGGCGCGATGGCGCCGTCCTCCACGAAGCCGCCGCCGGCGCCCTTTTCGCAGAAGCCGAGATCCTCGAGGAACAGGATGGTATTGATGGTGAACGCGTCGTAGAGTTCGACGACATCGATGTCCGCGGGGTGCAGTCCGGCCATCGCGAACGCCTTCGGTCCGGACTCGGACGCGGCGGACACCGTGAGGTCCGGCATCTGTGAAATCTGGCGGTGCCAGTGCGCGGCGCCCATTCCGAGCACGAATACCGGCGGTTGGGGCAGCGCGCGCGCGCGGTCGGCGCGGGTCAGCACGAAGGCGCCGCCGCCGTCGGTGACGAGGCAGCAGTTGCGAACGGTCAGCGGGTCCGAGATCATCCGCGAGTTGACCACGTCGTCGATGGTGAGCGGGTCGCGGACAAAGGCCTCGGGATTTTTCTGCGCCCACCGGCGCGCGGCGACCGCGACTTCCGCCAGTTGCTCGCGGGTGGTGCCATACTGGTACATGTGGCGCGCCGCGGCGAGCGCGTAGCTGGTCGGCGGGTTGAACGGGCGGTACGGCGCTTCATACGCCATCGGGTCGAGTTCAGCCTTGATCTTGCCCTGATTGCGGCGCCCCATCCCGGTCCTCTGATTGCTGCCGTAGGCGACCAGCACCGCGTTGCAAAGTCCCGCTTCGAGCGCAAGCGCCGCCGGAATGAGGTGCGAGACGAACGACGCGCCGCCCACCGAGTTGCTATCCGAGAACGAGGGCCTGATGCCGAGATACTCGGCGACCGAAAGCGCCGGCATGAAGGACGTGGTGCTCGCGGTGAGGAGGCCGTCGATGTCGCGCAGCGTCAGGCCTGCATCCGCCACCGCGAGGCGCGAGGCATCGGCGAGAATTTCGATCTCGGTGCGTCCCGGCGCTTCCCCGCAGCCTGCCAGCCCGACGCCCGCGATCGCAAGCTTGCCGCGCAATTCGGCCATCATGCAATGACTCCGGCGTTGGGCACGAAGACGACGATGGCTTTGCCGCCTTCCTGTTTCACTTCGACATGCACGCGCATGCCGATGCGGATTGCCTCGTTGGCGATGCCGTCTACGCGGCCCATCAGGCGCACGCCTTCCTGGAGGTCGACCAGCACCACGTTGTAATCGCCGCCATCGGCCGGTTTTTTGCGCACGATCGTCACCGAATACACGGTGCCGAGGCCTGCCGGCCGCACCCATGACAGGTGGTGGCCGCCGCAGTGCGGGCACTGTACGCGCGGATAGAACACGTACCTGTCGCAGTCCGCGCAATGCTGGATCTGGAACTGGCCATGGGAAAGCGCATCGTGGAACTGCTGTTCCGGGCCGGGATTGGAATGCGAGTCGCTCATGAATCGAATTATCCGGAAAAGGCAGCCTGGTCAGGCCAGACGGGAAGGCGGAATTACTCCGAGCCCACTATTCCACGCGCATGATTGAGCGTCAAGCGCGTTGCGCAAGGAAACGCCGAAACGCGCGGGCGCCGCCTTCGCGGGCTCAGACCGGCGCCAGGCCGATGGACAGGCCGCCGCACACGTAGAGCGTTTGCCCGGTGACGTAGCCGTTCCGCGGGTCGAGGAAAAACATCGCGGCGCGCGCGACGTCCTCCGGCTCGCCCATGCGCTTGACCGCAACGCCTTCGATGATGCGCTTCGTTGCAGGGCTGTCCGGGGGATTGCCTTTGGTAAACAATTCGGTGGCGATCGGACCCGGCGCGATCACGTTGACCGTGATGCCGTCGCCGCCGAGTTCGAGGGCCCAGGAGCGCGCGTAGCCGATCATGCCCGCCTTGGTCGCCGCGTACACCGTGCGCAGCGCCTTGCCTTGCACCGCGCGCGACGCGATGAACACGATGCGGCCGAGCTTCGCCTCGCGCATCGCGGGCAGGAACGCCTGGGTGAGTGTGAGCGGCGCCGCAAGGTGCAGGCTGGACAGATGCGCGAGGTCGGCGTGCGTCGCCTCCTCGATCGAGGCCGGCCGCATTTCGCCGGCGTTGTGCACCAGGTGCGTGACCTTGAACTCCTTGGCGACGGTGCGCGCAATCGCGCCGGCCGCCGCGCGGTCTGCGAGGTTGACCTTGAAATCGTGGAGATTGGCGTGCGTGTCCGGCGAGCCGCGGCGCGACAGGTTGATCACTTCGTAGCCGGCGTCGAGCAGATGCCGCGCGATCGACAGTCCGATGCCGGTGCTGGCGCCGGTGACCACTGCGACGGGAAGGCTCATGGCTGGGCGAGGTTGGTCAGGTGGAGGCGTATTGTAGCGGGAACAGCGCCATATTGATTGCGGTCAAGTCGGTGTAACATTATGTGCTTATGCTAGGCTGATGTACCGTATCGCCCGGCGACGGGCGCGAAATGTTGTCCTGAATCAAATCAGTCAACGGAGGTGTCAAATGTCTTCGCTCAAACACATTGTCGCCGCGACCTGCACGGCACTCGCCTGCACCTCGGTCAACGCGCAAACCGAGATCCAGTTCTGGCATTCGATGACCGGCGCGCTCGGCGAGCGCGTCACCGGTCTCGCCGACGGCTTCAATCAGTCGCAAAAGGCATACAAGGTGGTGCCGGTCTACAAGGGCGGTTATGCGGATTCGATGGCCGCGGCGATTGCCGCCACCCGTGCCGGCAACGCGCCGCATATCGTCCAGATTTTCGAGGTGGGCACCGCGACCATGATGGCGGCCGCCGCGGACGAGACGGCGAAACGGAAAAAGGGCGTGGTCAAGCCGGTCTACCAGGTGATGGCCGAAGGTGGCGTCAAGTTCGACCCGAAGGTCTACGTCCCTGCGGTACGCGATTATTACACCGACAAGACCGGCCGCATGCTGTCGTTGCCGTTCAACAGTTCGACGACGGTGTTCTATTACAACGTCGACGCGTTCAAGAAGGCCGGGCTCGACCCGAACGCGCCGCCCAAGACCTGGCCGGACGTGCAGGCCGCGGCGCAGAAAATCAGGGACACCAATGCGACGGCCTGCGGTTATACCAGCGGCTGGCAGTCCTGGGTGCACATGGAAAATCTCCATGCCTGGCACAACGAACCCTACGCCACGCTGCAGAACGGTTTCGGCGGCCTCCATACCGAGCTGCAGATCAACAGCAAACTCGCGATCCGGCACGTCGCGCTGCTCTCGGCGTGGGTCAAGGGCGGGCTGTTTTCCTACGGCGGGCGCGCGAACGAGGCGGAAGCGAAATTCTACGGCGGCGAGTGCGCCATGCTGACGAGCTCGTCGGCGGCCTACGCCAACATAAAGAAGAACGCGAAATTCGAGTTTGCCGTTTCGCAACTGCCCTATTACGACGATTATCCCGGGGCGCCGCAAAACACCATCATCGGCGGCGCGAGCCTGTGGGTGATGGCGGGCAAAAAACCGGCGGATTACAAAGGCGTCGCGCAGTTCTTCAACTACCTGTCGAAACCGGAATTGCAGGCCGAGTGGCATCAGGCAACCGGGTACCTGCCGATCACCAAGGCGGCGTACGACATCACCAAGAAACAGGGTTTCTACGAGAAGAATCCAGGCACCGACGTTTCGGTGCGGCAGATGACCGGCAAGGCGCCGACGGCCAACTCGAAGGGGGTCCGGCTTGGCTACCTGCCGCAGATCCGCACTGCGATCGACGAGGAACTCGAGGCGGTGTGGGCGGGCAAGAAGGCGCCCAAGGAGGCGCTCGACGAAGCGGTCAAGCGCGGCAACGAACTGCTGCGCAAGTTCGAACAAGCGAACAAATAGCAATCGCGCAGCACGCCGGACTACCGGGAAGGCCGGCATTGCTGCTCCCGGTGTCCGGCTCTTCCTTTCAGGATTTGAAACCTGCATAGGCTGATTGCGACCGCGACCAAATGGAAAAGCGCGCACGCTTTCACTCACACTGGCTTCCGTACGCGCTGGTCGCGCCGCAGATCGCGATCACGCTGGTGTTTTTCATCTGGCCGGCGTCACAGGCGTTGTGGCAGTCGATGCTGGTCGAGGATGCGTTCGGGCTGCAGACGCAGTTCGTCTGGTTCAGCAATTTCAAGGAACTGTTCAACGACCGCTTGTACCTGCAGTCGTTCCGCGTCACTGCCCTGTTTTCCGTTCTGGTGGCCGGATCCGGACTGGCAATCGCACTGGTGCTCGCGGTATTCGCCGACCGCATCGTGCGCGGCGAGCGCATCTACAAGACCCTGCTGATCTGGCCCTACGCGGTCGCGCCCGCGGTGGCGGCGGTGCTGTGGCTGTTCATGTTCAATCCGTCGGTCGGCATCGTCGCCTTTTACCTGCGGCGGATGGGCGTCGACTGGAACCATTTGCTGAACGGCGGGCAGGCAATGACGCTGGTGGTGATTGCGGCGGTGTGGAAGCAGATCAGCTACAACTTCCTGTTTTTTCTTGCCGGCCTGCAGTCGATTCCGAAATCGATGATCGAAGCGGCAGCCATCGACGGCGCCGGACCGGTCAAGCGGTTCACCAGCATCATTTTCCCGCTGCTGTCGCCGACCACCTTCTTCCTGCTGGTGGTCAACCTGGTGTATGCGTTTTTCGACACCTTCGCGATCGTCGATGCGGCGACCCAGGGAGGGCCGTCGCAGGCCACCTCGATCCTGGTGTTCAAGGTGTTCACCGACGGTTTCAAGGGCCTCGATCTCGGCGGCTCGGCGGCGCAGTCGGTGGTGCTGATGGCGATCGTGATTTCGCTCACCGTGGTCCAGTTCCGTTTCATCGAGCGCAAGGTGCAGTACTGATGATCGAGAACCGCCCGTGGTTCACGTTCCTGTCGCACGCGGTCCTGCTTGCGGGCATCGCGGTGGTCACGTTTCCGCTGTACATGACCTTCGTCGCGTCCAGCCTCAGCGCCGAGCAGGTGCTGCAGGTGCCGATGCCGCTCGTCCCCGGCGGGCACCTCATCGAGAACTACACGCAGGTGCTGCTCCACGGCTCGGAGATGGGATCCAGCGCGCCGGTCTGGCGCATGATGCTGAACAGCCTGGTGATGGCGCTGGTGATCCCGATCGGCAAGATCAGCATTTCGCTGATTTCCGCATTCGCCATCGTCTATTTCCGCTTTCCGCTGCGTGCGTTCTTTTTCTGGATGATCTTCATCACGCTGATGCTGCCGGTCGAAGTGCGCATCATGCCGACCTACAAGGTGGTGTCCGACCTCGGCATGATCGACACCTATGCCGGGCTCACCGTGCCGCTGATCGCTTCCGCGACGGCGACCTTCCTGTTCCGCCAGTTTTTCCTGACCATCCCGGACGAGCTGGCGGAGGCGGCGCGCATCGACGGCGCCGGGCCGCTGCGGTTTTTCTGGGACATCGTGCTGCCGCTGTCGCGCACCAATATTGCGGCACTGTTCGTGATCCTGTTCATCTACGGCTGGAACCAGTACCTGTGGCCGCTGCTGGTCACCACCCGCGAAGACATGTATACGGCGGTGATCGGCATCAAGCGCATGATCACCGGCGGCGATGCCGCGACCGAATGGAATCTGGTGATGGCCACCGCGATCCTCGCCATGCTGCCACCCGCGCTGGTGGTCATCGTGATGCAGAAATGGTTCATCAAGGGCCTCGTTGACACGGAAAAATGAGCGAAACATGGCACAAGTAAAACTGCGCGGCGTCCGCAAGTCCTTCGGGGCCCTCGAAATCATCCACGACGTCGACATGGACGTTGCCGACGGCGAGTTCGTGGTGATCGTCGGCCCCTCGGGCTGCGGCAAGTCCACGCTGCTCAGAATGGTGGCGGGGCTGGAACGCGTCACCAGCGGTGAAATCGTGATCGGCGACCGCGTGGTCAACGAGCTGGAACCCAAGGACCGCGACATCGCCATGGTGTTCCAGAACTACGCGCTCTACCCGCACATGGATGTCTACGACAACATGGCCTACGGCCTCCGGATCCGCGGTTTTTCCAAGGCGGACATCGAGACCCGGGTCAACAAGGCCGGCGAGATCCTCGAACTGATGCCCCTGCTCAGGAGAAAACCGCGGGAGCTTTCGGGTGGGCAGCGGCAGCGGGTGGCGATGGGCCGCGCCATCGTGCGCGAGCCCGCGGTGTTCTTGTTCG
>Ga0315281_10010589_pt1 | contig 12705 bp, 10 predicted proteins | sample YL17G07_0_MG_FD_204540 | JGI IMG/M metagenome (GOLD analysis project Ga0315281, IMG submission 204540) | Sediment microbial communities from Yellowstone Lake, YNP, Wyoming, USA - YL17G07_0 | ecosystem: Environmental > Aquatic > Freshwater > Lake > Sediment | place: USA: Wyoming | collected... | reverse complement strand
CGGCTTCCGGGTGCGCGTCACACGACGCGACGGAGCACGTTCCGGTCGGTGTGGGCGAGCGTGCCGCCGGTGGCGCGGAGTTCCACGGTGGTGGTCTCGTCGTAGGAGAACGTGTCGCCCTCCACGGTGATCGTTACGTCGTACAGAATCGTGCGTGCGGCCACCGCGAGGTATTGGTTCGAGAGAATGCCGTAGGTCTCCGAACCGACCTCGGCGCGGAGCGTGAACGTCGTCGCGTCGGCCGCGACGGTTGCGCCCGCGATCAGGGTGCTCCCGCGCGGCACCATGAAGCAGTGCATCACCTGGCTGGCGGCGCCGTCCCAGAGCCAGTATCCGACTTCGGTGTGGAAGGGATCTTCCTCGCCGCCGCGCCACGCCGCCATGCGGTAGTCGAGGCCGTACAGGTGCTGCTCGCCATTGTCGACCGGGCCGAAGGGGCTGAACGTCGTGCGCTCGCGGTAGGGCGTCGTGACCACGCTTCTCGTCTCGTTGTGGAACGAGACGTCCTCACCTTCGGCGCCTTCCCAGGTGCCGGCAAGTGCGCCGAGCGGACCGAGGTCTGACAACGCGGGCGCGGGCATCGGCGTCCTCCAGTTCGGTGGGTGGTTCGCGCAGCGACGCGAGCGCGAGCGCACGAATGTACGCGAGACCTCGCTGGTACGCTGCATCGTCGCTCGGGCGAGTGGCGGAATTGGCAGACGCGCAGGCTTCAGGTGCCTGTGTTCGTAAGAACGTGGGGGTTCAAGTCCCCCCTCGCCCACCAAGGCGGTCGCGGAGCACGTGTTTTTGCACCTTTCCGGACGGCGTCAGCGGCAATTGGTCGAGGAAGATCCATTCCTTCGGAACCTTGTACGGAGCCAACCGCTCGCGCGCGAACGCCTCGAGGTCCGCGGGTGACGGCGTTCGATCCGCCGCCGGCCGGACAACGGCGACGACCCGTTCACCCCACCGCTTGTCGGGGAGTCCCACCACCGCGACGTCGCCGACGTCGGCGTGAGCGCGGAGCACTGCTTCGACCTCGGCCGGATACACGTTGGTCGCGCCCGTGACGATCATGTCCTTCAGCCGGCCGACGATCCGCAGGTAACCGCGCTCGTCGAGTGTCGCGAGGTCGCCGGTTCGGAGCCATCCGTCGCGCGTGAAGGCGCGGGCCGTTTCCTCGGGGTCGCCGTAATAGCCGGCCATCACGTTGTACCCACGGACATGAAGCTCCCCGCTCTCTCCGATCGGCATGACGGCGCCGGTCTCGGGATCGGCAATCCGCACGTCGACACCGGGTAGCGGCTGCCCGAGCGTTTCCGCGACATCTTCGGGGGTGTCGTCGAGGTGTGTCTGTGCGATGTACCCGCAGCATTCGGTCTGCCCGAAGACGATCGTGACGGACGCGTCGAGCAGGCGGCGGACGCGTCGAACGAGTTCGGGCGGAACGACACTTCCACCCGAGCTGACCGTGCGCAACGAGCCGAGTCGCGCCGGATCGAACGCAGGGTGCTCGAGGAGGTCGAGGAGCACCGTTGGAACTGCGACCGTGAGGGTTGCCTGCTCCGACTCGATCAGGTCGAGGACGAGACCGGCGTCGAACGCACCGACGACCACCATCGACGCCTGACGCTGCGCGATCGACACGCCGACGACCTGGCCCCCGACGTGATAGGTGGGCAGTGGGTCGACGTACACGTCGCCCGGACGCATCCCGAAACGGTGGGCGCCGAATCGACCGGCGTTCGTGATGCCACGGTGAGTCAGCGCCGCGCCCTTGGGCGTCCCGGTGGTACCCGACGTGTAGACGATCTGGGCGATGTCGTCGGGAGCGACGGTGGGGAACTCGGCCGGTTTCGGCGTCCGATCGGCCGGCGCCGTCAGGCCGGCCAGCGAGATCGTCTCGCGCACGTCCGGCAATGCAGCGAGGGCGGTGGCGAGCACGGCTTGGAGGTCGTTGCCGCGGTACGGGGCGCCGACCACGACACCCGCGGCGCCCGAGCTGCTCAGCACGTGTTCGAGTTCGTGTCGCCGCAGTCCCGGGTTGACGGGCACCAGCACAAGGCCCGCGAGCGCGGCGGCATAGGTGACGATCCAAGCCTCGGGGACGGTCGCCGACCACAACGCGAGTCGTTCGCCGGGCACGAGGCGCTCGAGCAGGACCCCCGCAGTTCGCTCGGCCCGATCGAGCAGGTCCGAATACGTCCACCGTCGCCTCTGGGCGGGATCGGCGACGCCGTCGACGAGCGCGGTTGCAGTCGGCGCGTTCGCCGCGGCATGGCGCAGCACCGTCGCGATCGTCGTTTCGAGGATCGCCGCGCCGGGCTCGGCGAGAAACTCAGACGTCGTGAGGGGTGTCACTCAGTCACCGGCGGCGGCCTCGCCGGCACGGGTTCCGAACACGAGGGCAGGACCGATGGTCGCTCCGCCCGCCGGCGTCGCCACGCCGAACGGATTCGCCGCCGCGTTGCCGGCCGCGTAGAGGCCGACGACGATGCCGTCATCCGCGCGGCGGACGCGCCCTTCGGTATCGGTCCGGGGTCCGCCCTTGGTTCCGAGGCATCCCGACCGGACTTCGACGGCGTAGAAGGGCGGACGGGTCACCGGCCCGAGCGTCGGGTGGGAGGCCGTCGCGTCGCCGATCCAGTGGTCGTACCCGTACGAACCCCGACCGAACTCGGTGTCGACCCCCTCGGCGACTCCGGCATTGAACCGGGCGACGGTCGACTCCAACTCGCCCTCCGGCAACTGGAGTTCGGCGGCGAGGTCGGTGAGCGTGGCCGCGCTCCGAAGCCACGGCGGGTGGGGATCGCCGGGCTCGAGTGACCCGATCGGGTAGCGCGAGCGGTACTCGGCGTCGAACACGAGCCAGCACGGCGAGGCGGGGAAACGAAAGCCGCCGGCGTCGAAACGGAGTCGAAGTGCGCGACCGACATCACCGTAGTTCTGTGCTTCGTTCACGAAACGGCGGCCGCACCGGTCGACCAGAATCGCGCCCGGACGCGCCCGCTCGACGTGCAGTGGCCGGTAGAAGCGCTCGTCGTCGAGAACCTCGCCCGGAATCCCGACCGCCGGCATCCACCACGCCTCGGTCATGTTGCCGAGCTCGGCTCCTGCGGCGAGCGCCATCCGCAACCCGTCCCCCGCGCAGCCCGGTGTCCCCATCGGCGCGAGCCCGTTACCCGGGATGAACGTACGGACGAGCGCGGCATCGAACTGGAATCCTCCGGTAGCAAGCACCACGTTTCCCCGAAGCTCGTCGCCGTCGACGACCACACCGCGTACACCACCGTCTTCCATGATGAGTTCCATCGCGCGCGCACGCGTACGAACGGGCACGCCACGCTCGACGAGCGCCGCGACCATGGCGCCAACCAGCACCCGACCGCGCACGGGTCCTCGCAACACGAGACCGTCGGTCAGGCGACCCGCGTCCGCGCTCGGGGCCGCATCACGCGCACTGACCTCGGGGCTTGACTGCACCCGTAGCGCGATCTCCGCCGGTAGTTCCAGCGGACGAGGCCAGATCGAACGGCCGCCGGTACGACCGCCCGGTCGCTCCGCGTGGTAGTCGGGCCAGTTAGCGAGGAGCTCCCAACACAACGGGGTGCGGTCCTCGATCATCGACGCGACTCTCGCTGCATCGTGCACGAACGTCGAGGCCAACGTGTCGTCGTAGTCACCGAGCGCGAGCGATCGCAGGTACTGCAACGCCTCGGCCGGGGAGTCGCGGACCCCGGCCGCGCGCGCCACGTGGCTGGCCGGGAGCCACGCCACACCACCCGAGATCGCGGTGGTGCCCCCGAGAGAGGTTGCCCGCTCGACGAGGGTCACGGAGGCGCCCGCGTGCGTCGCGGCCAGAGCGGCGGCCAAGCCGGCAGCACCGGACCCCACAACGATCACGCTCGCGGGACGCCCCATCGGGCCGGGAGTCTCGCACTGTCACCCCACCCGTACCAACCCCGGGCGATCGACGAGCGCGATGCCATCGCTCGCCCCGGCCGCCCGGATCCGACAGGGCTAGGATTCCGATCCCGGTCGAGCAGGCGACCGGGTCGACTACCCCGATTTCCGAGCCGAGTTCCGAGTCGGGGGAATGCCGTGCCGAGCACCTCCCCGCTGGGAGGCTCGAACGGCCGGAGGACGATGGTGATGCGCCAGGCGTACGGCCAGCTGATCGAGGATCTCGACGTGTCGATCACGGTGTTCGACCGCGAGGGCCGGGTGCAGGCCGAGAGTCGTGGCGCAGTGGCAGAACGGGACCACCTCGGGCTGACGATGTCGGAGGAGGGGCGATTCTCGCCGCCGCTCGAGATGATCGCCGACTCCGGCGCGCCGTTGACGCTGGACGACGCCCCTCTCGCGCGCACCCTCCGCACGGGCCAGGCGGTCCACGGCGAAGTCGTCGGGCTCCGCGCTATCGACGGCACGACGGTATGGAATGCAGTGACGTCCTCACCCATCGTCGATCCCGCGACGGGTGAGTTCTCGGGTGTGCTGGTCACCGCATTGGACGTCACCGAACTTCGCGAAACGAAGGACGCGCTGCGCGGTTCGGAACAATGGTTCCTCCTGCTTGCGGAGCACTCCACCGATCTCGTCTACCGCTATCTGATCGGTGAGCCGTCTCGTTTCGACTACGTGAACCCGGCGTTCACACGGGTGCTCGGCTACTCCCTCGAAGAGCTCTATGCCGATCCTGAGCTCGGGGTGCAGATCATCCACGAGGACGATCGGGGGCAGTTGCTCTCGCAGGCACAAGCGGGTTCAGGTCCGGTCGTCGGCAAGGTCTTGCGCATGGTGCACCGTGACGGCCACATCGTCTGGACCGAGCACCAGACGGTTCCCGTCCGCGACGCGTCCGGTACCGTCGTCGTGCTCGAAGGCATCGCGCGCGATATCACCGCGCTGAGAGCCAAGGAAGCCGACCTCAACTACCGCGCGCTGCACGACGCGCTCACCGGGCTGCCCAATCGTGTGCTGTTCATCGACCGTCTCGAGCGCGCCCTCGCGCGTACGCGCCGTCACCCGGGGTATCTCGCGGTCCTCTATCTCGACGTCGACCGCTTCAAGACGGTGAACGACAATCTCGGACACGAAGCCGGCGATCGCCTGCTCCAGGTCATGGCCCAGCGCCTCAATGAGACAGTTCGCCCGTCCGACAGCGTTGCTCGCCTCGGCGGCGACGAATTCGCGGCGATTCTCCCCGACCTCGCCGACCCGAACGAGGCAGCTCAGATCGCGAAGCGACTGCTCGAGGCCACGGCGGAGCCGGTCGATCTCGCCGGTGCCGAGCGGGTCGTGACGATGAGCATCGGCATCGGCATCGCGGGCGCCGGCTTCGACAACCGAGGCCGTGAGGACGCGGGCGCGATCGAAGCTGACGGCGACGGCGACGGCACCATGGGGGTTGCGGAGCTGCTGCGGCGCGCCGACGTTGCCATGTACCAGGCGAAGAGCGCCGGGCGAGCCCGGGTGGAGTCCTACGACACGCTGCCCTTCGGCAGTTAGCCCTGGTCGAATACGCACCGGGCCGAAGAACGTGGAGAGCTGTGGAGACGGCTGCGTCGTGTGGTACCTCGAGGTTCGCGGATCATCGCCGAGCCGCACGCCGCGGACTGGTGTGTGGCGCACTCGCCACACTCGTGTGTGCGCTCGTGGCGCCGATGGCTGCGAGCGGAGCTGTGGCAGGTCCCGTTCCCGTCGACCGCGTGTTGGTCATCAGCCTTCCGGGAGTTGCGTGGCCCGATCTGGACGGGGCCGACGTTCCGCATCTCCGACAGTTGTTCGACCAGTCGGCGCTGGGCGCACTGGTGACCCGGACCGCGGGCCGGCGGTCGTCGGCCGGGGCCGGGTACCTGACGATCGGGGCGGGGGGCCGAACCGAGAGCGACGAGTTGCTCGTCGGTCAGGCCTTCGAGCCCGCCGAGTCCTACGGAAGCGCTTCGGCGGCTGAAGTCTTCGCCCACAGGACGGGCCGACGTCTCGACCACGGGCTCCTCCACCTCGGTATCGAGGCGCTCATCGCGAAGAACGCCGCGGGTCGATTCGACCCGCGGCTGGGCGCGCTCGGCGATGCGCTCGCGCGTGCTCATGTCGGCCGAGCGGTGATCGCCAACGGAGACGGGCCGCAGCGCGTCGTCGACGGAAGCATCCCCCGCTCTCAGCGATCTGCGGTTGCCGCGCTCATGACCCACGACGGATTCGTTCCCGAAGGCGACGTGGGAACCGATCTCGTAATCGAGAGCCCCGGCGCGCCGTTCGGCGTACGCCAGGATCCCGACGCGGTGATGCGTGCGTTCGATCAGGTCTGGAGGCCGCGGCACGTGGTGCTGGTCGAAGCGTCTGATCTGGTGCGTGCCGATCTCTATGGGCCGTTCGCGACGGCGGAGCAGCAGCGCGCGCTGAAGCTCGACGCGCTCGCGCGCGCGGACGCGCTCGTCGGCCGGCTGCTCACTCGTGTCGATTCCCACCACGACGCCGTGTTCGTGATCGGCCCCACGTCGGGACGCGGCGGCGGTCTGGCGGTCACCGCACTCCGCGCTTCCGGCGTGCGTCCCGGGCTCCTCCGGTCGGCGACGAGCCGCCGTACCGGGATCGTCTACCTGGCCGACGTCGCGCCCACCGTGTTGCACCTGTTCGGCATCACCCGGCCCGCCAAGATGGAAGGCCAGGCGATGGTCGTCCGCCCGGTCGCCGACAACTCGAGCCGAGCGTCGCGCCTCGTACGAATGAGCCGGGACGGACTTGCTCGCGATACCCGCACCACGCCCATATCGCTGGTCGTGGTCGTGCTCGGCGGGTTGCTCGCGGCTTCGGCATTGCTCGTGTTGTGGCGCTTCCCGCGCGGGCGTATCGCGGTCGAGATCGGCGCTCTGGCGCTCTTGGGCTTCCTCGCGTCCACCTATGTGGCCGGGCCTCTCAACGTCGGCCGTTCCGGCAACTCGGCGTACTGGGAGTTCCTGTTCCTCGGTGCGGTGGTGTTCGCGCTTGCGTGCAAGCTTGCGGGACGCGGCCGCCCCTACGCGCCGTTGCTGATCGCCCTCGGGTCGACCGTCGCCTTGCACCTCGGCGACCTGCTCACGGGTGCCCACTTCGAGTTCAACACGGTCTTCGGCTATTCGGCCACCGTCGGCATCCGCACCTCCGGCGAAGGCAACCTCACATTTGCGCAGCTCGCGGCAGCAACCCTGTTCCTCTGCGCGCTGATCGTGTGGCGAATGCCCTCCCGAAGAGCGAGGTACTGCGTGATCGGGATGCTGATCGTGACGCTGGCCGTGATGGTCGTGCCGCAGTTCGGGGACGACTTCGGCGCCGCGCTCTCGGTGTTCCCCGCGTTCGCACTCCTCGCGTGGCTCCTGCTCGGCCATCGCGTCCGGCTCCGCACCGTCGGGTTCCTTGCGGCGGGGGTGATCGCGGCGGGTCTGCTGGTCGGGTTCGCCGATCTCCTTCGCCCTCCCGACCAGCGCACCCATATCGGCCGGTTCTTCAGCCAGGTTGGGCGGGGCGGCTTCGACAGCCTCGCCCGAGTCCTCCGGCGGAAGGCCGACGCCAACCTGGCATCCTTCTCGACCGCGCGCCTGATGTGGGTGTTGCCGATCGTTGTCGCGTTCGGCATCGTCGTGTGGCTGTCGAACCGGACGCCGGCGCGCCGACTCATGAGCGACACTCCGGTGTTCCGCCACGCGCTGGCCGCCTTCGCCGTGTTGGTGCTGCTCGGCTACGTGCTCAACGACTCCGGCGTCTCCATCCCGGCGCTGATGGCGGTGGAGTTCGAATGTGTGGCCGCGTACGTGCTCCTCCAGGAGGGCGCGTCGAGTCCGCGTCGCAGCACCGAGTCGGCTCAGGTGCCGTTGCTTCGGTAGATCGCGGCACCGTCGACGGTGGCAACCCGACGCCACCGGCCCGAAGCGAGATAGCGCGCGAACGGCGGGAACAGCTTCGGAGGGTAGAACCGAGCGTTGCGCTGGTCGGCGGTGGACATGTCCACGATGAGGGTGGGCACGCGCTGGTGGAGATCATCGAGGAACTGTGACCACGCGCCCGGCGTCGCGTACTGCATCCCCACCCGATCGGGCGGCCGCCCGCCACTCTCGCCGGTGAGGTAGCCGGTTGTCGGGAATCGGGTCGCGGGCAGGCGGTCCGCCGCCCAGTACACCTCCGGTGCGTGACCCCATACGAGCACGCGTTCATCGTGCGTGGTGTGGGCACGCACGTAGCGCGCGACGTCGGCGGCAATGCGCGCGTCGCGCGTCTCGGTCTGCGCGAGTGCTTGCTCCAGGTAATACGCGGTGGTTCCGGCAAGGATCGCGGCCATGCCGACGACGACCCAGCGTCGGGTGAAGAACTTCGAGGAGGTGAGCGTGCGTGTCGCGAGGAGGCAGAGTGGAGGCAGGAGTTGCAGGTAGTAGTGCGGGAAGAACCGCAGTCCTGCGAACACGGCGACGACGCCGCTGGCGGTCCAGAGCCACAGGTCGGCGTCGTCGCGCCTCCGTGGCCACGCCGCCACCGCGAGGACGACGATCACCGCGTGGCCCAGCAGGAACCACTCCGTCTTGCGGGCACCGAGCGCGAGCGAGTAACCGAGCACCCCGCTCGCGTCGAGGTAGCCGCCGTTTCCCGTGAACACCCAGAAGAAGAAGTCGTGAAACCCCATCACCGCGGCGACGACGAGGATCGGGCCGGCGAAGTAGACGCCCAACGCGATCAGACCGCGGAGGCGCCGTGCGCGCCACGCGAGCCAACCGAGCGGCAACAGGGCCACCACCGCCGTCTGCTTCGCGAGGGTGGCCACGGCGAGCATGGCGCCGCCCGCAGCCGTTCGACGACGAATGCCCAGCACCATCGCCGCCGTCATCAGCGGCAACATGAAGACCTCGAAGTTGGCGGCCTGCGCGTCCTGCGGGCGGAAGGCCGTTGCCGCGAGGAGATACCCGACGCCCGCGGCCACGGCCGTCCATTTGCCGCGAAATCGCCGGCGGGCCTCGATGGCGAGGAGGAGCGCGGTCAGCGCATGCGCGAGCACTGCGAGCACACGGACCGTGGTGAGGTCGTCGTTGCCCACGACTGCGAACGTCGCGGCGTAGACATAGGGAACAAGCGGCGGTTTGCGATCGACCGCGTCCACGTAGAGCTGACCACCGTGATCGAGCACCTGCGCCTCGGTCGCGAGGTACGCCTCGTCGGTGTTGAAGACGTGGTTCCCGAACGTGGGTAGTCGCAGGAACGCCGACACCAACACGAGCGCGGCGAACAGACCGACGAGGTGGAGCCGCCGCGTGCGGGAGCTCTGCCCCGCGTCGCCTGTCACCGACCGCGCCCCAGGAGGTCCCGATAGCCTGCGCGCCATGGCGCGCACGAGGTGTCGGATCCGCGGGATCGGGCTCTTCGCGATGGCGATCGTTGCAATCGCTGGGCTCGTCGGCGGAGCATGCGCGACTTCGGAACGAGCGGTAATCGGCACATGCCCGATCCGGCCCGGCGCCCTCTGCGCGGGGAACTACATGAAGGGGTCACGCCTGCAGTATTCCGTTCTCTTCGACGCCAACCTCGACCATGCCGATCTTGACGGAGCCGAACTGCAATGGTCGAACCTCGCCGGCGCGACGATGCGCGAGGCAAAGCTGGCCCACGCCAACCTCGCGGGGGCACAACTCGCGTACGCCGACGTCGGTGGTGCCGATCTGAGAGGCGCGAATCTCCGAGGCGCGGTGCTGGCGTTCACCAACTTCAACGGGGCGAAGCTGGCAGGCGCGAGCTTGACCGGAGCGTTCTTCTGCCGGACGATCATGCCCGACGGAACGATCGCCAGCCCGGACTGCTGACCGCTGCCGGCTATGTCGGCACGCTCGGCACCGGCACGCTCGGCACCGGGGCCGGCGCCGGAGTCGCGTCGCGTCCGAATCGGTCGATCGCCCGCGAGACGCCGGCGAAGACGGCCGACGCGTAGATCCAGCCGAGAACGATGTCGATGACGTAGTGCTCTCCCGTGTAGATGAGGGTGAGTGCCATCGCAAGGGTGTACGTCACGAGCAGTGGCCGCATACGAGGTGCCGTCTTCCAGAAGAAGAGGAGCAGCAGCATCGGGTACGCCGCGTGCAGTGACGGGACCGCGGCCACGGGATTTCCGAAGTGGCCGGCGGCGGACAAGACGTGCGATCCGTTCGCCATCCCGACGTGCGACCACATCTCGTCGATGATCTTGGACGTCGGCTGGAGATCGGCTTGCCGGCTCGCGAGCCACGGTGGCATCGCCGGATACAGCGCGTACGTGACGAACCCGGCGAACGTCAACGTGACGAACAGGGTCGCAAACCTCCGGAAGCGTTCGTAGGCGAACTTCCAGAGCCAGGCGGCGACGATGAACGACGCGAAGAAGTGCGACATGTACACGACGAACGCCGCGTAGTCCCAGGCGTGCGCGACACCGGGCGTGTAGAAGGCGTGCTGGAGCCGGACGGTGAGGATCGTGCCGCCGAAGAGCCACCTGTCGACCGCGATCTGTTGCAGGTAGTGGGGCGTCAACCAGGTCCCGGCGAAGCCGCGCAGGACGTCGTACAGGGTCAGCACGGCATAGAGCGGCACCCAGTCGAGCGCGACCCGCTTCCAGGCTTTGGGAGTACCCGAGCACGACGCGGCGAGCCCGAGACCCAGAATCACGAAGATCTGCGGCCGAGACGACGGAACCCCGACGATGGCGGTCCATATCGCCACCCCGGCGGCCCACAACCAGATCCACCGGCGACCGCGCCACAGCCGGCCGAATTCCCAGTTGGCGCGCACCAGCGGCGCTCGGGTGTCGATCACGGACGTGTTCACCGGGGCGAACTTTACTGCCGCGAAGGGCGTGACTCGGGGGCGGGGGCCTGCGCCCACACGGGTCCCGGAGGATGTGAGCTCACGCTCGGATGCGCGTCGCCAGGAGCGTCCACGGACATTGCGACGCGATGCGCAGAAACGCCCGGTACCCACCGCCGCCGTAGCGCTCGAGTCCGGAACCCGCGGTGTCGAACCGGAGCAGCCTCGGTATCTGCGGGTCGCGTCGGGGCCGTCCGTGTGCCCGTATGACCTCCACCGAGAAGACGCCCGGCCCCGCGATCGACGGCGGGCGGCAGTCGAAGGACCACTTGAGTGCCCACCGGCCGGGAAGCTGGATGCTTTCCGAGCGCCGGCTTCCGCTCCCCGCCAGTTCGAGGATCACGGCGGGTTCCTTGCTGCCGCGCGCGCGGACTGCCGGAGGGTCTCCGGCGGCGCCACCCGCCCCGCCCACCCCACCGACGACGGCGACGATCACGAGAACGACCGCGGCGCAGATCACCCACGCGACCGGGGATCGTGCACGCGGCGACGTGCCCCGCGAACGATCGTCACCTATCACGCGGGCAATGTAAGCAGAGCCGGGGTGCGGTCGCCGTCGTGGACACATGCCGGTACGCTCCGCCAGGGACGGGATCGAGCGGGGGGACACGACATCGAGATGCGACGGTCGCGCCGTGCGCTACGAGGACTCGTCGTCGCTACCGTCGCGTGCTGCGTCGTCGCGGTCGGGTCGCAGTCCCCGCTCACTGCGAAGGCCAGGCCCAAGCCGACGCTCGCGCGCACGACCGTCGAGGGCGCCGGGTCGACGTTCCAGCTGAACTACACACAGACGGTCATCGGCGCGTTCAGGCAGCGCGAACCCGCGGTCACCATGAGGTACGTCGGCCTCGGGTCACCCCGAGCCGTCGACGACCTTGCCCACCACAAGATCGATTTCGTGGGGATCGACTCCCCGTTGGCGCCCGAGGCGGGCACTGGCTCGACGAGTGGCCCGTACCTCTCGTTCCCGATGGTCGTCGCCCCCATCGTTCTCGCGTACAACGTGCCGGACGTGAGTGACCTTCGGTTGTCGGCTGCCACGATCGCCGAGATCTTCCAGGGTGACATCACACGATGGAATGCTCCCGAGATCGCGAGCGAGAATCCCGACCTGACGCTGCCCGATCTTCCGATCGTCGCCGCCCACCGGACCGAGCGTTCGGGAACGACGACGAACGTCACGTCCTTTCTCGTCAGGCAGGCTCCGTTCACGTGGAGACTCGGGAGCGGCCCGACCGTGCGCTGGCCGCAGAACTCTTCGGGCGGCGCCGGGAACTTCGGTGTCGCGCAGATCGTGAAGACGACGCCGGGCGCGATCGGGTATGTCGACTACGCGAACGCGAGCGCGTTGATCCTCGACATGGCATCGGTGAAGAACGCGAACGGCGAGTATGTCGCACCGTCGCTCGATTCGGCTTCCGCCGCGCTGGCGGCCACGGTCGTGAACGACGACCTGACGTTCGATCCGATCAATTCCCCGGGTCGGGGCGCGTATCCGATCACGGTTGGCTCGTGGCTGGTCGTCTACGAGCATCAGGCCGATCCGGCGAAGGCCGCCGCGCTCAGGGCCTTGCTCAGGTTCATCTACACGGGCGGGCAGCCGCTCGCCAAGACCACCTCGTACGCCGCGCTACCTGCCAGCCTGGTGAAGCTCGCGCGCGCGCGGATTCGCCGGGTCGCGGTGATTGCTCCCGACTGACGAACGGGTCAGGCGAGTGGATGCGCCAGACTGGTGAGCAACTCGTGGCCCGACGACGTGACGAGCACCGTCTCGCTGCCGACGACGTCGCCCGCGGCCACCTCCACGGCCATCACGACGCCCGGCTCGAGAGCATCGCGGCCGGCGAGTTCCTCGTGACCGGTGCCGAC
>Ga0315281_10010588_pt1 | contig 12706 bp, 9 predicted proteins | sample YL17G07_0_MG_FD_204540 | JGI IMG/M metagenome (GOLD analysis project Ga0315281, IMG submission 204540) | Sediment microbial communities from Yellowstone Lake, YNP, Wyoming, USA - YL17G07_0 | ecosystem: Environmental > Aquatic > Freshwater > Lake > Sediment | place: USA: Wyoming | collected... | reverse complement strand
ACGTACAGGGTTTTCATTTTAGATTCTGTCATACTCCGAGTGCCTGGTGTATGCTCTGTATACCAGGCCACTAAGTCGGCGGATGGAACATCCGCCAACTATGAATAACCATATGAGAAATAGATTATTTAATCAACTGCATTTTTTGGTCTATGTATATACTGCCAATCCCTAATCTGCAAAAAAATAACCTGTTTGGTAGTCGAGAGTTCTCCGCGGAAGCGTAATCGAGGGCCGAAGGGGTCTCTTGAATATTCCATATATCAAACCTCGAGCACCATATTTTATCATCTGTACTATTTACATTTTACACAAAATACCGATAAAATCAGTAGGTCGTTTCATGGTGAAACTTTGTTTCCTATAAGGAGGATTCGGGCTATGTTTAAGTTTCGGAAAGTTAGAGGTCCTGAGCAAATCGGGGAGGCGCTGGTCACCTTGGAAGAGTCGGCCAATCGCCTCGAAAATATCGTCGAAACTGCTCAGAAAGAAAAATCGCGCCTGCACCTGCTTGTAGGAAATGTCTCAGAACGTATGGCGGAAATAAAGAAAACGGCCGCCTCTTTCCAGAATACTGCCGATAAAATCGCCGAATACGACGATGCCTTGAAAAATATCCAGCAAGAAATCGATACTGTAAAAAGCCAGGCGGCCGTCACCGGTGATATCAGGTCCGAAGTCGGCGATCTACTGGAACAGCTGAACCTGTTTAAAGCTCAGCTTAATTCCGCCAGGGAGGATTTAAATGTCATCCAGAATACCGCCGGCGAGCTAACCTCGATTGAAGAGAAGGTGCTTAAGGCCAAAACTGATATCGAGCCTCAGCTCGAAATTCTGGCCAATAAACAAACCGGGCTGACCAACAAATTCAATGAAATGACCAGCCGCCTTGACCAATCCGAATCCCAGCTGGCGCATTTTGCCGATTTGAGCGGCGAATTTGAAAAAACAGTTGACAAGATTTCCCGGGAGTCCGCCAGGATTACCACCTGGATGGCGGCTACCGAAAAGATGTCGTCAGAGCTCGCCAGATCGAACGAGAATCTGGAAACGACCAAACAAAAAATCGATCACCTTCATGAACTCGCCGAATATGTCGAATTAAAAACAAAAGCTTTGGGCAAATTCAAAGAGCTTCTCAAGAATGCCCATCTCGAATATGGCAAAGCCAATATTTTATTGGTGGAAATAAAAGCCAAGCTGGCAGAACTGGAGCAAGACTCCCGCCAGTTGAGAGAAATCCAGGCCAATACAAACGATATCGATAAGATTTTAAAATCCTTTGAAAATCGTTACCAGATTATCGAATCAAAATCAGAGCAATTATCGCGCATCCTCGATGATTTTGCCCGTGTGGAAATTTATGCCAAAAACATAGAGCAGAAGCAGCGGCAGCTTGAATCGCTTGACCGGCTAACCGACCAGTTGTCCAATCAGGCCGAAAGCGCCCACAACGATCTCAGGCTTCTTCAACAAACGAGCGGCCACGTCGATGAGTCGCTTAAGTGCGCCGAGGAATCGCAATATAAATCGCGCGTAATCGCCCAGCAAATGACCGAGCTTATCGGCAGCGCCGAAGGGCTTCTGGAGCGTATTCCCGATATCAAATCGATTCTTGAGGAAATTGAATCAATTCGCAAACGCTCTCTGGCCGTGGAAAATAAGCTTTTGGAAAACATGGCGCTGGCAGCCGAATTGAAAGAGCAATCCGGCAGCGTCGATGAAATTAAACAGTGCGTCGAGGGGTATCGCCAGGAATCGTCCAAAACAATGACAAATCAGAAAAAGGAATTGGATAATCTGGGCGTCGCCATCAACGGGTTAAAAACGAATCTTGAATCGATGCGATCCCAATGGCTGGAAATGCCGGACGTGCTAACCAAATTGGCCGAAACGGAAATACGCGGCAACGATCTCGAGAAAAAATATGGCACTCTGGCAGAACACGAAAAGGAGGCCATCCACCTCAAGGGGCTCATTGAGCAGAATGCCGAAACCTTCGGGAAATTCGAAAATACGGTTACCGCCGTCCACCAGAAAGCCTCGGAAATGATTAAATTTAAGGCTGAATTGGAAAATATCGAGCTCAGGATATCCACGCTGGATTCGGGCATCAAGAACTTAATGGTTTTAAGCGATAAGGTCGCTAAAGTCAACGCCGAGATGACTGCGCTGTCTGAAAAGGTTAATGGCATTAATGGACAAATCAAAGACTCGCAGAAACAGGCCGAGAATGTAGCCAATGAGTGCGAAAAGATGCGCCACAGTCAGGAAAATATCCGGCTGGATGCCGGCGAAGTCATGGATTTATTCTCCAGACTTTCCGATATGCGGCTTCTGGCCGAGGAGAAATCTAAAGAATTGGCGAACCTTTTCGAGCAATCGCAGGCGAAGATAAACCAATTAAATCAGATGGGGGAGAAAGCGCAAAACCGAACGGACGAATATCGCGGGGGTCTTAGCGACTTGAAAGATGAAATCAACGCCCTGGGGCAGATGCATCAGGAGTTGGTCGGCAAATTCGCCTATTTAGATAAGGAATCTAATAAAATCGCCGGCCTGGCAGGGCAGTTGCGGCAGCGGCAACTGGATATCACCGGGATAAATGAAAAAATCGTTTCTGTTGAAAGTCGTCTAAAAAATATCACCGGTCTCGAAGAAAAATTGGCGGAATTCGAAAAAACATCCGAAAAACACAATGCCTGGCTGAACAAGATTCTGGAAAAAGCCTCGAAAATTTCCGATATCCAGGAGCATTTTAGCCAATTAAACGGTCATTTAGGCGAGCTTGAAACCCGGCTGGCCGATATATCCGTGAGAGCAACGGAGGCCGATCGGCTATATAAACAATTTTCCAAAATGAGCCTGATGGCCGAGGAATTAAAGGCGCGTGAACGAAATCTGGCCGATGATGAACGGCTGGTCAATCGTGCCATAGATGCGGCAGCCAGCCTTGAGGAACTTATCCGAAAGGCTGAGCTTCTGGCCAGAAAAGGCGGCCCGGGAAATTTCCTCGGGGTGTAACGGCATAGCACATTCTGGAACTTGCGGCAAATCATTGGCTTAAGGGCATCCTGCGGGGAGTGTTGGAAAAGAGGATTGGCATTTGTCGCACCATCATACACGAGTACGCGTAGGGGCGAATTGCATTCGCCCTACTGGATTACATTGGGGTTCAGTCAGTTCGTAGCCCGAAGGGCGTGAACTGACTGTTACTAGGGAAAAAGGCACGCCAGGTCACCCCTACGGGTAAGACCTGGCGCTACGAAAGAAGGCATCCTGCCATTTGCCCTTTTAGGCATTCAATGGAGACAGAAAGAAACTTGCCCATTCATATATCAGTTATTATATTCAGTCATGGCAACTTCAATTTGGAACGTATCAGCAAAGACCCCGTTTAAAATCTCTTTCATATTCCTGATTTTAATGACCGCTCCCCTGGTGGCCGAAAAATACGCCGGCGAGTTTATGTATCTGGGCGTGGGCGCCCGACCGTTGGCCTTGGGCGGCGCTTATACGGCCTCAGACGGCGATATATTCTCCACCTATTATAATCCTGCCGGCCTGACCAGCCTTACCGGATACCAGGCCGCTTTTATGCATTCGGAGACTTTCGGCTCGCTATTAAACCATGATTATATCGCCATTGCCAAAAGCCAGTTTAACGGCGTAGCGGCCGTCTCGATGTATCGTCTTGGCGGCGGCGGCATCCTTGTTACCGAGGAGCATCTGGGAATTTTCCGGGTCAAAAAAGAGGCCTCGCACGCCGACTACGTTTTCAGCTTTGCCTACGGGCACAAACAAACGCCGCGCTTAGATTGGGGGGCCACCGCCAAAATCATTTATCGCAAAATTGTCGATGTTTCCGCCCAGGGAATTGGCCTTGACGCCGGCCTTCGCTACCGCCTGCGCGATGATTTAACGGCGGCCTTAGTAATGCAGGATTTGACCGGCACGATACTTTCCTATTCCAACGACAACAAAGAGATTGTCAACCCCACCATGAAAATGGGGCTTGGCTTTAGCCGTTCTTTGGGAGATTTTCGAGGGACCGTTCTGGGGGATGCCGATATTCGTTTCGAGGGGCGAGTCAGTTCGGCGCAATTTTCGCAAAGCTGGATTTCGGCGGATACGCATGTCGGGTTTGAAGTCGGCTACAAAGGGGTAGCATCAGTCAGGATCGGTTCGGATATCGGGAATTTGACTACCGGCATCGGCATCAAGTTTTCGCGTTATCGGGTTGACCTCGCCCTGTTGGATCACTCCGATCTGGACACCTCCTATCGCGGCACGCTGGTAGTCGAGTGGTAATCCCACGAGGCTAATCAAAACTATGGCCATTTCTCCATAATATATTGGACAGCTCCCATCTTTTTCCCATAATCTGCGTTTCCTATTAATATCATTTAGCTCCATAATTCCATAGTTGTTCGGGATTTATACTTTTTGGCCCATAACGGCACGGAAATTGAACATACTTTATCAAAATATCGGGCGATTTATCAAAAGGGAGGATTCATGCGAATCGCTAAAAAGAGAATACTACTTGCCATTCTGGTTGTCTTGGCCTATAATTACTTTATGCCAGAAAGCACAAACGCCCAATCCTGGTTTTATACACCTGATGATCACGAGGGTATATGGGCAATTGATATGAACCAGAATATTCTAACTATCAGCGGTTTGGTTTATGATGATAACCCGCCAACATGGGACCAGTTGGTTGATTATGATTCAAAATGCTTTAATTTTAAGCCGGACACAGCCTGGTGGAGATGCGCCAACAGGGGAAATCCAGGCGGATGGGTAAACAGCGAATCCTTTCGCTACGTGATGAGGGTTGAGGTTGAGCCGGGCTGTGAGCACCCATGCCTTAGTATTAGAGGGCGGCCGGATATTGAAGAAATATGCTTTAAGAATAAGCACGTGTTAACGGTGTATATTGAGGATGAATGCGGCCAGCCATTGGAAACTCGCGATATAACCGATATCGATGAATACATAACATTCGGGGCTGACCTGAGATATTATGATACGCAAGGTTACGCGCCGCCCGCGCCAACTGTCTATGGATTCGTTGAGGCTAATGGTCGGCGAACCTATGTCACTTTATATCGTCAATCCGACCCAACCAACGGGCTAAGGCATTATGAAGCCGGAATTTTATATAAGCCTCGCGAATTGGCCGGCGGCGGCAACGGGCCGGTTAGAATGACGTTTTCTGCATCATATATATTTTACGCCAGCACGTTCAAATTATTTTATGATCTGAGCGATATTTTCACCGTTGATTCGCTTATTTTCGATAATGCTATCGCCATTGATGAAGATCTGGGGGCGATTCAGACAGCCTGTTTGCCTTATAATTCATTCATCAGTTTTGGCGAAAATATCCTGGTAAACAGCAATGCCTGGCCTTCGCAGGATTGCTCGTTCCCATTGGCCGATGTCAACGCTTACCTGGATGGCAGCCAGGGCAATACCACGGCGGGGACCATTCTTCCCGAGCATTTTAAAACCTCGATAGCGCCCGCATCATATCAGTTGCCAGAGGGCGATCCGGGCCAATATGTCACGTTAAGTCTGAGATGGACTTTAAATGTCGATGGTGGCCCACAGAGGGATATTCATCCGTTTGATTCGAGAGTCGTGATTTATAATGGCTTTAATGCGAGAATCCCGGAATGCCTGAATCCGACCGAGAATCTGACTATTCCCCCGGGCTACACATTGCAGCTTAAGGCTATGCCCAACCCGAATTTGAAGCTGGATGATTGGATTAACTATACGTGGCAATGGCGTAAAGGGGACAATAAGCCCGGCATGGCTGATTTTAACCCCCGGACATCGACCCAAAAAACGACTGCATTTACGTCAACGCTTCCGGGCGATTATCTTGTGTCATACGACATCTCCGACGGGGGATCGGCCCAGACCGTTACTTCGCCCGATTTAGCGGTGCATGTGAAAGTGAATATTAATATCGTTGTGCCTTCGGAAGATTATCATAAATATTGTTTTGAGGAAAATGGTATGCTTGAGATTAGCCTACTCGGAACTACAGATCCTTCTGAATTCGTTAACGATTTGTTGTGGGATATTTCGCCAATTGAGGGCACAAATATAATTGCGTTACCCGATGACCGCCGGGGTCCGGAAATGGATTTTCATCTTATAGGCTTGCCAGAATCAAACGATGAATTTGGCGATTTTGAGGGGAGAAATTGGGTAAAAGCGGCAATTGAAATAAACGATCATGTATATGATACCTTAAGGCCAATTACACTGTTTTACTTAAAGGATGCATTGTATCAAGAAACCGAAGGGAATAAGGTTGCCAACTGGTTTCATTATTGGAAACAAACAGCGATAACAGGATTGAATCAATGTACTTATTCAAATTCGCCCGGCGCTGGAGCCTATAAATTTTGGTGGCTAGATTCCTCTGGAAATCCTGTGGAAATGACTTACATAGGTAATGGTGCCAGTATGGCGGGGGGTAATTATCATGACATATTTCCAGACGTTAATTTACCGGAATCATTATTTCTGCGCGTTGAAGGAATAGATAATGCAGCTAATACCTGCGAACATGAAGCGACACATAAGTGGTTTCATCATCAATGGATGCCGCCAAATGGTGAATGGTATTTGCGTTTTGGTGAGCACCCAGCTATATTTGATCCATTAAATCAACAACCCACGCCCAATCCCAATGACATTGACGGAGATTTAATTCCAAATGACATTGAGGCGGTTTACAATGCTCAATACGGGATTAGTTTAGATCCGACAAAACCTGACACTTATAAATTAGGTGCCGTCTTTGATAGCTATAGAAAATATGGTGACCAAGAAGTACTCTGCTGGTTTGCCGCCAGGCTTATCAGAGGCGATGCTTCTCTAGATTGGTCTCATGGAGAATATTCCAAAAACTGGTCAACAACAAGATAAAATAAATGGAGGATTTTATGAGATTTAAAAAGATACTTTTAATAACTCTATTAATCTGCCTATGGGCTATAGAATACGGTTTTGCAACGCCTTTTAACATCCTTTCGATATTCCCCGATTCAATCAAAAATATCAATATTCCATCTGAATTAACGCCATATTTAAATAGCAATGACGAAGCTTCCAGGATATTCGGAGTAATCCGACTTGGACAGATAGGCTCACCAAAGGACATTGGCGCTCTTGTAGTGTCATATGATCAAGAACCGATTCGTACTGGCAGAATAATGGATATTAGCCGTGGCGTAAAATATTACGCTTTAGAATCCATTGGCAACATCGGGGGCGAATTAGCCGAATCTACTCTAATAGCGATTGGCCAACAATTATGGGGATCAGCCACAACCGATTCACAATTGATTGTTTTCTCTTTATGCCACGCCCTAGCTCAAATTGGCTCTCAAGCGTCATATAATTTCCTATACGAACTATATCAAGGCAAGAAATTCCCATGGGATAATAGGGTTTCTGCATTGGCAGGCGCATTCTCGATCGAATTAAAGAGTAAAACCTATAAAACCGCCAATGATTCAATTGATTATTTATTATCGAAAGCACCGCAGAGCGGTTCAATTGGCGCCGACAATATGGAAAACTTTATTATTATGCAATCAATCGAAGACATTTTGTCAAGACCCAACTCATGTAATCCCCATTCAATAGGTTATCTTAGGTCAAAAGCAAATGACATTTCTGATTACAATGCTTTACGCCAGGAATTTATATCTATAGCGAATTATATGCAACGTCGCTGGGAATCAACCCAAAAATAACGGGGGTCTATGCAATCGCCAAGAATACATCCACGTAAGGCCACGGCTGGCCATGAAAAAACTCGCATGATGAATACAGCGAGCCCACGGCAACCCGGGGGTTACCGGGTTGCCCCCGGCGATTATTATTTGTCTTACACCGTTCATGATGTTAGAACCGGCGACGAATCGCAATCGCCCGAATTGACGGTGCATGTGAAGCTCGATATAAATATCACGGTGCCATCGGCAGATGCGAAGTATACTTATAGCGACGCCAGTCCCGGTTTACTGACAATCGCCTGCCAGGCGGCAACTGATCCCGCCGCTCCGGCATACGAGGATAAAATCCAATGGAGCATGACCGAGATTATAGGCTCGGATATTAAGGCCGACGACCACAAGGGATATCAGACGTCATTTGAGTATCAAAGACTGCCCGCACTAAATGACCAGTTCGGCGAGAAACTGATAATCGCGGCGATACCCGAATATGGTGTTGCGGATACGGTGAAGGTGAAGATATTTTATCCTAAAAACGCTACAAATAATCCTGGGAATAATAACGAGCCTAATTGGTATTATTATTGGAAACAGACAATCGCCGGCAAAGATCCCAGTATATATGGAGGAGGCGATTGCAGTGATACTACCAACGGCTACTTCGTTCATTGGCAATACGAAAGCGCTGAAACATATTTCCATATATGCGATAATGCTGCTAATTTCTCATGTTTTAAAGACGAGTGCTTTTATGGCATTGACAATTTTGGGAAGACTTCACTTCATGAATATTTTCATTATCAATCCTGGTGGCTTTTCTACGGAGGTCCTAGTCCTAAATATACTTCGGCAGATGATCCCGATAGAGATTATATTCCGACAGAGGTTGAAATTGCACACCATTCAGATCCAAACAGTGCAAATACATTTTACCCAAATATTAACGATTGGGAGTTATATGCGATTAGGTATTCTCTTGATACTTGGGTAATTGGATCAGCGGACCTTGTTGATTGGGCAAATCCCGGACATCAATATTAAAAAAAGGAGAATAAATGAGAGTTCTACGATTTAATAAATTACGCATGGCCTTTGTTCTTATAATCGTAATATCATCATACTGTCTCGGGGTCATTGATCCGATTTTATGCGCCGATCTTATTAGTGATTTTAAACCGATCTCAAAACAAGAGGCAGATTCGCTAATTAGATTTATCATTTGCGGCAGCAAAACCATTGATTATGTCCCGGCTTTGGAAATTGCGGATTTATTGGCCTCAACTAATTTTGAAGACCGTGCCTGTGCAGCCAAAATTCTCTCGGACGGGAAAGACGTTGATACCACTTCCGCTTTGAGCATGCTAGTTCATGCCATCGATCAAGAGATCAAAACGCCCCTTTCGAATGCTATCATCCATCCGTATTCATTTCCGGTCACGCAATGTTTAAGACAAAATTATATTGATGCAATTGCCTTGCTTTTGGAAAACAATATCAGCAAAATCAATTCCCTGGCCGATTCGGTCGGCGGGGAATTCAAGACCAGGTTGATATTAAAAATGTCCGAAATTGGAGATGTGCAGGCACATGCCAAGGCGAGGGAAATTCTTCAATCAGGCGATGATGGCTATCTAAAATTGCTGGCGGCCAATACTATGAATAAGAACCCGGATACTTTAGATATACCAGTCTTAATCAGCCATCTTAACGATGACTTTAATATTGTTGATAGATTTGGCAATAAAAGCTACAATATACGTGCCGTTGTGGCCTGTGCCTTGATACAACAAGGTTATACTATTGATAGAATAGCGCCTGATTATCAGGAAAACGTTATTACTAAGGAGCCAAACAAATAACGGGGGTCTATGCAAACGCCAAAAATACGCCCACATAAAGCCACGGCTGTCCGTGGGAAAACTCGCATGATGAATACAGCGAGCCCACGGCAGGCCGGCGGTTACCGGGTTAAGGCAAAGCTTGCGCTGAACATTATCTTTTTTATGGCGGCGGCCTGCTTTGGCCAGCAGCCGTCGGGAAATTTGCCAAACGATGACACAGTGCGGATTTACTTTCACGGTGATACAGCCAAAATTCCAAAACAAAAGCTTCTTGATATGAATCGCGAGATAAGAATAGATGGGAAGCAGCCGAAGGAGTTTACGAGTTCTGATATAGACTCATTGCTATCGTCAGGGGATTATGCTTCACGCGAAAAAGCTGCCAAAATCCTCGCCAGCGGCGAGGTGGTTGATACAATCCATTCTCTTCTAAGGTTGAAGGATGAATTGGCCTTAGAAATAGAGAATCCGTTATCGGAAGCCAAGCCGGGACATGTGCAATTTTCGATTACTGAAATTTTAAAGCGGGACTACTGCTCGGCAATTGTAAGATTACTACGTAAAGATCCCTCAAAGATTGCGGCTCTGGCAGATTCTTCCAGCGGGGAACTACGAGCAAGGCTGATTATCTGGATGGCTAAGCTGGGCAGCAGAGATCATAGGGATGAGCTACGCGGTATACTCCTTAATGATAGCAATGCCAATATAAGATATCTCGCTTCTGATGCGATGAATCTATATCCCGATACGATGGATATAAGCGAGTTAAAAAGTGCATTGAAAGACCCTTTTTATACTACCGATATATCAGGCAATCGATATTACGGCGTAAGAATAAATGCCAGTTGCGCTTTAAGGCAAATGGGTTTTGAATTTGGAATGTCAGGCGAATATTTTGAAAACTTTACGATTACCAAAGAGCCAAATAAATAAAGGGGGTATTAATGCAATCGTTAAGGGGCCATTTATCGAGAGTAGTTTTTATTATTGTCATCCTAACCGGCGCCGTTTTTGCCCAGAACTTCCTGCCACCGCCGGAATTCATGCCGGTTAATTTCCTGCGCGTTCCGGATATTACCAAGATGACCATCGAGAAGGCGCTGGCAATCACCAATCGCCACGCCAGCTTCTTTTTGGCGCCAATCGATGCCGCCATCCTGCACGTTCGCGTCGATGGCGAGATGCGGGATGTGTTTATTTTCGCCGATGTTGGCCAGCAACGCCTCATGCTCTGGCAGTGTTTCCCGCCTGATGCCGACGGCAACCGCACCGTCGAGGTGGTTACCGCTTACTATGGCGAGGAGGATTCCCCGCTTGCCTCCGTATCCGGTATCGAGACTAACGCGCGTAACCGCGAGTTTATCCCCAGCCAGGATGTGATCTACGTGGCCGACCGCGGCAACGGCCAAATTCTGGAATTAGCCTATATTCCCGCCAAAGAGGGGGGGCAGTTGATGGTCAACCGCGTCATCGGCAAGGGGATTCTTCACTGGCCGGTCGATGTCGCTATCAGCGCTTACGGCGACGCCGATTTGAACACCGCCGACTTGTATGTGGTCGATGTCGGCACTTTCAATCAGGATGGCGAGCTATTCCGCTTCGGCCTTAAAGACGGCAATCTTGAGGGTCATTGGAAGACGGCAATGAATGAAAACGGCGAGGATTTTTTGCCTTTCAGCAAACCGATAGCGGTGGCCTGCTATCCTGATACGCTTTTGGGCGTCAGTCAGATTTATGTTGTCGATGCCGACAATAACAATTTGATTCTCATAAAATCAAAGACCGACGGCATTCCATTTTCTTTTGCCGCCCAGACCCTGGATGCGGCGGAAGACCTCGGTTTCAAGCCCGGCGGCGTTTCTTTGGACGATTTTGGCCGCGTCTATGCAGTCAACCAGAGAGCCTGCAAGATACAGCTATTCGGCTCGGAGTTGTGGCCGCAATATGGAAATTTCGGCAAACCGGGGACCGACGAACCGGGGCAGCTTAATTATCCATATAACATCATAATCGATACCTATTACGAAAGGGCTGAAGCCCTAATCCTCGAATTTTATGACCGGTTTTCCGGCATTCAATCATACTTGATAAACAACGCTGCCTCGGATAGAAAACCAGCGCTTGGTTTTATCAATGCCGGCCTGCTTAAGCCGGCAGTTGGCCGGGCATTGGCCTTAGCCAATAGTTTCCAGCTTGGTGAGGCCTACCCCAATCCGTTCAACAGCGCCTGTTTGATTTCGTTTCATGTCCCGCAACCGGCCAAAGTCAGGGTGGATATATTCAATTTGCTCGGTCAGCTTGTCGCCACGCCGCTCGATAAAGAGGTCGCATCAGGCGAGCAATTGGTGAAATTCAGCGGCGATAATCTGAGTTCGGGAATCTATTTCTATCGCGTATCGTGTGATGGTTTTTCTAAGACCAAGAAGATGGTGCTGTTGAAATAAATTATTTTTGGATTGTAGGGGCGGCATTCATGCCGCCCTAAATTGATAGCGCAAGAATGGCCTACAATTCTTTTGGGGCGCAGTCAGGAACCCTTTCCTGACGCCGCGAAAAAAGATGGTGCTGTTGAAGTAAATTGAACGTCGCTAATTGCAAAACGCATTGCCGGGCGAATTTCTCGGCATCTTAACACGGCCATTCACAAAAAACTGTAGGGACAGAACAATGTTCTGTCCCTACGATTAAGGTGGCCTTAATTTTGGAGCGGAATCACAATTCTTTATAAATCTCAATCGCCCTAAGGGCGGCCTTTTCTATCGGCACTTTTTCCAATTTGAGGTCTTTGCGGCGGACGATTTCCACATTGCCTTCTTTAAGCCCTTTCTCGCCAACAGCGATCCTGACCGGCATGCCAATCAAGTCGGCATCGTTAAACTTGACGCCGGGGCGCTCGTCGCGGTCATCCAGAAGAACCGAGTAGCCGGCTTTTTCCAGCTTATCAAGAATATCGAAGGCGACTTCTTTTTGGCGCGGTTCCTGCATAAACAACGGTATGACGTGGAAATCATACGGCGCCAGGCTTTTGGGCCAGATAATTCCCTTTTCGTCATGGAAAGCCTCGATTGCCGCCTGAATAGTGCGGGTCACACCGAT
>Ga0315281_10010587_pt1 | contig 12706 bp, 14 predicted proteins | sample YL17G07_0_MG_FD_204540 | JGI IMG/M metagenome (GOLD analysis project Ga0315281, IMG submission 204540) | Sediment microbial communities from Yellowstone Lake, YNP, Wyoming, USA - YL17G07_0 | ecosystem: Environmental > Aquatic > Freshwater > Lake > Sediment | place: USA: Wyoming | collected... | reverse complement strand
TGGCGCGCAGCGCGTTGAAGTTAGGTAATAAAATATTATAAATACATGCAATTCATATGCACAAGACTTTGCACATGTATATGTGAAAGCCTGCGCACTGCCATGTGCGATGTATGTACGATATCAAGATTCCAAAAATATAAGGTATCACGCTACAAATTAGAAGCATAAAACGGAATGGGTCGTTTTTATCAGATGAAAATACACATCTTCATTTTACCGAAGCTGGCGGTTCCAGTATTTTTGTAAAAGGAATTAAAATGGAAGAGATTTTTATTGATATAAACAATGAGTTGGATGAAATCGTGCGTAATTACAATATACACGCTTGCGAAGAAAATTTGATATTGAGTGTTATGACACATAACTACGTAACTTTAGGTATTTATATTGGGCAACTAATTGAAGTCCGTGAGATGTTGTTATCACAGCGGGATTTACCACAAACAAACAAAAATAGGATCTCCGACTCAAAATTAGTTGAATTTCTGAATCGTATTGAAAAGGAGAAATCTACAATTGTAAAACACGCAGAGAGTATTAAAAATTTCCGATAATTTTTAATTTATATACTTAGACTACAGACTCTAATTTGAGGGGGAATCCCCCTCAATCAATTATTTTTTTTATGAATTTATTTTATCGCCTCATTTTATCGCCTCATTTTATCGTCAAGCCAGTCTGACCATCTTTGCATCATTAAGCGGCGTTCATCTAGTCTAATGAGGTGAGTTTCACGTTTGTAAGCCACGCGTGTTGAGTCTTGGTCTGCGTGAGCCAACTGTAATTCGATCAAACGTGAGTCAAATCCTATTTGCTCAAGATTAGTTGAGGCCATAGCTCTAAATCCATGTGCCGTCATTTCTTCTTTTGAATAACCCATACGCCGTATGGCAGCTAATAGCGCAACATCTGAAAGGCAGCGCGTTATTGAACGAGGGGAGGGGAATAGATAGCCGCTCCCATGCACTTTTCGTAGTTCTTGCAATATCGTGATAACCTGTTTGGACAATGGCACTACATGTGGACGCTTGGCTTTCATTCTTCCTGCCGGAATATTCCAATTATTGTTTTCAAAATCAAACTCGTCCCACTTTGCCTGACGTAGTTCACCTGGACGAACAAAGACATGTGGGGCCATCTGTAGCGCCATTCTCACCACTTCCGTACCTTTGTATTCTTTAATACTATTTAAAAGCGCAGTAATCTCCTTTGGATCTGTGATTGATCCTAAATTTGTTTGCTTGGATGGTGGAAGGGCGCCCCTCAAGTCACCAGTTATATCTCGATCAATTCGGCCCGTCGCTGTTGCATAGCGCCAAACTTGGCCACAGTTTTGCAGTAGTCGATGAGCCGTTTCGATTGAACCTCGCTCTTCAACCTTACGGAGGGCTTCAAGTAGATCTATCGGTTTGATTGAAACAATGCTTCGGCTCCCAAGGCGAGGAAATAGATCACGTTCCATTCGGCGGATGATTTTGCTGGCATGGCTATCTACCCATTCACCCTTGAACTTTTCAAACCATTCCAAGGCAACCACTTCCAGGGTATCTCCCGAGTCTTCGGCTGGTGTAGCAGGGAGATATTTTTTTCTATTTTTTTCAATTTCATCTTGCTTCGCTTGAGCGGGATCTATACCCCGAAGGCGTTGTGCCTTTGCTTGAAATGCTGCTTTTCGAGCTTCCTGCAATGTCAGTCTGGGATATTCACCCAGGCTGATCGACTTTTCTTTGCCACCAAACCGATACTTGATTCGCCATAGCTTTGAACCATTAGGGTTTACCAATAGAAATAGACCGTCAAGGTCACCCATTTTGAAAGGCTTGTCCTTGGACGCCGCCTTTTTAATTTCTACGTCACTCAACATTTTTGTCATTTTTCGCTCCCGATACCCCGACGATACCCCGACAGATATATATTTTCATTAAATACCCCGACCGATACCACTATCCAATTGGTGGCTTAAGGCGGACCTTTATGGACTCATACGGACTCACAAAGACTACATTAAGAATGTTTTAGCGCTGAATTTAAAGGCAAATATATACAAATCTAGGAACAAAAGCAACAAAAAAGCCTGTCATTGCTGACAGGCTTTTTTGTTGTATTGGTGGAGGCGGCGGGAATTGAACCCGCGTCCGCAAGCACTCTACAGGCAGTTCTACATACTTAGTCAGGTTCTTTAATTTTATCTGGCAGACGCTAACCGACAAGCTGCTACCAGACGAGTTACCTTAAGTTTAGTGCTAAGCAAAGTAACCCTGCATAACACGATTCCATGTAATGACCTCACTCATCGCGACCTTGCGGTCTTGAGCCCCTCCATGGACAGCAGGGTGTGAGGTTTAACAGACTAAGCTGCTAAAGAGTACTTTTCGTCGTTTGCGACTATTTTTTTTCCAGCTGATTATCGAGGTTGCGGGTCCTCGGTATGCGCCACGCTGCTTTGCAACCTACGTCGAAGCCAGGTCGCCCCCGGTTTCGTTTCGATTTTAAAACGTTTTTGATTGTACTGCATTAGTCATGAGGTTGCCGAAGAAGTTCAGGATCGGTTTGAAGGTTTTTTGTTGGGAAGGGGGATGAAGCTATTTTCATATTGTCCCGAACCACATTACTTGTAGCAAATGTTTCATTTTACATAATATACATTATGCGAATAACTAAATGAGTGAATGAAGCGTGAAACATATAAAGAATTACATAAATTCAAAGGAATAAGACATATATTTTAAGTGATCCACTTACGTCCGCACTAGTGAATAAAAAGCCTGTGGAAGTTTGCAGAGGTTGCTTCGCCAACTTCTTCGACTGAAATGCCCCGTAGCTTGGCAATCTCTTCAGCAACATGTTTCACGTAGGCTGGCTGGTTTAGTTGGCCCCTATGAGGTACAGGTGCAAGGTACGGTGAATCTGTCTCAATCAGCATGCGCTCAAGGGGGATACGCTTGGCAACCTCCTTGAGCTCCAGAGCCTTTTTAAAGGTCACAATTCCGGAAAATGAAATGTAAAAGTTCATTTCTATGGCCGCGAGCGCGACATCAAGGCTTTCGGTGAAGCAATGCATGACACCACCTGGTCTGTATGCGTTTTCTTCACGCATCAGGCGCAAGGTGTCTGCAGATGCAGATCTTGTATGAATAATCAGTGGCTTGGAGCACTCGACGGCTGCTTTTATATGTGTTCTGAACCTGTCGCGCTGCCACTCCAGATCTCCTTGCAAGCGGAAGTAATCAAGGCCTGTTTCCCCTATTGCAACCACTTTTGGATGTTTTGCCAAGGCTACAAGCTCGTCTTTAGTAGGTTCCTCGACTAACTCATAGTCTGGATGTACACCAACCGAGGCATAAATGTTCTGATTTTGTTCAGCCAGAGAAATAATACGTGGGAGATGTTCCAGATCAACCGACACACACAACGCCTCCTTCACTTGATACTCATGCATATTGGCTAATACCTCGTCGAGTTTATCGGCCAGTTCAGGGAAATTGAGGTGGCAGTGAGAATCTATAAACATATTCAGCCGGTATTCTTGTTTAGCAACATCTGCTGATAGGAAAGCAGAAGAGATTCAAACAAAAGCTTTGGATTTAAGGGATGAAAAGCCTCTCGTTTCGCTACTTGAAGCTCCTTTGTATAGCGAAGTAATGTGTGTATGGCTATGTTTTTACTGAATTTAGTTATTGAGTCAGCCTGGTCAGGATAGTAACGTATTCTTCCGGCTAATTTAAAGCTGCACAAATCAAAGCACCATTGTTGCAACAGGTGTATCAGCAACACTGGGGAAGAGCGCTGTAGTTGCTCAGCTAGAGCCAGGGCATCAAATCCGTTTGGTTGCTTGATGGCATTAAGGATTAACTTGCGATTTTCATTGTCATCACCCTCACCGGCCCATTGCAAGGCAGCCAGTGGGGCGAATCCGGACAGCGCCAAAACGGCCTTCGGATCAGCTACACCTTGCTGCTTAAGCCAACTTGCCGAAATTTCCGGTGAGGGATTAGGCACCGCAATACTTAAACTCCTGCTTAAAATAGTTGGTAAAAGTTGCTGTGGTTTATGAGTAACCAATATAAACAATAGCTTGTCTGTAGGTTCCTCAAGCGTTTTTAGCAAGGCATTGGCGGCATTACTATTCATGCTTTCAGCAGGATGTATCAATACGATCCGGTAAGCACCACCGTGTGCTGATAAATTGGTAAAGCTGGTAAGGGCACGAATCTGGTCTATTGATATTTCACGGGATGCTTTTTTGCCGCCCTCTTTCTCAGGCGCATCTTCAGCAGCAGTTAATGAATCCGGCTGGATGAAGCGAAAATCGGGATGGGTTTCCAGGGAAAACCAGTGGCATGATGAGCAAGTTTCGCAGGCAAAACCAGAAGGTGAAGGAGCGTTGCAAAGTATGGCCTTGGCAAAATCCAGCGCCAGGTCAAGCTTTCCTATACCTTCGGAACCTTTTAAAAGCAGAGAATTGGGCAAACGGTCGCGCAAGCCAAGCAGACGTTTCCAAACTTCGTTCTGCCATGGATATAATTCTTTCATATCAGATAGATGAAACGATTTCTTGTAAAATTACTTTAATATCGTCCTGAGTCTTTTCCGCCCTGATAATGGTGAATCTGGCAGGATTTTTTTGACTGCGCGCCAAGTAGGCATTGCGCACTTTGACGAAAAAGTCACTTTTTTCCTGTTCAAAGCGGTCTAGTGAAACATTATTGGACAGACGCTGTCTGGCAATTTCTACGGGTATATCGAATAGCAACGTTAAATTTGGCTGTAAATCTGCGTGTACCCAGCTTTCCAATTGTTCCAGTTTTTCGACTGAAACGCCCCGCCCCCCGCCCTGGTAGGCAAAGCTGGCATCGCTAAAACGGTCTGAAATGACCCAGGTTCCACGTGCCAATGCGGGCTTGATCACCTGTTCAACGTGTTCGCGGCGAGCCGCAAACATCAACAACGCCTCAGTTTCAGGGTGCATGGGCTGATTAAGCAATATCTCGCGAAGCAATTCACCCAAAGGTGTCCCACCCGGTTCACGGGTTAACAAAACTTCAATTCCACGTTTGCGCAGCGCATCGGCAAACCAGGCGATATGGGTACTTTTCCCTGCACCGTCTACGCCTTCAAAGGTAATAAATTTGGCCATAGCAAACTACTTCTGCTTTAATTGATAACGTTGGACGGCCTTGTTGTGATCGACCAGTGTATCGGAAAATTGTGAGCTGCCATCACCTCTGGCTACAAAATACAAGGCCGAACTCGTCGCAGGGTGCATTACAGCCTGTATGGAGTCTTTACCGGGCAGGGAAATCGGGGTTGGCGTCAGCCCATACCGCGTATATGTATTGTATGCAGTGTCCCTGAGCAGATCTCGCTTCCTGATGTTTCCATCGAATTTCTCACCCATCCCGTAAATAACGGTGGGATCAGTTTGCAGCATCATACCTTTGCGCAGCCTGTTGATAAAAACAGAAGCAATCATATCGCGGTCTTTGGCTTTCCCGGTTTCCTTTTCCACGATGGATGCCAGTATTAATGCCTGATAGGGAGTATCCAAGGGAAGATTGGTCGCCCTGCCCTGCCAGCTTTCCTGCAAATGCAGTTGCATATTTTTATAGGCGCGCTTCATCAACGCTATATCGCTGGAACCAGAGGGGAAATTGTAAGTATCCGGGAAAAATAAACCCTCAGGATGTTTTTCCGTAGCACCAATACGTTGCAATATTTCTGCTTCGGCGAGTAAAACGCTGTCGTGACGCAGCTTGGGTGCGTTGTTAAGTGCCTCCCTGAGTTGTTTGAAGCTCCAGCCCTCAATGATGGTGATATCGCTTTGAGCAACCCGGCCTTTGCTTACAATTTCCAGCAATTCATACAAGGAAACAGCCTTGGTCAGTTGATAGTTACCAGGCTTGATTTGTCCGGATTTGCCCATACTGCGTCCAAGCAGAATAAATGGCTGGGTACCGGAAATAAGCCCTGCCTTGTTCATTTGATGTGCAGCGCTCTTGAGGCTGCTTCCTGGTTGCAGCGAGAAGTCATATGGCATGGTCACTTTGGTAATAGGGCGGGTAACGTAATATATTGCAACTCCAGCCACTAATATGGTGATGATCAGCGACCACCAGAACAAGCGTTTAATGAGACTCATTTAGCAACCAGTCTTGTATAAGTAGAGAAACAGGAAATTTGTTACGCTTGTAACCAGTCATTTCGCGTACTGGCCACAGGCCAATGACATTATTTACCAGGAAAACTTCATCTGCGTCCAGCAGATTCTCCAATTGCAAGGTGGTTATTTTACACTTCATACCATGCCGTCTGGCCATGTCTATTACACGATCACGCTGTAGCCCGGCAACACCGCAGCGGGATAGATCGGGCGTAAACAGGCTATTATTTTTCACCATAAACAGATTACTCCGGGTTGCTTCAATCACATGACCGGTTTCATCTAATAGCAGACCTTCTGAGAAATGGGCGTCAGACCACTCGGCTGCTGCCAATACATTTTCAAGACGATTCAGGTGTTTAACACCAGCCAGTCGCGGCTGCAGACCTAACCTGGTGTTACATATATGCACTTTTACACCTGATGAAGAAAAGGAAGCCGGATAATTCGGAAAGGGACTAATACTCAGGATACGTGTTGCTTGATATTGCACTGAAGGTGCGTAGCCTCTTGTGCCCGTGCCACGGGTAATAATAATTTTGGCAACACCCTCAGGGTGCGAATGAGTTAACAGGCTGAGTTCGTCAGCGAGGTTTTTTATTGGGGGGCAGTCAAGTGCCAGTGCACTGCAGTCGTGTTGAAGCTTGTTATAGTGTTGATGCCAGTGGGGAATGAGGCCATTGCGAACCAGCATGGTGCGAAATACGCCATCGCCATACAGCAGCCCACGGTCATTTGCGTTTACAAGTTCACCCGGCAGGCCGTTAATGATCATGGCTGCCAAGGCAAATGAACTTAAACCTTGCGGAACACCAGGGTGCCGTTGGTGCCGCCAAAACCAAAGTTATTGTTAACGGCTACATCAATTTTCATGTTGCGGGCCGTATTAGCACAATAATCCAAGTCACATTCCGGGTCTTGCTCAAGGATATTGATCGTTGGTGGAGCTATTTGATGATGAATTGCCAAAGCACAGAATAAAGATTCTATGCCCCCTGCGCCACCTAGCAAGTGTCCAGTCATGGACTTGGTCGAGCTTATGACAGTCTTTTTAGCGTGATTCCCGAGAGCAAGTTTAATTGCTTCGGTTTCATTTTTGTCACCCAGTGGTGTAGAAGTACCGTGGGCATTAATGTAACTGACTTGATCAGGGTTCAATCCTGCGTTTCGCAGGGCATTTAACATGCTACGTTTTGGGCCATCAGTGCTGGGAGCCGTCATATGGTAGGCGTCACCGCTCATGCCATAACCGGACAATTCAGCATATATCCTCGCACCGCGAGCCTTGGCATGTTCATACTCTTCAAGTACCAACACACCTGCACCTTCGCCCATGATAAATCCATCGCGGTCCTTATCCCAGGGACGGCTGGCTGTTGCAGGGTCGTCATTTCGAGTAGACAGCGCTTTTGCTGAGGAAAAACCACCAATTGCCAGAGGAGAAACTGTCGCTTCAGAGCCGCCACAAACCATTACATCCGCGTCACCATATTCAATAACACGTGCTGACTCACCTATACAATGGGTTCCCGTAGTGCAGGCGGAAACCATCGCCAGATTGGGGCCCTTTAATCCAAACATGATGGATAAGTTGCCCGAAATCATGTTTATGATTGAGCCAGGTATAAAGAACGGGGAGATTTTTCGTGGTCCACCACCCAAATAATCATTATGAGTATCTTCAATCATGGGTAGACCGCCTATACCCGAACCAATATTGACACCGATGCGCTCGGCATTTTGATCGGTTACCTCAATACCAGAGTCTTTGAAAGCTTCCATCCCGGCAACCAGGCCAAAATGAATAAACCTGTCCATGCGGCGTGCATCTTTGGGTGGCAAATACTGGGTTACATCAAAATCCTTCACTTCGCCAGCGATCTGACAGGCAAAAGGCGCCGGATCAAAATGGGTAATCCGCCCTATGCCAGATTTACCGCTAATGATGCTTTGCCAAGCCTGGGATACCCCTGTACCAACCGGTGAAATAATACCCAAGCCAGTAATTACAACTCTGCGTTTAGCCAAACTTAACTCCGTTTACAATAATAAAAATTAAACGGAACAATTACTTGGGATGTGCGTTTACGTAGTCTATTGCCTGCTGAACTGTTGTAATTTTTTCTGCATCTTCATCAGGGATTTCACAGCCGAACTCTTCTTCAAGCGCCATAACCAGCTCAACGGTATCAAGCGAATCTGCACCCAAATCATTTACAAACGAGGACTCGTTCTTGACTTCAGACTCATTTACGCCCAATTGTTCAGCTACGATTTTTTTAACGCGTTGTTCAATATTCGACATCTGCATTCTCCCTACTTGAGTTAAAGTTTTAAAACTTCGTTATTCTACCAAATTTGTACCAAATTCCAAAATAATAGCCATGTTTATTCCATGTGCATACCGCCATTTACATGCAGGGTTGAACCTGTGATATAAGCCGCACCTGCGCCCGCCAGGAACGCAACCGTCGCGGCGACATCGGAAACCTGCCCCAACCGTTTCAGCGGAACCTGTTCAACCAGTTTGTCACGCTGCTCCTGGGTTAATTCCTCGGTCATGTCGGTGGCAATAAAACCGGGTGCGACGCAGTTTACTGTTATGTTACGGCTGCCTACTTCGCGGGCCAGAGACTTGCTGAAACCTATCATACCGGCCTTGGAGGCTCCGTAATTGGCCTGACCAGCATTCCCCATACAGCCGACCACTGAAGAAATATTGATAATGCGGCCATGCCGGGCTTTCATCATGCCGCGCATGACCCCTTTGCTAAGCCTGAAGACTGAGGTCAAGTTGGTGGAAATAATGTCATTCCACTCTTCATCGCTCATACGTGCCAGCAAATTATCCTTTGTGATGCCGGCGTTATTTACCAAAATAGTGATCACGCCATGCTGCTTGGCAATTGAGTCGAGAACGCTTTCTACCTGCGCCGCATCATTCACATTCAATGCCATGCCCGCACCCTTGATGCCAGCAGCATCAATATAACCGCTAATAGCTTGCGCGCCTTTCTCGGTTGTAGCGGTACCAATAACAGTAGCGCCAAGCTTGCCCAGCTCCAGTGTAATGGCCTGACCAATGCCACGGCTGGCACCGGTTACCAAAGCGATTTGTCCTTGTAAACTCATGGTTATTCTCCGTGTTAACTCAGTACAGCCAGCGTTGATTGAAGCACCGCGCTATCGCTCAGCGTCAAGGCCTGCTGGTTAGTGTCAATTCGTTTGTTCAACCCTGCAAGAACCTTGCCGGGTGCGCACTCTACATTATGCGTTACGCCCTGCTTGCCAAAATATTGCACAGTTTCAACCCAACGAACGGGTGAAAATAATTGCCTGACCAGCGCATCCTTGATGGATGCTGCATCGCTGTAGCTTTGCACATCTGCATTATGCACAACAGGGATTGCAGGTACCTGTAGCGTTACTGAATTGAGGTAAACGCGTAATTTTTCTGCAGCCCCTTTGAGCAGACTACAGTGCGAAGGCACGCTCATCGGCAGCATAATGGCGCGCTTCGCACCACGGGCTTTGGCCAATTCCATGCCGCGTTCAACAGCGCTGCGGTTCCCGGCGATTACAATCTGGCCTGGCGAGTTGTAGTTTACGGCTTCCAGCACCTCGTTTTGAGCCGCCTCCTTGCACACGGTGCGCACCACTTCGTCATCCAGCCCTAGTATCGCGGCAATTCCACCCACGCCTTCCGGTACGGCCTGTTGCATGCATTCCGCACGGTAACGTACCAATGGCAAGGCATCTGCAAACTTGAGTGCCCCGCTTGCTACCAGAGCGGTGTACTCGCCCAAACTATGGCCAGCCATCAACCTTGGGAGAGGTGCGTTCAGGCTTTGCCAGGCGCGGTATACCGCTACACCCGCCGTCAGCATTACAGGCTGGGTATTAATTGTGGCATTCAGATCTGCGTCACTGCCTTCGGCAACCAGTTGCCACAAGTCCTGCTTGAGAACATCGGAAGCTTCTGTGAAAGTATCGCGCACCGCGGGGAAATCGGCGTAGTTGTTCATCATGCCGCGTGATTGGGAACCCTGACCGGGAAAAACTAAGGCGTATAGAGTCATAAGAATATAAAAGAGAAAGAAATTACCAGCGTATCAGGGAGGCACCCCAGGTGAAACCTCCACCGACTGCTTCCATTAATATGTGTTGTCCGGGTTTGATGCGCCCATCTCGCACTGCTGTATCAAGCGCCAGAGGGATGGAAGCAGCGGAGGTGTTGCCGTGAGTTGCCACCGTTTGCACTACTTTGTCCATGCTCAGGCCGAGTTTTTTTGCAGTCGCTTCAATAATGCGAATATTGGCCTGATGCGGCACCATCCAGTCTATGTCTGATCCCTGCATCTTGCTTTCAGCCAATACTTCTTCCGCGACCTCACTCAAGGACTTTACTGCAAACTTGAAAACGCCCTTCCCGTCCATTTTAATGAAAGGCTCACCCTGGATCTTACCGCCCGATATTTGACCGGGTGCGTTTAGCATGCAACGCTGACTCCCATCAGCATGCAGTCTGGTCGAAAGTATGCCAGGCTGTTCGCTACGCTGTAGAACCACTGCACCAGCACCGTCCCCGAACAGTACACAGGTCGTGCGGTCATCCCAGTTTAATATCCGTGACAACACTTCAGAGCCAACCACTAGGGCTGTGCGCGCCTGACCTCCGCGTATGTATAAATCGGCAGTATTCAACGCGTAGATAAATCCACTGCACACCGCCTGTATATCAAAAGCGATGGCGGTCTGTATACCTAATTTATCCTGCAGTACGCATGCTGTACTTGGAAATATAAAATCTGGAGTTGTGGTCGCTACAACTATCAGGTCTATGTCGTTGGCGCTGATTCCTGCTGCGGCAATTGCACTGATGCTGGCTTGCAAGGCGAGGTCACTGGACATTTCATTTTCAGCGGCGACATGACGTTCAGCAATACCGGAGCGGCTAAAAATCCAGTCGTGGCTGGTATCAACCACTTTTTCCAGGTCATAGTTCGTTATAACTTTGGCGGGTAGATAGCTGCCTGTGCCGATTATCTTGGAATGTATCAAAGGGTATCCTCTGCTATTTTCTGGTTTGCCAGATGGGCTTTTTCAACATGCTCGCTGATATGGTGCAACATTCCGCCGCGGGCCTCTTCTGCGGCACGCTCGATAGCACACAAAAAGGCCAGTTCGTCTGCGGAACCATGGCTTTTTACAACAATTCCTTTAAGCCCAAGGAAACTGGCACCATTGTAACGCCTGCCGTCTACTCTGCGCATCAGTGCCTTAAGTACGGGCAAGGCTATCAACCCTGCCATTTTGGTGAAAATATTGCGTTTAAATTCTTCTTTCAGGAAGCTGCCTATCATACGCGCCACGCCTTCTGTCGTCTTGAGCGAGACATTACCTACAAAGCCATCGCACACAACAACATCTGTCACACCTTTGAATATATCGTTGCCTTCGATATTGCCGTAAAAATTCAGGTCACTATTACGCAGCAATTCAGCGGCCTGCTTGACGACTTCATTTCCTTTTATATCTTCACTGCCAATATTGAGCAGGCCGACGGTGGGCTTGTCCTTGTGTTCCAGTACGGCTACCAAAGCGCTGCCCATTATCCCAAATTGCAACAAGTGTTCCGCAGTGCAGTCTACATTCGCCCCCAGATCCAGCATGCAAACCTGCCCCTTGGTTGTCGGCAGATATGATGCTATGGCAGGGCGATCTATGCCGGGTAGCGTTTTCAGTACATATCGCGCAGTTGCCATGAGTGCACCGGTGTTGCCAGCGCTGACACAGGCTCCCGCCTCGCCATTTTTTACCAGATTTATTGCCACGCGCATGGAGGAGTCTTTTTTGCTGCGTAGCGCGATTTGAGGGGATTCGTCCATACCGACAACTTCAGTGGCAGGATGTATGCGTAATTGTGAGCTGGGTATCTTGAAGGAGCCCAATTCGGCTTCAATAGCGTCAGCCAAGCCCACGAGTACGATAGTATCGTCGGGGTTCTTGCCGAGATAGGAGATAGCTGCAGGGACAGTTACTTTGGGCCCGTGGTCGCCACCCATTGCATCAATGGCTATCGTAATGTCCAACAGGAGATCCTCTTAAACCGGTTGTGATACCGGAACCGTAATTAGATGACAACAGAAAAGCGCCCTATCTATAACCAGAGTAGGGCGCAATCCTTACTTGCCTGAATGAATTTAATCGGCCTTAGTTTTGACAACTTTTTTGCCGCGATAGTAACCGCTCGGGCTGATGTGGTGACGCAGGTGCATCTCGCCTGTGGATGGCTCAACAGCCAGGGATGGTGCGGTCAGGAAATCATGGGCACGGTGCATACCGCGCTTTGAGGGTGACTTTTTATTTTGCTGAACTGCCATGCTGATTACTCCTTACAAATCCAATAATAAAATTACTTCTTTAACCCGGCCAGAACCGCAAATGGGTTGTTTGACCGGCTCAAGCTTTCTACTGCAATCTGGCACTCACCCGAACTGTGCTTGGGTGCAATGGGCAGACTTAACAGCAACTCTTCTTCAA
>Ga0315281_10010586_pt1 | contig 12706 bp, 16 predicted proteins | sample YL17G07_0_MG_FD_204540 | JGI IMG/M metagenome (GOLD analysis project Ga0315281, IMG submission 204540) | Sediment microbial communities from Yellowstone Lake, YNP, Wyoming, USA - YL17G07_0 | ecosystem: Environmental > Aquatic > Freshwater > Lake > Sediment | place: USA: Wyoming | collected... | reverse complement strand
GTCTCTTTGATTTCTTTAGCTCTGGTTTCATCGTCTTTAGTTGCCTCTTTTAAGCCGCTGGTCTTGGCGGTTAGCTTCTTGCCCTTGTCAGTAACTTCTTCAACCAGAAACTCATCGCCAATATCGCTGAGCATCAGGTCAACATCGTCTGACTCGCCTGGGCTAATACCGAGGGAAGTGCAGAAGCAGCTCTCGTAGGGGTTAGCGCACCCCACGCCGACCAATACCGCGCTGTTCCTTCGGGAGAGATAGTACGGGTCCTGGTATAGGTCCTTAAAGTTAGCATCTATTATCGCCAAGGCTCTGGCATCACATGGGCGTATGCCAAAGATTAACTGCTTTCCTCCATTTGGAGGCAGTTCTATATTATAGCCCTCCCTGTCTTTCCGGAAGTGGAACATTTCCTCCATAGGGGGAAGGAAATTAGCCTTGGGAGGGATAACCGTGTTTCGGTACCAATCTAAAAAGCTAGTATCTTTTCCCTCCCACCTAGCCATTGTGGCGACACCACTTTCTATTGACGGGACGAATACGGCAAACTCCTGGCTCCACTGGCTGAGGAGCTTTCCAATATCCCTTTTGTTTACCTTCTTGCTATTGGTCATTTCTACCTGAAGAAATCTTCAGCCTCTTTTTCTTCGTAGTGGGTCATTAGTGGTAGTGCGTCCTTATCCATGCCGGCTTTAAACTGGAAAAGCTCACCCACAATATCATACATCTCCCTGGTCAGGCTTCTTAATGGGATATTTACCGGGCAAGCGCGCTCGCACTCACCGCAGTCAGTGCATCTTCCAGCGACATGGATGTTTCTTGTGATTTGAAATATCAGGTTGTCCTGCCACCGCGGCGCTGGTAATACCCATTGTGGCTCGGTCTCCTCAACAAAACACCGCTGGCAGAAGCAAGCCGGGCAGACGTTTCTACAGGCGTAGCACCGGATGCAGCGACTTAGCTCCTTCTCCCAGAACCCCCACCTCTGCTCTGGGGTCATCTGCTTCAGTTTCTCAATCCTCTCCTGAGCCGCTAGAATTGGAGGGGTTGGCTCACCAAGAAGGATGTCATACTCTTTGGGGGTGGGCAGTTCACAGGCAAGGCAGTGGTCAAACAAGACCTGTGTACTGGGGAACTCCTTTTTCTTGCCGTTAACCCTTATTATTACTTTATCCCCTTCTCTGGCAATATCATTCAGCTCATCCCTATCTTTACCCACCAGCTTTTCTACCTTGCTGAGGTCAATAACTCCGGTGCAGGGGACGCCGAGAATCACCACATCCTCTCTGGCAACCTTATTATCCTGTATCAGGCTGACGATGGAGCGGCTATCGCAGCCTTTAGCTACGATGCCGACTCGCCCCTTTATCTCAGTGAGGAAATTAGCTAGATTATTGACGATAAAGGGATTGATTACCAGGCGTTCAGCATCGTTTTTATCTTTAGTTATGAGAGGGGTGGTGGTAAACTTCAGGCTCCCCGGTTCAAAGCCGATAATCCAGTCGACCTTGCCCTGCTCCAGTAGCGCCCTAGTCTCGCTTCTCAGTTTTTGTTCCATCCTCTTGTCTTCCCTCAGCAAATAGTTGATTGGGACCGACCTCCTTTAGCCCCGTGGTCACCTCAGTAACGACCTCAGCGAATTTCCCTGCTTCTGAAGCTGAAACCCAGCTTGCCTGAATCCTCTGGGGCTCAACGCCTAGGTACTCAAGGAACCTCTTGGTTATGGCTACCCTCCTTCGGGCACGGTAGTTCCCCGTTTGATAATGGCAGTCGCCGGGGTGACAGCCGGAAACGACCACGCCGTCAAAACCCAGGCGTAACGCCTTGAGGATAAACAGCGGGTCCACCCTGCCGGAACAGGGGACCTTTATTATCCTTATGTTTGCTGGATATTTCTTGCGGCTAGTTCCGGCTAAATCAGCGCCGGCATAGCTACACCACTTACAGAGAAAGCCAACCAGCTTTGGTTCCCACTCCGACTTTTGCTTCATAAAGTTTAGCCATTTTATCACGGGGATGGGTTGCTAGACAATCTCTGCATTGCTATACTATAGAGCTTTAATGGTATGAGAACTAGCGATTTTAGTTACAGTCTTCCCCCCGAGCTTATTGCTCAAACTCCTGTTGAACCAAGAGACCACTCCCGGCTCATGGTTTTGAACCGGAGCAATGGTTCAATAAAGCACCACCGTTTTTTTGAAATCGTTGATTATTTATGTGCTGGAGACGTCCTGGTATTTAACGATAGCCGTGTTATCCCGGCTCGGCTCAGCGGGAGGAAGGTTGATACCGGCGGTAGGGTGGAGATCTTGCTGCTACACCGGCGTGACACTGCTGTCTGGGAGGCAGTAGTAAAGCCGGGGAAAAGGGTCAGTATTGGCACCAAGATTGAGATAAGTGGGAATAAGGCTAAGGTTCTGGCTGAAATAGTTGGGTTGGGGGAGGGTGGAATAAGGGTGATAAGCTTCTCTGACGAAGCGCCACTACCGCAGTTGGGTAGGGTTCCACTACCACCGTACATCCACAGTCCTTTGCCTGACCCTGAGCGCTATCAGACGGTCTATGCTCGAATCCTTGGTAGTGTCGCCGCACCTACTGCCGGATTGCACTTTACCCCTGAGCTGCTTATTAAAATAGAGCAGAAGGGGGTTTGCTGCCTATTTGTTACCCTCCATGTTGGGCTTGATACCTTTCGTCCTGTCAGGGAGGATGACCCGCTTAAGCATCCTATCCATAGGGAATATGGCAGGTTAAGCCAGGAGGTTGCCACCGAGTTATCCCGGGCTAAGGCAGAGGGGCGGAGGGTCATTTGTGTTGGCACTACCACGGTGAGACTCATAGAGTCGGCAGCTCAGGCAAGTAAGGCATCCCTTCTGGAGCCGTTTGACGGCTGGGTAAGCCTGTTCGCTTTACCCGGATATCAGTTCCGCATAGTTGACGGTGTTATAACCAACCTTCATCTACCTCGGTCAACAGTGCTGATGCTGGTTTGTGCCTTTGCTGGCAAGGATTTTATTCTCCGTGCCTATGAGGAAGCCATAGCTCAGAGGTATCGCTTCTATAGCTTCGGCGATGCGATGCTGGTTTTGTAGCTAGCTTAAAATCCTGTCTACCTCCGCTCTATCAACATCCATGACGTAGGGAATTCCTGAGATTTCCGCTGCCTCTCTGGTCAGGGACATCAGGTCACTTCTATCAATTAGGTCCAAGCGGAATTTTCTGGCCCCAGCCATAAGTTGTTGTAAGCCAGTAGTCAATCGCAAATAATAGTTATACATACCGATGGCAGATGGGGGGATTTTTTCAAAGTCCTTCCCATATCTATTCTTCAACTCAGCAACATTGGCGAAGGTTTGCATCAGGGCTTCCTCATACTCTTTACCCTCACCATGCTCCTTCATAATCTTTTCCGCATTAGCCTTGCCCACTGTAGCCGCAGTGATGGTAGCTCGACCAAGGCACACCGCTTTTATGTAGGGGGAAGCCAGGGCAATAGCCTTGAATATCTGGTCTTCAAGGGCAAAGCCTCCGGCAATAGCGCAGCTGGGAATAAAGGCACCCTTCTTATCTAGCCGGGAAAGGTATTCATAGAGAAGACATTCAATATACACCGTAGGTATCCCCCACTCATTCATCATCCGCCACGGGCTCATCCCCGTCCCGCCCCCGGCACCATCAACGGTAAGTAGGTCTATCTTGGCTTCAGAGGCATATTTTGCTGCCCGGGCTAGGTCAGCCGGTCTGTAGGCGCCTGTCTTCAGGGTAACATACCTAGCGCCTCTGTTTCTGAGCCTCTCTACTTCATTAATAAAGGATTCCTCGTCTACCATACCGAGGCGGGAATGGCGTTCAAATTCTGTAATCCCCCCAACCTTAAAGGCATCCTGAATTATGGTATCCTCAGGGTCGGGAATCACAATATAACCCCGCCTCTTTAGCTGTTGTGCTCTCTCTATTGAGGAGAGTTTTACCTCCCCACCAATATCCTTTGCCCCCTGTCCCCATTTGAGCTCTATCCCATCAACTCCGAGTTTATCAATTGCATATTCAGGGACGCCGAGGCGGGTGTCTTCTACATTAGCCTGAACCATCAGTAGGCCATAGCCCTGATACCAATCCTTGAATGTCTTCACCCTTCTTTCTAATTCTGGAGACCTAACTATTTTCCCATTCTTTATCTCGGCATTAGGGTCCATCCCGCAGACATTCTCACCACAGATAAGAATAGTGCCGCAGATGGCGGCGCCTATGGCTGCCCCATCCCAGTTAACCCTAGCTATTTCTGTTGACCCCAGCGCACCAGTGAAGAAGGGGACCTTCATCTTTATTTTCCCATCTCCCCCCACCTCGGTGGAAATGTCAACCTTCGGGAAGAGTGCCTTATCCGGGTCGGCTTCTACACCCTCGGCGCCGACACAGGTGCCTTGAATGTTGAAGTGGGAATAGTCTATAGGATAGTCCTTTTCCGCTCCAGCCGTTACCTTCCCAAAGGGCTGTGGGTAGAGCATCTCCCTCCCCCTGAGGGCAGATTTACCGACCTCACATAGTCCGAGGCAACTGTCAAGGCAGGTAACGCAAAGCCCTGAGATGGGTGCGGGTTCAACCCGGTTTTTAGTTTTTGTCGCTGCGCTGGCATTTGGTTTACTTAAAGACATCAAACTACCTCCTTAGATTTTAACTGATACTCCTCTTTCTTTAAGATATCTTTTAGCTTCAGGAATAGATATTTCACCGAAGTGGAAGATGGAAGCAGCTAAGACCGCTGCCGCCTTGCCGATGGTTACCGCCTGATAAAGGTGCTCAAGTTTTCCCGCCCCGCCGGAAGCTATGACTGGTATTTTTACTGCCTCAGCCACCGCTTGCGTCATCTCCAGGTCGTAACCCTCCTTTGTCCCGTCGGCATCCTTGCTGGTGAGTAAAATCTCCCCAGCACCCAGCACCTCCACCCGCCTCGCCCAGTCAACAATGTCGAGCCCGGTGGACTCGGTGCCGCTTTTGATGACGACCTCCAGTCGGGGAAGACTGCTCCCCGGTGGGTTCTTCCTGCCATCAATGGCAACAACCAGCCTGTCCTTGCCAAATTTTTTGATAGCTTCCGTGATAAGCTCTGGCTTTTTCACTGCGGCCGTGTTTATTGAGACCTTGTCCACACCAAGGTTAATTAGTGCCTCCATATCCTTGAGGCTGCCGATGCCACCTCCGACAGCGAAGGGAATAGTAACCACATCAGCGACCTTTTTCACCCATTCCAGCCTTGTCTTTCTATTCTCTACGGTAGCGAAGATATCAAGAAAGACAAGCTCATCAGCCCCCTCCTGGCAGTAGGCCTGGGCCGCCTCCACTGGGTCACGGGCATCCCGAAGACGAACAAAGTTTACCCCTTTGACCACCCTCCCATCCTTAACATCCAGGCAGGGGATAATTCTCACTACTTTCATCCTACAACCTCCCAGAACTTAATCAGGTTCTGGTACTCAGTGACCGTGCTCATGGCGTGATTTTCGGCTTCTATACCAGCTTCCTCAGCGGCAGCCACGGGATTTAACCCCCCAAGGAGAATCATTCCTAGTCTATTAAGCTCCACCGGGATTTCGCACACTGGTTCGCTGATATTTCCCATCAAAAGCAGTCCTCCCAAGCCAGCCTCCTTCAGTTTGGCTATCACCTCCTCGGCAGTGGGGCGGCAGAAGGCAGGTATCTCTCGGAAGTTAGCCAGTATTTCCCCATTGCCACTGGTTGTCACCTCCCTGACCGAGGTCATTCTGGCTCTGATGAATACCTCTGAAGGGTCAAGCGATGAGCCGGCATAATGAATCAGCTCAACAAAGCGAAGCGGCTGGTGGTTTTTAACCTGGAGAATGCCGCCAAATCTGGAGTCTATTGGGACCCCAGCCTTGAGTAAGCTACCATTTATCACAATACTACAGACGGTGGCTAATCCTATCTTGCCATCGGGGACAGTTATCTCCCCGAGGCGCTCGCCTTCCTTGGCTACTGCTACTAGGTCACTGACACAAAGCCCGGCAGCGAAGGCTGGCTTCATGGCTCGGAGTGCTTGGTGAAAATTCTGTCTGGAGAAGAAGGAAACATTTACTGGAATCCAGCCGGTACGCGTCTCACTATTGAAGCTGGTGCGAAAGGCAAGTAGCTCAATCCGTGAAATAGCAAAGCCAACCTTATCCCTGACTAGGGCACTCCTTAGCTCGTCAATCCCTGAGTTGGTGATTAGTCTCCCATCCCTGCCTACAGTCTGAGTTAGCCCCCGCTCATCCATCAGCTGGAGGTGGTAGCGTACTGCTCTTTCCCCCAGTTCAACCCCATGGTCTTTTAAGCGGCGGGCAATAACCCTCGCTCCGAGCGGTTCCTTGGAATCGCTCAGGATTCTCAGGATGGAGAGTTCCTTTCTCTCAACTTCTTGCGTTTCAAAGCCAATCATAGGCAATAGGCAACTGTTTGCCTAATATTCTACAGCAGCTAAATCGTTTTGTCAATCCTGGTTAAGCTGTCCTGATTTGTGGATTTTAGGTTTGCGTAGAACAGAACATCCTTTACAAAGGCGGTTTTTCAAGCTAGAATAGATTAACTGGGCGGGAGTAACTCAGGTGGTAGAGTCCCTGCCTTCCAAGCAGGCTCCGCACCCTCAAAGCTGGATAACTCTTCTCCAGATACGAAATTAACCTTACAAGGCAGGCACCCCTCTACTTCTCCATATTTATGTCTCATTCTTGAACCTCCTTACTTTGTTTCTCTTCTCTCTTGAGTTTCTCGATTATTGCCTCCTCTAGCCACCGCCCAAGTGTTTTCTTCTGCATCACAGCTCTAACCCGGGCTTGGTGCAAAATCTCAGGGTCTACTCTTACACCGACTGCTGGTTTTGGTTTCTTTTTCTCCACACATTGAGCATAGTACTTGTGCACAACCTTGTCAAACCCTAGTTCTTATATCTGGCGGTGCCACCCTGCGCCCTTGGGTGCTAAACAGTATGGTGGCAAAATTGCTTTCCAGTCTTCACTTGACAAACGGGGCAGAATCATTCATACTTTGGTATGAATACTTTGAGGAGATGCTATTATGGGTAAGAGTGCCAAGGTTGCCATAAGCCTGCCTAAGGATGTCCTGGAGGTTGTGGAAACGGAACGAAAGGTTAAAGGAGAAAGCCGTAGCCAGTTCTTTCGCCGTGCCATAGAGAGGCTTCTGAAACAGGAACGTGAGTCCTCGGCTGTAAAAGACTATGTGCGGGGCTATCAAGAAGTTCCGGAGTCAGCTGAGGAGGTTGAAGCAACTCACCGGGTGGGGAGTGCCGTGTTAGCTGAGGAGCCTTGGGCATGAAGCGAGGCGAGATATGGTGGACAGAATTAGCGCCGCCTGCTGGACGGCGCCCTGTGCTACTCCTATCCCGCAATGAGGCTTATGCGGTTCGGGAACTGGTAACTGTGGCGCCGGTGACCACACGTATGCGTCATATTCCCTCAGAGGTTCCTTTGGGGCCAGAGGATGGTCTTCCCAGGCCATGTGTGGTCAATCTGGATACCATTACTACTATTGCTAAAAGAAGCCTGCAAGAGAGGCTGGTTTCTCTTAGTCCTGAAAACCTAAAAGCAGTGGAAGTTGCCCTTCACTTTGCCCTTGGTCTGGAAGAGTAAAGGTAGCACCGCCTTTTTGCGAATGGCTAGGCTTTACTTAAAAGAGTGTGGATTATGGTTAACCTTACCGATAAGGAAGAAGCAGCACTCCTGAGAATCTTGGAATATGAAAGAAACACCAACCCAGCAAGGGATTGGCCACTTGGCTGGAGCTGGTCAGCAGTCTGCACCCATCCATCTGTGTTAAATGGTCTCTTGCTAAAGGGGGTACTTGAGGAAAGATTTCATAGCAACAGCTACCGCGGACTTGCCTTGACTCATTTAGGCCGTCAGCAGGCAGAGGTATTGTTAGCCACTAGGGAGCCTGAGCCAGAGGAGAGGTCACCTATGCCTTTAGAACTGCCGGAGGACTTGTTTGAACCGATTGAAGGTTATTCAGATGTAAAGGCACTGGTAAGGCAAGCTATTCAAAGCGAGAAGCCGGTCCATCTCCTCTTTACTGGGGTCCCCAGTTCAGCAAAAACCATGTTTCTACTCGAACTAGCACGGTTAGGTGCCCCTTACATACTTGGCTCACAGTCAACCAAGGCGGGGATTGCTGATGTCTTATTTGACCTTGAGCCTCAGATTCTGCTTGTAGATGAGATAGACCGTATAGGGACAAAGGATATTACTATACTCCTCTCCTTAACTGAGACAGGGATAGTCTCTGAAACTAAACACGGGAAGCGCCGCCAGGTAAAGCTGAATACTAAGGTTTTCGCCACTTCCAATACGCTTAAAATGTCCCCGGAGCTTATTTCTAGGTTTATGGTGCTGCGTTTTAGTCCGTATAGCAAGGATGAGTTTTTGATGGTAGCTACCAATCTGTTGAGGAAAAGGGAGAATGTTGACGGAGCCTTAGCTTCCTATATTGCTGAGAAAGTGTGGCAATTGCCACACCGGTTTGTCGACCCGAGGCAGGCAGTAAGAGTAGCTCGCTTGGCTAAAACGAGAGAAGACGTGGATGAGTTGTTTAGGGTCATGATGAAGTATTCGGCCTGAAGGAGCAAGAACCAAAAACCTCGATGCAGGGGGTTACACATTCTGGACTATTGTGCTATACCACAATAGTTAAAGTGGAGGGGATCACCCGGAATGACGCTGGAGTTTCGCCGAGGATAACGCCATCGGCCTCTACGAGAAGTTGCTCGTCGGATTCAATTGTAATAGTTGTTGCCTTTCTCTCTCTTATTTTGGGGTGTCCAATATGTCCTCCGTTATATAATGTTGGCCATATCTTCAGTAGCTCAAATCTACCTACATCACCACCAATCACTACATCCAGTAAGCCATCATCTAGCCTAGCATGGGGAGCTATTTGCATTCCGTCCGCGAAGTATTGTCCATTAGCTATGACCACATCACAGCTAAAAATAGCCTCGACCTCCTCTCCTATATGAAGTTTCATTAATTTGTTACGATGTGTCATTAGACACCTCAAGCCTTCGACTATACGAAGTGTATGATTTATGCTACGACCAAAGCGGTTCGGCAAGCGCTTCCAAGCATCTGCGACTGCAGACCCAAAACCTACATCGGCTATATTTACAAAAAAGCGCTCTAGCGGTCGTCCCTGGCTCCAGCATTGTACAACGCCAACATCAATCAGAGCCCTTCCTTGGCCAGTCAAGTGGGAGCGGGCACCAACTTTGTCTTGAGCAATACCCAGCGAACGGGCAAAACTGTCCGCTGTTCCAGAGCTCACAATACCAAGAATTATGTTACCTGAATGGGCTGAACGCAGTATGCCGTTGGCTACTTCATTCACTGTTCCATCGCCACCGACAACTACAAGGCAGCGATAACCACTATCTGCAGCCTGTCTGGCTATTTCTATGGCATGCCCCGTGCCCTTGGTGAATTCATAATCAAATGATAGACCGACGTCATTTAACTGCCGGCTGATCCCGGGCCAATCCCTGCCAACTGAGCAACCACCGGCCACTGGATTGACAACTACCTTGGCATATTGCTTAGACATTTTTGCGACCAGCTTTAAAAATATTTACGCTGTTCAATAAGAAACATATTTACTAACGACCTATTACGAAGCATCTTCAATGGCAAAGCCACAACCATGCAACAACAATACCCAATAATCCCCCGACTATGACTTGAAACTGTGTATGCCCTATGAATTCTCTCAAATCATGTCCCAATTCTGCTAGAGGACGCCGAAGTCTAAGCTCCCGCAGGATACGGTTTAAGACCATCGACTGTTGTCCTACTGATTGTCGAACCCCTACAGCGTCAGACATAACCACCAAAGCCAACAAAGCCGATATACCGAAGGCTACTGATCCCAAACCTTGGATAAATGCAACCGATGTCGCAAGAGCACTGACCACCGCTGAATGCGAACTAGGCATACCGCCACTGCCAACTAAATATCGTAGGTCTAATTGCCTTTTCTGTATTAGTATTATAATCACCTTCAGTAATTGTGCTATCGCCCAAGAACAGATGGGAATAATCAATATTTTATTTGTAATGATTTCATGTAACACTATGTTGCCTACTGACTTTTATCAAAAGGTTACGGATTTTCTTTCTAAAATCCCGGTCTATTATCTCGACTATAATGGCCATAGTAAATCTCAGGTCAAAGATTGTCAATTGACCTTGGGGTGCCCCCCCAAAAAATCGCTCCAGTTTTAATGTTGGTCCGAGGGCTAGAAAGAGCGGAACACCGGAAGCCTTAACTAGGGAATTACACATTACGCCCTATTGTTCATAGCTTGCGATTAGGATACAATACTAAGGGAAGACTCTGGTCAATCCATACGACTGGATGGATAACACGAGGTGGCTCGCCCAAAGTCACGTCAATAGCTAAACCTAACAACAATATGAGTAGAACTTCCATGGCCGTTAGACCACATTCCTTTCAGTGACTTTCCTCAGGTCAACTGCTTGGCTATTGTTGGCACTAATGAGGACAGCTGGTAGCCTGTTAATCGGATGGGCATAGACACAACTGTCAGCTCCATAGACCTCTTTAATGTTCTCAGCGGTGATGACCTCGCTTGGTGTCCCCTGAGCGTGAACCCGTCCGTTATTTATCAGTACCAACCGGTCGCAGTATTGCGAAGCGAGGTTAAGGTCATGTTGCGCGGCGAGAACAGCCAGATTATTTTCACGACACAGGTTCTTAATAAGATTAAGGATTTCGACCTGACGGCCGATATCAAGATTTGCTGTAGGCTCATCAAGCAGAATTGCCTTCGTCTCCTGTGTAAGGACACGGGCGATGAGGAGGCACTGTATCTCGCCACCGGAAAGCTCGCCTACCCTTCGTCTGGCGAGATGGTGGGTCATAGTTCTCTCCATAGCCTGCCAGGCAATATCCAGTTCTTTTGGACCTTCGTACTGGAAAAGACTAAGGTGAGGATTTCTGCCCATGAGCACTACCTCAAAAGCGGTAAAGGCGCTGGGAAGGAGCGGCATCTGGGGGACGACGCCGAGCATGCGGGCCAGTTCCTGCCTTGGTATGCTGGCTATATCTTTTCCATCCAGAAGTATCCTCCCCCGGTACGGAGAGATAATACGAGTTAAAGCCCTGATAATGGTCGACTTGCCACAGCCGTTCGGGCCGATAAGTCCCACCATCTCTCCGGGCATTACCTGGAAGGTCACATCTTTCAATACTTCCTTACGGGAGTAACCAAGACAGATATTCTGTGCTTCAATTTTAATCATCTTAACCTCAGAAGATTACCTTCTTTCGGCGCCGCAATAAGTAAAGGAAGAAGGGTGCTCCACAGATGGCAGTGATTACACCTATGGGTATCTCCGACGGCGCCTGGGCAGTGCGGGCTATCAAGTCGGCTAGAATTAGAAAAATGGCGCCGGAGAGGACAGAGAGTGGCAAGAGGAAACGGTAGTCGGCGCCCCAAATCAGACGCACCGCGTGCGGAATGATGATACCAACAAAGCCAATGGTACCGACGAAAGAAACGGCTGCCGCCGTGATTAAGGTGGCTGCGATAAGAAGAACGAGTTTCAGCCTCTCCACATTGATGCCCAGTTGCTGGGCCTGCTCCTCATCAAGCTGCATTACATTAAGTGGGCGAGCGTAAAGCAAAATGACTGCGATGCCCACTACCACATAAGGAAGAACGAGCTTTACATCCGCCCACTGGCTCAGAGAGAAGCTACCCATCAGCCAGAAGATAATACCGTGCATCTTTTCCCCGCTGGAAATAATCAGATAAGATACGATTGACCCCAGAAGTGCCCCTAGAGCTACGCCGGCCAGGATGAGAGTGGTCACCGGTAAAGTTTTGCCTACGCGGGCCAAACCATAGACAATAGCGGTACTGACCAGGGCTCCGGCAAAGGCAAAGAGAGGTACAACCCCAGCACCCAGGACATGCCAGGTAGTCGGGAGTAAGAAACCAATCACGGCCCCCAGTGATGCTCCTTGAGCTACACCAATAAGGTACGGGTCGGCCAGTGGATTGCGGAAGAGCCCCTGGTAAGCAGCTCCGGCTGTCCCCAGGGCAGCCCCAACAAGCCCGGCCAGAATGACCCTGGGCAAGCGTATTTCCAGAATTATTGTCTCTACACCGCTCGGCCAGACCGAAGTTATGTGAAGCAAAGGTAGCTTCGAAACCAGAACCTGGCAGGTGGTCAAGAAAGGAATCTTGACGCTGCCAACGGTTGTCGCTAGAACCGCCACCACGACAAGCAAAACAGAAAGTCCTACAATAGCATATATTCGGCCACGCCATCGAGCGAGATGGATTGGCGAAGTCTGACCCGATAAAACTGATTTGGAACACACGCTAGATAACCCTCAAGACTTCAAATTTCAACTCTTCGTTTCCGGTCAGGCAGGAAACATTGTCGAGATGTTTTCGAGCAATGCTGGTAGCCTTTTCCATTTCCTCAGGCGTAGAACGCCTCCATGGGTTATCGCCAATAGGGATATAAGCATCTATCCGATAGGGAATACCTTTGTTTACGCTGGCGATAAACCTCGCAATATGCTCAATTTCGGGACAGTCAATATACTCCGGGATAAAGATGCTTTCAGCTCTTAGCTTTACCCCGGATTGGTGGTACTTAACAAAGTTCTCCAGGGCCTT
>Ga0315281_10010585_pt1 | contig 12706 bp, 18 predicted proteins | sample YL17G07_0_MG_FD_204540 | JGI IMG/M metagenome (GOLD analysis project Ga0315281, IMG submission 204540) | Sediment microbial communities from Yellowstone Lake, YNP, Wyoming, USA - YL17G07_0 | ecosystem: Environmental > Aquatic > Freshwater > Lake > Sediment | place: USA: Wyoming | collected... | reverse complement strand
TCATCCATCAACACACTCAGTGAGCGATACCTCGACTCGATTGCGCGTAGCGCGGCTTCTTCTTGCATGACCGCACTAGAACACACCCCTATAATATTGTCAACTTATTTTGACGCGAGTCCTTAGCGTTGAGTTCTTTGAACCCGAGCTTATACAGCAAGCACCATATATCATCTTCCAACTGCCGATCATGGGGTTTTGGCTTGGACACGCGAACCGAATTTTTATTCTTTTTAACCACGACCCAGCCGTCTTGTTCTTCACCCTGTACCTTGGTGGCAAGAGCATCATCCTTGGCAGCGGCAACTGTTTTTTCGTCGACACTTTTTGATCGGGCTACATTGATTTTTCTTGCATCTTCGCCAGACACTAATCCGTCAGTAAAACTTGCCATTGCTTCCCCTTTATACACAGCCACCAGCTAACCCAAGCCATTTATATTTTTGAATATTTTTCTGGGAACAATTCTGGATGCGCCACAATCATCCCTACACCAGCAACCCAGCCAACTCCTGATAATCCGGGAATCGCCCATCAACACTAACCAGTTGTGCTTGATGTTCAACAGCCGTGGCGATGATGATGCGGTCAACCGGGTCTTTGTGATGCTCGGGTAGCGAGACTGCGCGCTCGGCGATTGATCTTGATACCGGAATAATCGCCACGCCATTTGCTTCGACCTGATCGAGCCATTCAGATACAGGCAACTGGAGAACAATCCGCCCGTGCTTCACAAGCCACGCCATTTCCCAGCAGGTCATTGCCGAGACGGCCAGAGGTTCAGCCGTTTCGATGGTGTCTATCTGCTGTTGTCCAAGCTTGTCAGGTGTGCGATTGACCCACCAATAGAGGGCGTGAGTGTCGAGGATGAGCATCAGGACAATGCTTCCCAGTCGCTTTCCGGCAGGCCGCTGAGTATGTCACCCTTTTCTTCGCCCATCCCCGCGAGCGCTGGTGGTGGCGAGCGGCGTCCGGCTGGTTTGGCTGATTCCCACATTACGATGACGCGAGCGCGCTCGGCATGGGCAGGCAGTGCCGCATCCTGTATAACAAGGCGATGGTCGGCAATGGATGCGGTTGTTTCAAGAGCTAACATGGGCGAACCTCCTTTGAACCTGACTCACGATAGGCGGTAATTGTACAACATCCTCATCAAAGCGCAGACATGTCTGCGCACTCAAAAGTGCGAGCCGCTTGTCGAGCGTTGACCTCGACCATCCAAGACGGCGCGATGCTTCGTTCCGTTCACCCTGGCAACAGTGTTCCTCCATAAACTCATCGCTCATCTTGATGCGCTCGAACGAAGCATGCGTAATCAGCACACCATCCCAATCGCCGGTGGCAATACGGGAAAGAAGCTGACGGCGCTTGTCACCCTGAAGATCGTCTTTCGACGCGATCAGGATGTTGGCGCCGGGATAGGCACGCAGGAACTCGGCTGCAAACTCAACGCCTGGTCGAACAGGGTTGCCGCATTGACCCGCTCGGTTCCAAACGTCTGCGTAGCTGCTATCGACGACCTTGTGCTGTGATGCAGATCGACATTCCACGCGCCTGCTGCCTGATTGAACGTCACGGTGTTTCCGTTGCACTCCAGAGTTTCATCCAGAAATGCTTCGTAATCGCTTGTCGGTATCCAGGTGGACCCGATGCGCGCACCGATTTCGCCTGGGGTTAAATCATCGGGAATCACGGCCTCCAACGCTTGCGCATTTCGGCTGTAACGCTCACCGAATGGAAAAAACTCAAACAACCGTGATCAATTTCCATAGAAAGGGGAAGCCTTGCGTTTAAACCTCAACGAACGGTTTGCCAACCTTATGTGCTGCAACTCTGTTGCAGCTTGGCGCGATTTAATTTTCAAGCTCGGCAACGACCTTGGGTATGAACAAACCGTGCTGGCAATTTTTCCGGATCGCAACACCCCGGTAGAGGTGGAGTACGCCTTTCTGCAACACAATTACCCCAACGCCTGGCTCAACAGGTATGACGCGCAGAAGCTCTCACAAATCGACCCGACGGTCACCCATTGCGCAGACAAATCGATCCCGTTGATCTGGTTACCTGAGATTTTTTCTACCCAGAGGCAAAAGGAAATGTATGAGGAAGCCTGTAGTTACGGACTCCGCTCCGGTGTTACTCTGCCCATTCATGGCGCGCGAGGCGAAATGGGTATCCTTTCTTTCGTGTCTGACACTAAACCGGACAAGCGTTTTCAGCGGGAAGCACACGGCATGCTTCCAGAGCTTTCATACTTTCGCGATTTTATCTTTGAAACCTCGCTTCGCTTTATGAAACCTTCAGAATTGCCGGAAAAACTTCCTCACGTCACACGCAGTGAACTTGAATGCCTCAAGTGGTGTGCTGCGGGGAAGAGTTCTGGGGATATCGCACAAATCTTGAATTGTTCCGTTGACGCAGTAGATTTCCATTTCAGAAATATGCGCCGCAAATTCGGTGTTTCAACCCGCCAGCAGGTATTGGTCAAGGCTATACGTTTTGGGCTGATCAACTCATAGTCACGACCAACAAGCTGCATGGTTCGCACGCCTATTATTTTTTCTCGATTCTGCTACATAAATTCATCGTCCCAATAACTACCTAGGTTGGTAGGTAGCCAAATTACCTATCTGTATTTAACCTACCACACGTTATCTATACGGCGGCTTCTCTAATGTCAGAAAAACTTGGAAAAATTTCTCTGGTTCGGTATTTACCTCTGACCGGGAAAATTCATTTTTTAATCTCTTCGGGTCAATTCCCCGCACCTTGGTGCGAAGGCTGGCGATAGCCAGCAGTTTGAAGAGCGGTGTTAATACCTCGCGGCTTGCCGCGGGGTGCTTTATTTATGGCTATGTCGCAATTGCCTGTTGAAACTGTCTTGCTCTTCCGATAGATGCGAGCAAACAAGCAGTAGGCGTGACACTTTGTCCGAGGTGGTCAAGCATTCTGTGCCAGCCAAGATAGCTTTCGAGATAACGCGTGGCTACGCCATGAAATCCCACCATCCATTGCTTGAGTCGACTGTCATAAGCATTGACGTTCTGAATATGATAGATGCCACCGACGACCCGCTGGCCTGCGGCAACATTGACGGGACGATGAGCGATCCCCGCGTGTTGGGCGATCAACTTGTACGCTGCCGCACCATCGGTACATAGCATCACATCCTTATTCAACAGGGGTTTGAGCACGGGTTCAATCTGCTCCACACCAATACCTTGTAGAACAAAATCGGCAGTTTCGCCATGACGGTCACGCACTACCAACACAGGTATTTGTTCTGCCGACATGCCTCTTTTGGCAGCTTTGCCACCACGCTTGCGGGCGATCCTGGGTATGTGGCGTTGCCCCTTGAAAGATTCGAGAAAGAACGTTTCGTCCGCTTCGGCAATGCCGCTCATTTGGGTGGGTTGTTGTATTGCAGGTGCGCGCAAAAAACGATGCCTCCACTTAAAGCTGGTGTTTTTGGCTATCCCGCAACTGACCGCAGCTTTGCGTATGCTCAACCCTTGAGCCATAGCCTGCTCATAATTTAGCCACTTGTCCTTGTGACGCAAGCCTACCAACGGGGTGCCGGTGAGTGCGTTGAAGGTGCGATTACAACTACAGCAGCGATACCGCTGCAAACCACAACTCTTGCCCCAGCGATGTAGCTCTGTGCCAGCACAATGCGGGCAAACGGGCTGCCCGTTGAAGCTTTGCTCAACCAATTCCACCCCTTTGTCGCCACGCGCCTTTCCTTGCAGTTGTTCTCGAAGCTTGTCTCTCTGACCACGGCTCATACGGTCAAACGCTTCCATCCATGTTCTGAATTCAGTCGCTTTCATGATATGTACCTCCGTAACCACGCTTTAGGCTTGTTGGACACTTAATTCAACAGGCAATTGCGACATAGCCTTATTTATAGTTGCCTGACGCGACCAGCAGCCCGCCAGAAGTGAACTGGTGGAAGACAGGAATATCAAACAGCCATTCAGGAATTGATGAAAATCTTCAAGAAAAACAAATCAATTCCGATAATTCCAATAACGCTGAAATCCGCAGGCCGGGCAACCATTGCAGATGGCGAATGATTTCCAATTAGGAGCATAGCCAAGTGGTATGGCACAGACCCCGGCCGCCTAAGCCAATACAGAGAATTGATGCGGTTTTTGCCCCCATATTGAGCGATGGTCATCAAGAATTAATGATTTAATCAGTTGTGATAGATCGAAAAGAATTATTTTTTGCCTCTAAATCCATGCCAGAGATGGCATGCTCAGAACAAGGAGCTGTACCATGTCCTCTGTATCCGTTATTACCGCCACACAACCGTCTGTCTCTGTAACGGCAGGAAAATCCACCACTTCACAAACTGCAACTACCCAGCCGCAGCCTGCGGCCAATAGCGTCAGTAGCGCTACCATTTCTTCATCCGCCCTTTATGCGAACTATGAACAAACAATAGCTGAAAAGACCGTGGGGCAAAATAAGGATATTGAAGGTTCGCTCGCCAATCCAACATCCCCTCTAATAACTCAGAATGCCTATGATTTTGCCCATGAAAATCTACTTGGCCAGTCAGTTGGTGGGGGAGTTAGCCTCGCCGGCAAAACGCCTAATGATGCTATTTCTTATTCGAATGGCGAACCCTTAACGGTGGCAAGTCAGGCTTATTACACAAAGCAGGCAAGCAGCTACATGAGTCAGGTGCTTGAACTGTACAACACGGAAAAGGCAAAAGGGATAACTCCGGGTCAAATAATTAGCGATATGTATGCTTTGCAAGCCAAGCAGCCAGACGCCTTCCGGGCAATGATGAGCTGGCCACCTGTTGCCGGCCCATCAAGTATCCAAACGGCAAGCAATCCCAATGGCGCACCAGAACAATATCTAAATTCGGGTGGGCAGATCGTTAAATCGTAGATTCGTGAACGCTATTTTTTCTAAATTCATGTCAGAGATGGCATGTTCGACACAAGGAGTCGTGCCATGTCCTCTGTAAATTTCATTGCCACCACACAGCCGTCAGTCTCGGTAGCGAATATCAAACCAACTACTCAACAAACGGTTGCCACTTCGCCGCCGCAACCATCAGCCAATTCCAGCAGCAGCGTTACGAAGTCCTCGCTTACCGATCAGGTGGCGCTATCCAGCTCAGGCAAAGCACTTGCTGCGAGCGAAAGCAATGCAACACAGCCCAGAACTCCTGCTCAGGAAAAACTGATAATGGCAGCCAGCTCTGATTCCCAAAGCGCTGAAAAGATAGCCCATGATATGGCATACGTACCAAGCACAATATTTTACGACATCAGTGGTGTTGGTGGCGGTGAAGAAGTAAAAAAACTGTCATCAGGGCGAATCATAGATGACGAATTCAAAAGCAAGTTCAATAGTGCGGCTTCGGTAATCGACGCGCAGCGACGCGCGATCTATGAAACTGAGAAGGCAAAGAGAACGGACCCCTTGCTGATCCTGAGCAAGATGATAGATTTCACGAACTCACAATCCAAAGACTATCTTGAGGCCTCTGGTTGGGGGTATCAGGGTAGTTCGCCACCATAATTCGCAATGTCTCGTGCATTAAATACGGGCGCGGTGATAACCGCATCGTTCGCGATTGATGCGGTTCGTTCCACGCCACCTCAGCTTTTAAATGCGGGTGGGCAGGTCGTTAAATCATAGAGCACATTCTTGTGATCGATAGCTTCGCCCTGCTGCTGCCTTGCACTCAGATCGAGCCATGCATTGGCCTTCAATGGAATCAGCCGATCCGGCCTCACCTTGCAACACTACGAGCAAGGATAAAAGCAGCATAAAATATTTTTCTTGTATGCACGGTAACAACACTCAAGTTATCGTGCCTTTTCAATGTTAGGAACAAGGCGCATCCTCAAATTATTTGACTGTCAGACCAAGCGGCCTTACCCATTCTTTCGCCAACCTGACCCTGCCTGCCAAGCCATGTCGTGCCTGCTGCTCTTTGCTGCGGCTACCAACCCCGGCAGCAGGTTGAAGTCCAGTTTTTCTGCACACGCCTTCGGGAGGCTTATTCATGCCCGTCATGATGTTCCATAACATCGGCAGTTGTAAATATATGTCAACATATCGGAACAGATGTACTGCAAGAAGTGCCCACAGCGCAGCAGCGTAAATTGAGAAAGTTTGGGCATGCAGATATACAACCGAACCGGAATACGCGCATGAGATAAACCTCGTTACTTATTGATATGCGACTGGGTTAATCTCAGAAATTTGCTGCGCCAAGTCAGGATTGCTTACTTCAGCATCCATATTGTGAACAGAATGTTCAGGGATTTGCTGGGATGTTTACGGCGGCAGGCGGAATTGCGGGGAAGAACACCGATTAGCGCTTGAGGTCACGATAAAAGTTTTCGTGAGGGCCAATGGCTTCCAGATAAATCAGCTGCACACCATCGTCGAGTGTGTAACCCAGCAGATAGAGTTGCCCCTGGCTGTGAAATTTGTAGACAAACAAATCAGCCAGGTCACCTTTTTTTCGTTCACCGACGGAAGGCTTTCTGGCGACCAACTCGACCGCATCATCGACATCAGTCGCGACGTTATCATGCAGCTTTTTGTACTGACGGGCAAATCGCCTCGTCTGTTCAACCGCGTAACTCATGTACGCCGATTGCGTGGCACAAAGGGTGTGGCCTGATCGCGCGGCTCACGCATCGAGGCCAGTGCTTCCGCCACAAAACTAACCGGCAGATCCGGGTTGTCGAGTGACGCACGACCGACCGTCGCCCAATACTCAATCTGCCCGGCAATGGTGCGGTGCTCAACCAGCGCTTCAGTGCGCGCCTGCTCGTACAACGTGTCATCAATCCTGACTGGCATTCCCATCATTGCTCTCCCAATAACAATTACTACAAAAGTAGTAACATTGTAGCCCTAGCGAAGTGAATATGGCAACAACAGCATTTCCCAATAAAAAATCAGTCTTAAGGCTGCCCGTATTTCCAACGAAGGAGAGTCTGAGCGGAATCACTCATGATGCAAGTGCTGGCCGCCTGATTGGGGCCTGCTGCACCGGGTCTGGATTATTCATTTCAGCATCCTCAAACATTCCATCAACGACCAGCCATACATCACGAATGCCAACAGATACTCGCGCAGGTCGCCCGTGCATAACCTGAGCGGCGATACAAACCGCCTGTCGCTTGGCCACAGCAGCGGCACACCCGAGTTGGTGAGCCAGTCGCCAACAAGGTGAGACAGGTAGCCAGTTGCAACCCCTACTACCACCGGCACGGCATATCCTTGATGCCAGTGCAAATGATGCAGCGACCACCAAGCCACCCACGACATGCCCACAACAGCGAGCAGACTGTGCGTGATACCGCGATGACCGAACACGGTTGCAATCGGTATCGAGAGCGGCAGAACACGTTTGCCAAATGCACTTTGCGGGTGGTCTATATCCGGCATCATGCTCCCAAGGATTCCACCGCCAAGAACAAATATCGTCTGCGAGGGTTGCGCGTTGAGAGCACCTGAAACAAGCAACGATGATGCACAACCCGCTGCAATATGTGTAAAGGCGAGCATCCTCCAGTCAAATTCGCTTCTGCAAATTGCTGACCCACATCCAGGTTGCCCAGCCGATGGATGCAATCGCCAGAGGAGCAACGACTGAGGGTAAAGGTATCGGCAGCACCAGCCAGATTGCCACACCAAACATCACGACCGTGGAGATGAGCACGCCTATCCTGTGGCGAATGGGCGACTGCGAAGAAAACTGAAAGGTGCGTATCATTCTTGTTGAATACCCGTCTATCGCCAACGCAATGGTAAATGGCATCAGGATGAACCAGAACAGCATGAGCAGATAGATGCGGTACACGATCAATGAACCCCACAGCCACGTTACAACAATCCGGTTCTGTATCCACTCCTTGAGCGGACTCGGTGTGTCTTTGCTGGCGGCGGTGTCTTTGATTGCATCCGACACACCTTGGACTTGACCCGCACTTACCGAAATCATCTTGCCAAATATCCACTGATCGGCTTGATGCCCAGACAGTTTGGTTACAAACGCACGTTCGCCTGTGAGTGATTTCAGCAAGTGTTCCGGGGTAATGAACATCCATGTGCCAATTGCCACGAGCAAGACAAGAACCATCCATAGGGCAGTAAAGCTTCCGTGCTCTTTCTGGTCTTTTGCCACGTCATTCGGTCTTCAAGATGGGTAATCTGCCTTTGATGATCCGCCCGCCTGACATCCTGGCCAGGAAATGCAGCGGAGGCAGGTTGCCAAGCATCGCAGCGGGGAACAGCTCTACTTCTTCCGCCATCATGGATTCCTGATAAGACGACTGATATTCGTCCTGGATTTTTGCATCAACGCCATGGCCGTACCTGATGCTCAGTGATTGGGCTTTGATCTTGGGCATGCTATCGGCAATGTATTGTTGCGTCTTAGCGTCGATCACGCGCAGAACGATTTGATTGTTGATGTTGGCGAGCACCTGGCGAGCCTTGTTCTCATCGCCGAGACGCGCAGGAAAATCCGCGAATGTCTGTGCCGAGATCGTCACCCTGAAGAGCGCACCGCCACCTTTGTTCATGAGCTGGATGGTGGGTTGGTTGATGACCTCTGCGGCTTCGTCGATGAAGAGGTTAACCGGCTTGTTTGAGTCGATCCCGTAATTATAGCGATCACCGGCCACTGCGGTCAGATCGGCCAGCATGATTGAGCCTATGGCACTCCCAACCGTACCATCCGCCAGGCTATCAAGGCCGATGTAGAGCACCTGGTTGTTGTTGATGATCTTCGCCATGTCGGTCGCATGCTCCTGATCGCCAATTTTGAATTCCGGCGACAGGAGTTCCGCCAGCGGCGCAGAGGTCAGCATGGACAGAATCGGGATAAGCGAGGCGACCATCTTCTGGAAGTGGTCGCGATTATGCTCAAAGGTGGAAATCAGGCCATCCAAATCTGACGACTGCGCTTCATGGATGGCGGTCTGCTTGTAGAATTCGATATAGGCTTCCAGTATCCGGTCACGATGTTTTTTCACGAAACTGCTGGAGCGCGTCTCCCATTCCGGCACGGTGTCGATGAAATGACGGCGCAACGTGTTTAGCAGCAAGTTGTCCGCGCCACCCTCAATATAACGCTTCATGTGAACCAGATTGGGGCTTACGCCCGTTGCCACCAAACCATTCACAATGTCGTTCAGCACTTTCCAGCCAAAGGCCGCAAACGGGTCAGCACCGGTTTCGGATGGAATCAGTGCTGCAACCCGACTGGCGAGTTCGGTTCGACGATTCCAGTTGCGCATCGGGTCGATGGGCGTGGACTTCTCCGGATGGGCAGGATGGAAGTACACGAAACGCTCCGGCTGTCCCATTGCCGCACATATCCGTTTGGCATTTTCCGCCAGGGCATGATCCCCTTTCGGGTCAATGATGATGACTGTTTCGTTGCGAATGATCGCCTGTCCAATCAACAGCTCCATCATTCTGGTTTTACCCACCCGCGTCGTTCCAACCAGCAAAGTATGGCCGACCAGATTAGCGATGTCCATAAACCGGTCAGTTTCCTTGTCCAGGCCGTGTATCCAGTACGCGCCGTCCAGGTGGCGCTCGTTGGTGATCTTGCCGATGGTCTGAGAAACACCCTGCCCGATCAGCGCATGCATCTTCTGCGATTCAACATCCGTCCAGTCAAAACCCTTGCCAAGCCACACAGATGATTTCCTGGCCGCCACCCCTGTTTTGTTTATCAGCTCGGGAATGCTGATGAACTCTTTGCCGTAATTATCCATGCGCGTCAGGTTGACGTAACGCCGCCAGGCTCCGATACCACGATACAAGGCCATGCCGGTACAGACAGTCATCGCAATCGCGCTGAATTTCACAGGGAGCGGGACAGGCATGTATTTGGCCGCAATCAGCGTGAACATTGCAGCACCGGCCCATGAGGCAGACATCGTGGCTTCAAAGTTCGGTCGCCACGGCGACTCCCACTCGTAGAATGCTTTCATCGGAAGCCACCCTCACGCTTGATGATGTGGTTGAGCTGCCCGATAGCCTTGCCAATGAATGTCGCCTCACGCCGTATGGGAAGCAGTTCTTTTTCAATGTCTCGCACCATGTCCGCTTCCCATGGCTGGGCCAACTTGAGTAGCGCATCCAGGTTGTAGCCGTGTTTGAGTTTGGGTTTACGAATAAGCTTCTTGGTCATCCTGCGGGTCTTGGCGGCCTTTGATCCGTACCAGTGCACCTCGTACCATATTACGGTTACCGTGTTATCCCGCATTCTGGCCTGTGCATACAGGACGCTCTTTTGCTCCCATGCTCTAGCCTTATTTTCTGCCATGACAAAATCAAAGTGTTGCTTGCAAAAATCTGCTGCCTTCGTTTCGAGTGCTTCGAGCCTGGCTCGCAACAGGCTGATCGCATCACCCACTTCCATTTCATCCATGACTTGCTCTCCCATGATTCCCTCTACCAAAAAAACAATAATTTCTCTCCGTGCGGAATCTGTCGTTTCAGCGCAACTTTACATCTAAGCGCATCGCCGATTCCGCACAGCAAGTGCATTCGATTTACAGCACTCCAAAAAAGCGTTTGCATTTGATTTACAGCGCCTATTACCTTGTTATTCATGCAGATAAGAATGCATTCGATTTACAGGTAACCCAGAACAGGTGCATTCGATTTACAGATCGCATAATCATTTACGGTAAAAGGTTGCCGTCACTTTTTGCGCGTCAATTTCCATCCGATATTCAGGGATAGAGTTGTCCTTAAGCAGTCCTTGCACGGATATTTTGAAATTGCGAAAGGGCGAGGAACATCCGGTCAGTCGGTGTAATTCATTGAGGGGCACAGCCCACGGCTGCCACACGCCACAATGTATTTTGGCGAGAATGTAGATCAGCCTGTGTAATGGCGTGAGCATGAAGTAGCCAGGGTGCATGGCGCACACATGCGTCCAGTCTGTCGCGAAATGGTAGAGCCGCTCAGGCAATTCAATATTCACCGAATCAATGCGTCCATCACGATCCCGTTCTGCCTCGTAACGAATAAAATTGAAGCTGTCGCCGCTTTCCATTATTTCTGCTGGCGGGCGAATGTTCGTTGTAATCCTGCTTCCGGCGAGTCTATCGAGTGCCTGAACCAGGCCATCGTATTGAGACCCACCGTTTCCCCGCTTGCTGAAATCAAGAAAATCGCGTGCAGTAAATCGCAGATTGCGGCTCAAGTCCTTGTGCAGCTCATCAAACATGGCATTGGCCAGCCAGCTCACACAGTAAAGCCAGACATCCTTATCGCGCATGGTCGGAAGCCCCGTTACGCTGGGTGTTATCTCGAAGAATTGTCCATCCAGATCGAAGCGTCTGGCCTCTAAATCCCCGGCAGATAAAGAGAAAGGCGTGCAGACGACAGGATTCCTGTTGGCCTTGTCTGCGCCAAACACATCAGCAAAGTAAATATGGGTGAAAGGTTCGGGCGATATATGAACCGGCATGGGTGGTGTCGCGAAATGAATGTCCTGTGAGTTTAGTTTGTTCAATTTGGCGCGATAGAGAGATTCTCGGCAAATTTGCCGAGAATCTGCCGAATTATATTTTCTCGCTCATCAATAATTCGTAGGCGTGCTGGAGATGTGCTGTGGGCGTTGTGATGATCTGGTCAGGAGATGCATTTCTCCCAAGTGTGCTGTGGATGCTCTGTATCTGTGCTGGTCGCTTGTTCAGACGTGCTGGAGTTGTTGTGAAGTTAATTTAAGGAGAAAGCAATGAGTGTGATTGGAATGGATATTGGTTACTCGAATTTGAAGATTGCCTATGGCGCCAATGGGGGCGACCCCATATTGGTGAACCGCCCGGCAAGCGCCGCTCCGTCAGATCACATCGGGCAAAGAATAATGGGGGACGACGATGCCGTGCGTGTCATGGTGGATGGCCGTGAGTTCGCCGCTGCGATCAGCCACGACAGAATCGAGAATTGGGCGCGCGAGCTGCACAAGGATTACACCGCAACGGATTCCTACCGGGCGTTGTTTTATTCCGGTCTGCTGCTGTCCGGTTTGAGTGAGGTTGACAAGGTTGTGACCGGATTGATATAGGCAAGCTTTGATGATTTGTGAGAATACTCTATGAACTGAACATCCTGATACCGAACAAATTATCGATAGCATGGATAGCGTGTTGGAAGAAATGAACCGCTAAGGGAGACGGAAATTACTAAAATACCTTTTATTTATGTAAGCCGTAGGATGGATAAGCGAAGCGCATCCACCGATAGTTGATGATGGTGGATGCGCTTCGCTTATCCACCCTACAATTCAAGTGGTACGTTTGTAATTTCCATCTCCCTAAGTGTTTTACAGAAACATTTAATTGATTTAAATCATGAGACTCACTGCAGAACGATTGACAGAAATCACCCACTTGACTCGCAAGAGCGCGCAAGTGGCGTGGTTTCGTCAATATCTTGGCGTAGACGTGCCGTGTGATCGCTTTGGCCCTATACTAACCGACACCGCCTATGAAAAACTCCTTGAAAAAAAGTTAGGACTTGTTCAAAATTCTGCCACAGCGCAGACTAAGCAAAAAGTATAGGGCATCTCTATAAATTGCCCTTAAATTTGCGGAAGCTGTCAGCTCACAGGTGTTGTGAAACGTTATATCCAAGTGCCATTACGAACGAGCGACGAGCGATGAAGAAAGTAAAGCAACCCGGA
>Ga0315281_10010583_pt1 | contig 12707 bp, 15 predicted proteins | sample YL17G07_0_MG_FD_204540 | JGI IMG/M metagenome (GOLD analysis project Ga0315281, IMG submission 204540) | Sediment microbial communities from Yellowstone Lake, YNP, Wyoming, USA - YL17G07_0 | ecosystem: Environmental > Aquatic > Freshwater > Lake > Sediment | place: USA: Wyoming | collected... | reverse complement strand
TCATGGGATTGCGTGTGCGTCTGGACCTTCGCCACTCCCACGGCGGCACCGGCTGCGGATCAGCCCACAATCCTTTCCGCCCCTCTCGGGCTTCCCTCTCTAGCCCCTTCAGCACCGTATCCCCCGGTGCATACTTCCGATACCACCAACACCAACCCTGCTTGACGAGTTCCTGATTGAGATTCATCCCATCGGGCAGGATCACGTCTCCAATGGTGCGCGTGTACTTGTCGTGGCCGTGTGTACGGACGGTGACTTCTTTCCCGAAGGCGAGGTCAGAGGCGGCGTGCTTGGCTTTCTGGCCGTAGGCTTGGCGTTTCTCCGGGCAGTCGATGCCGCTGAGGCGGATGCGTTCAGGGCGTTGGTTGTGCAGGACTTCGAGGGTGTCGCCGTCGAGGATGGAGACGACGGAGCCGGAGAAGTCAGCGAAAGTGGAATAAGGGAAAAGTAGCAGGACGAAACATGTCAGCAGTAATCGTGTTATCATGCCCAACTTGGGAAGATGAAGGACAGGGTATTCTACTTTTTCAGCTTGGCCTGGTCTATGGGATATGGCGTGGCTAGAAGGCTTGAGATCCGATGATAAGGAAGGGCGGTGTCAACAATCAGTCCCGTGGCACTGTTGTGTGAGAAGACGAGGATTTTTCTGCAATCTCGTCATGCTGCACCGAACGCTAGGGGGCATTCGTTCCACGATGACCGCTATCGGCCAAAAGGCGACAGTCGCTCAGACAATCTCCACGACGGAAAGCTGCCGTTCATTAGAGATTGGGCTCGCTTCGCGCTACGCTTGGCTGAAGTGGGTCTGAGTCGGCAGGGGAAGGGTCGTCGAACCGGTACCTCACATGCATGTCGGTGTCCACAACACCTGCCCACCTGTCTTCCCGTATGTGCTCGAACGCATGTGACCAAGAACTGACTTGCGTCGTCCATAAACCAGATTATTACACGACACTCCCTTTGCTACAGTTGGCCCCTAGCAATCAAGGACGGTCGCACAATGAAACGAGACCGTATTAAGCGAGTGGCGCTGTATGCGCGAGTCAGTACCGATGGAAAGACGGTTGATGTCATGAGCTGAGGGAGCCTGACCCGCAGTACTCTTCAATTGAAACGATCTTGTCGTAAGCTGGGAGACGCTCAGAAAGGGTCGTTTTCATTTTATCGACAATCGCACGCTGCTTACGGTGCTTAACACGTACATTTGCTTTCCTGGTTTCTATGCCAGAGCATGTAAGCTCAATATCTCCTCCCTCTAGAGACGTATACTCGAGAAACCCTCTCAAGTGCTTTTCGCCCGCCGGATAACGGTCCCAGTTCTGTAGTTCATCGCACAGGATGGCCAAAAATAGAATCGGCTCATTACTTAGAGTCACGCGTTTCAATATCTTATCTGCCCCCAAAACTGAATGTTGCACATTGTGATAAGCAACTGCCCGACAGGCATTAGCAAATAAGCGTATGTTATTCTCGTCGTAGTTGTGACCCCCCGTTACCGCCTTGAATGCCTCAGGGTACGATTTGAGTTCGCGCATCAACCAATACCAGTAGGACGTATATTGAAAGAGCAAGAGACCAGAAGCTACCGCATGATCCACACATGCATCTCCTCCCTCCACATATCCCTTCGTAGCAACTTCCATGGCATAATTCCGTAAGTCCCCCTTGCCCTTAAAACATAAAACTTCAAATATATCCTTGCCTCTCCAACTCTTGTTAAGATCGCCTAGCCACGACGCAGAAGCGAGCCTGTTAATAACCTTCTTCTGATCTCCCTTTTTATATTTTGCAGTTGCGGGTGGCATCAGATTGCCATATTTTGTCTTCCACTTGTCATGGGCATTTCGAAGCTTGTTAAGCATTGAATCTTCTAGCGACCGACCGCTTGCAGCGGGCGAACCGAATAAGTCTTCCAGCCATTCCCAGGAATATAGCCTGTCAATCTCCTTTCGATCTTCAGCGGTTTTATGGGAGAGATCAAAAAAGGCGTAACCAACGTCGTGAAGCAAGCTCGCAAACAGCCATTGAGAAAGAAACCAATCGCAAATTGCTTTAGCTGACTTGCATCCGCTGCTTTTAAAGGCTGCAGTTGAGACTGCATTACGGATAGCTGGAATATGGTCAAAGAACCAAATGCCCAGAATGTATAAATACACAGTGTGGGCCGTATGATCAGTCTGCTTGTCATAGTCTATAAGTCTTCGAAGCTCTTGCGTCGCCACGATTTTACGAATTTTCAATATATCCCCGAAATCATTAATGCGAAGAATATATTCTGCGGCTTTCTGCGCTCTATCTAAACGTCGGACATCGCTTCGGGAGTTGAACATATCTGAAATAACCTCAGGCAATTCTTTATTTGCCTGGTTACGCAGATGAAAGGCGGCACCGCCTCCAGTCGCAATATGTCTTAGCAGCGTTTCATTTATGTCAAATCGCATGTTGAGACTCCAACCCTCTATACCGGATCCGCGGGGGTGATCTATCACGAACAGATCTAAGGGACCAGCCCCTCTTTTGCCTCTTCCACTCTGGCTATCGTACAAGTCCAAGAGCTTATTAGCAATTTTCAGGTGGGTGAATCTTCAACCGGAATACTAAGCTCTACCACCCATCGCTGTTTACTTTCTTTTACACCCCGTGGGATCCCGATGGCGCCGTCATTTGATTGGACCACCTGATAGCGGTCGGTCGTGTACGTCGGCTAAGGGTCGGAAGCAGCCGTTCAGAACAGCGAGAAACCTCTGATCAGCGACAATTAGAACTCAAGGACCATAAATTCCAATTGACGTCAGTCACTCCATGTTTTGCGGACATGAGGGGATCCTCACAGCGTCTCACTGCAGGTTCGTCACGTCGATGCCTTCCTTTTTCGGGTTCGTGGCTTGACCGAAAGGCTGGGGGCGGGACGGAGCGAGGCCTGGCCCTCGCTGATGGCGTGCTCGTAACGATCGGCCAGCTGGTCCACGGCCCGCCGGAGCTTTTTCGCCCAGCCTTTCGATCGCACAAGATAGTGGCGCTCAAGGGTGTCCGCGGGTTGATGGCCCAGCAAGTATTTCACTGTTTCCCTTAAAACGGGCGATTCTTCTTCTGCATCACCCAAATCCTCTAACGTCGATGCGAACCATCGGCGCAAATCATGGTAGTGGAGATCCGTCACCGCTGCCGCATCCGCCGCTCGGGACCAGGCTTTTCCCAGGGCATGTTTGTCTGACCACTGATGAAATACGCGTGCCTCATGGGGTAGCGGCGCACCCGACGTGAGCGCCGCAACGGCGATACGGTTCAGGGGCAGCCACGTGGGGTTGCCTTTCTTTTTCGACCGCGGCGGCGGCAACTGGAGCCACGGCCCGTCGGGTTTCTGCACGATCCAACTCCGCTGAATGGCCCACAGTTTCTCCTCCCGCAATCCGCAATTCATTGCGACGAGCGCGGCCCGCCACAACCACTCCGAGGCCACAGCCTCAATGCGGGCGAGCTCGACCGGGGTGGGCATGCGATCGCGCGCCCCGCTTTTGGGTGCCGTCACCCCCCGGAGGGGGTTCGAGCCTAATACACTAAGTGTGACGGCGGTATTCAGCAAACTCATGAGGATGCTCCACTCCCGAGCAATGGTGCCATCCGCCGCTCCATCTGTTCGGCGTTTCGCGATATAGGCGTGTCCGTGCGGATAAATGATGCTACCCATCGGACCTGGGAACGAAGGCACGAGGTACGTGTCGATCACTTTTTCAGGACGGATCAAATCGACGACCCCACGCGCGCGGAGTTCGGTCAGGTAACTGTGGGTAAAGCTGGCGATTGTCTCCTCGCCAAGACGTGGGGTGCTTCCATTATTCAGTGAGCCGGCTTTGATCTGCACCACCATTTTGCCGGCCTCGATCACTTCCTGCGCGACGTCTAAGTCATAGCCCAAACACGGACGATACCGGGTTTTTTCAAACCAGAAGTCCAGGTCGCTGGCGATGCCTTGTTGGGTCCTGCGGTGGCGGATAACCATACCCAGAGATTCCTTACGAAGCGCAGTAGCGCGAGTTCACACGGCGACGAACAGCCGTTCTGCTCGTGTCATCTACAGACACGACGGACGATGGCTCATTCTTTGGCTCGAAATGGGCTTGCACACTCGGCGGAGCAGACTTGGCCCAAACGAGCAATTCCTCGCGGTCGTAGCGCCAATCTTTGGATCCGGGCAGCTTCCGCCTCGGGATGTCCCTCCGTTTATAGAGACTGGACGTGCTGTAGCGAAGCAGCTGCGCGGCTTCTTTGAGGGTGAGGAAGGGAGTGTCTGCTGGCATCGCCGTTCTTTCCAGGGCGCGGGGAAAACGCGCACTTGTACTAGAAACAGTATGCGAAGGCTGTGGGGTTTTGAGCGGGTGAAATTCATGCCAAAATCAACCCACTGCTGGCATGGTTTTAGGGGGCTGGGGTAGTTTCAGGCGTCAAGTATGGATAGCTTGGTGAGCAGGAGGGGAGTCGGACGACGAACAACCAGGCACACAGAGATGGCCCTGGCCGTTTTTGGCCCCGCCAGTGGCGTACGGCCCGACGGACTCCATCTGCTGTTTATTTGAAAACTAATTGGGTAGGAAGAAGACCGACAAATCCGGCCACTGGCAACTCGCCAGTTCCTCTGGGTTAGGGAGGGAAGGCACGATCACGGCCACGTCTGTCTCGATACCTCGACACACCGAGGTTTTAGTACCCCTTGATTCCTGAATACGACTAAACAGAACTACTGGACGGGGAATAACACGTGCAACGAAGACCTACAATGCTGCACGATCAACATGGGCGAGATGGTCGAGAATGAAAAAGGACTGTGTCGGCCTGTGAAGGAATTGCGAAGAGTCCTGGCCCGAAGGCCAGGACTGCCGAAGAACACCGGATCATCGCGAAGAAAGACAGCCCCACTCTCGCGGTCCTCCCGCCGTTTTATGGCGCGCTTGTTACTACGGAGCTTTGCAAAGGACGAACTATCTATATGAGGTGCGTACCCATGCATGCCACTTAACATAGATTCCGCATGGTCAGAATGGTCGACTCACCATGGCACGTATGCCACAACATTCACTGGCGCCTCCCGCACACGCCTGGACGTCTCCGTTCATTTTGACTGACGAAGCGTCTGTCGCTGAGCCCTCACGCGTGGCGTTATCTGAAAGTCGAGCCATTTATGGGTGAGTTTGGGAGATAAAGGTCCCGACGTGCGTGCGCTATCATAACCATCAGTCACTCCGATCACACGAACACCGAGCGCGTTGAACGTCTTCAGTGCCGTAGTCAGTTTGACGAGATCTCGTGAGATCCGTGAGAGATCGGAGACGATGAGCACCTCGAACATTTTCTTCTGGCAGCCCGCAAGCATGTCGGTGAACGCGACACCGTGCGGGCCCATGCCCGAGCCGTCTCTATCAACAAAGATGTCCTGAATCGACCCGCCGTGCTTGAGCACATATGCCGCTACTGCGTGGCACTGCCGTGCCATGGCATCCTCGTTCTGAGACTCCGTTGCCGCTCTCAGGTAGATCGCTATCTTCGGATTCATCTGAACCTCCATTGTGAGTTAGGGTGATGGGACTGTTTGCCGGTACTCGGCCGTTTACACTGAAAAAACGACGGGAGGAAGATTGTCAATTTGGATTTTCAGGGTTTCCGGAATGACTAAAATGACAATCTTCTTCTTGGCCGAGAGTCCGACGGGATTGAAGGCCATGACGATGCGGGCGCCGTGGGTGAATCCAACCGCCGGGTACTGTCGGAAGAACGCTTCTTTCTCAAAACCATGCTGCCTCGTATGGATCACCGTCAGTTTCTCGAATTGTTTGTTGCACAGCGGGCACCGCCGCTCGCGCGTTTCATCATTTGAAATACGCACCTCTTTCACCATGGTCCGCATTAAGTCCTGTCCGGCTTCCCGACTCTCGCTCATGGCCTTCGGAAGATTCTTCAGGACATGCCGTATGACGGCGGCGTCATACCGAATGGCGGTGATGTCGTTCGTCCCCTTGGTGGTCATTTCCGCTTTGGCGGCATCGACCTTCGCGCAGGCCTGCTTGTATTGCGCGGTGGCATGCTCGAAGGCGTATCCGGTCATGTCCTGTTGCTCGATCAGGGAGAACAGGTTCGCGACGTCCTTCTTTAATGTCGTAAGGCGAGCCGGGCTCGTATGCTGAGTTGGGGTGACAGCCTGACTATGGGTACGCATCGCTTTGACGATGCGCTCAAGATGCTGCGGGAGGTGCGTCTGTATATGTTGGATGAGCAGCGCTTCCAGGCAGTAGCGATTGATGCGAAGGTGATTGGTGCAGCCTTGGTTGTAGACGTTGCTGGGGCAGCCATAGTCATCGTGTTGAACGATCGTCAGTCGTTGGCCACAGGGTTTACCGGTTTTTTTCATTTTGCCTGTGCAGATCAGCAGGCCTGACAGGATATGGCGGCTCGCCGGGGGGAACGGCTTGTCCCCGGTTGGATGACGAGTGATCTTCTGAACGGCACGCCAGGTGGCTGCCGGAATGATCACCAAGGACGCGTCGTGACGTTTGCACCATTGTTCTGAATCTTTAAGACGCTTTTCAATCCGATCATCATCGGGGTCTTTCTGCGTTTTCTTGTGATTCCAAAGAACGGTCCCCTTATAGATGGGGTTTCTGAGTATCGAACGAATCCAGTTCGACTTAAAATCATAGCCTGGATAGGTAGTATTGATCTGTTTGGCGATGGTTCGGCAGCCGTGTCCCGCTAGACGAAGCGCGAAGATGCGTTTGACGATGGGCACTTTCGGCTTGTCGAGAATGAGCTTGTACGCTTGGATTTCCAGAACCCCCCGATCCTTCCGTTTGTCCGGGTAATGGATGGCTCGTGACGTAATGCCGAATGAGCGGGTGCCGACGGAAAAGCCGTCGTCAAACTGTTGTTTCATGCCGCGTAAGACGTCAACCTTTAGCTTGTCAATGAATTGTTGATTGCTATAGCCGCTGAAGATCAGACTGAGGTCAGCATTCGGGTTGTTGCTACTAAATCGTTCAAATACGCTCAGCAGTTCCACCCTGTGAAATTTAACTTTCTTATGGATCTGCTGTATGTCGGCTTGGTCCCGTGTTAAGCGGCTCAGGTCATGCACGATGATCGCGTCGAAGGTGCGCGATTTCGATTTCATATCCGCAAGCAGCTGCTGAAGGCCCGGTCGCTTGTGGATCGATGTTCCGGATTTGGCACGGTCTTCATACTGCACAACGATTTGATGGCCGAGCTTGCCCGCGTACGCGGTGCACTCCCGTAGTTGCTGGTCAATGGACAGTTCCTTCTGGAGATTCGTGCTGTACCGCCCGTAAAATGCGATCCGGAGGACTGCCCCCTGAGTCCGGAGGACTGCCCGCAGAACAATTTTCTGTATCTTTCCTTTGATCGTTTTCATGGCTGTTTACGAGGTTTCCGACGCGCGGCAAGGGACACCACGCGATGTGTGTTGCCCTGCACCGTCATGTCCGTACACCAAAATTCCTGCGGGTGGTGGTCCACATACCGCTCAACAATTCGGCAGAGTGCCAACACCACGTGGTCCTGGTAGAGCGATCTACGCGCATGTTCCTGGTGCGTTCCGCTACCTGTGTTGCCTGTCGACTCGTCCGCATCTTCATCGTTGAGATCCTTCATCGCTCGTCTCCGTTTCTCTCTCCGACGACGTGTGGTCGATTCGGAGGTCGAGTGCGGACACGTTTGATGGCCCGTTCTGTTGTTCTTCTCGCCTCGTAAACACGGGCGCAATGCATGCGCCGTATGCTGATCAATGTAGGCCTGAGGACGAAATTTGCGGTATGCCAACATTCGGCATGAGTTGGCATGGCTAACCGATTAATGGCGGCAGGGATGCCGACCTTGTTCGAGTGCCCTTATGTTTTCGCGACGTACTCCGATAGGGCTAGGGAGAAGACGCAATGGTTTGCAAAGAAGGGGGTGACATGATCCTGGACAGGAAGTTGACACCGGAACTCGAGGGGATTCTGAAAGAGGCTCACGCTAAAACAGCGAATAAGAAAAAGACGAGCAGACTGCAGGACCGTGGCGCGCCGTTTGTCTGGTTGCCAGACGACACGCAGCACGCAATCGTGCGGCTCGTGTTGGAGACGACGAAACTGTCACCCGCGCCGGTTGTCGTGGCAATGCGGCGGGAACTCGAGGTAAAGGACGCATGGATTGCGGAGTTGCAGAAGGAACCAGCGGAGCTCGCCGAACTGCTCGCGCAGGCTCAGGCCAGAAGCCTCCAGCACTGTAACAACTTAACGGCGGCGGAGGCATTTGCTGACAAGCTTCATGAAGAACTAGTTGACCATAGAAAAAGGGCGGATGCGGAAGATCGTAAAAAAGAAGTGGCGTCGATGGTCGACCGGCGACACGCGAGGAAGAAGATCATTGATGAAACTCAGGGCGCTGATCTCGGGCAGCGATATGATGCCGCCCTCATCGCCATGCAATTGTATGTAGAGACTTTATTGGACGAGAAAGATCATAAACTTGATCGGAAACTCGTGCGCAAACACCTGAAAGTATTCCGGACAACTCTGACACAGATTGATGAGAGCATCAGCTAAGTATTGAACGCCATAGCGGGAGGAGTGGATGCATGTGACCGGCGCCGTGCGAGGCCTTCATCGCATAGGTGACCCGGACGCAGGTTCTTATGCGATGAGGCGTGCCACGCAGGTCGGAGTCGCCTCGCACGCAGCGACGGTATTGAGCAGGGTCAGGAGGATCCTTGATTGCCCGCCCCGTCTTCTTCACTGTCATGTTCTCGAAGTTTCTTCACGTAGGGCTGACGTGCGGGTGCCTGCACGGGTCCCCTCCAGTCGTTCGATCAATATGGACAATCGATGCACGACGCCGCTCTTCATGGTCTGGGCATGAAGACTGACGGAATCGTGTCGAGCAAGGCGATATCCAGCTCTTGCGCAAGACGGCCTCGCGCGATTGAGCGGTAACTCACCGCGGAGACGTGAGCCTGCATACAATCGTGATCAGAGCAGACGCTCAGATTCAGCCAGCGCTCCGTTTCGCCAGGCCAGAGGCAGACAATGAGTGCAGGCGCGTTGATCCACAGCGTGGCAAATGGGAGGCGCTGATCCAGTGCCGCCACACTGTCCGCCTCGATCCCTTGTTGACGTATCCTTTCAACGGTGTCGTGAAAGAGTGGCTGCACCATACTTTCAACCAGCCAACTAAAGCGTGAAACGCTGGATGTTGAAAGGGGAAGGGTAAGATCATCCGCCATCGTGGTGTGTAGTCGGAACGCGATCGTCGCGAGTATGTATTCACGTGTCATAGAACGAGCTCCTCTATTTGTGGTGGTGAATGGAAGGGGCGTCTTGGTGCCGACCTCTATCCGCAGCAAGAGGGGTGGCTCGTACCTTCTTGCGGCTGAAGTCCTGAGGCAACGCCTCGGCCAGCGCAGCACCGAAAGATGTGGAGGATTCGAACCGATGACCCCGCTCCGGGCGCAGTTTCCCGCCCCACCGGAGCCTGCGCCCTCGCTCCAGATCGACCAGCAAGAGGTGCGCACGCGATCGGCTCTCCATCCTGGCGCCTTGCGTGACTGCCGCTTGGATTCGAGAGGCCTCGCGTGCAGGGGAACGGTGAGGCGTTCCTGGGTCACGCGTCCTAAATCAGCCCACCCAGAGCCTCGACAATCACACGCATCAGCTCGGACGTGGTGGTCGCCCTGGTGTATTTCCTGGTTCCGCGCACCAGTAATTCGATCAGTTTGATCGTCAGCCCCATCTCGTGCGCCACACCCGGCGGCGGCGTTCCCATTTCGAACACCCGCCACGTTGGTTTCTTGCGCCGGGTCCCGATTACCGGTGCCACGTGTCCGCCTCTCCTGCCTTCGCCATCGACAGCGTCCGTGTCCGCTGCAGCGCCCCGTGTTTCTCCCAACGAATTGGCAGGATGGCCATATGATCTGCCCCGAGCGCGTGCTCGATGTGATCGAGCACGCAGGCCAGTAGCACCAGCGCCTTGAGGCTCATGCGCGTGCCAGTGAACCCCAGCAAGAACGCCTCCGCATGCGAGACCGGCTGATTGAGCCGTTTCCTATCTAACGGAATAGGCAATTGGCCGTTGATGGCGGCAGAGATCCACGCGCACCGCACCGCCCATTCCGGGGGCGCAGCCAATGCAATCTGGTGAAATATCCTCGCAAAGCATTCACTCTGATTCGTCGCCATATTCGTGCCCATCTCCACGGTGAGACTCCTGAGTGCCTCGTGCGTGGGCCAGGTGTCGTGCCTCATCTCGCGTTCTCCTTTTGTAGTAAGGTCATCCGGTGAATTCTCACACCCTGCCGGTACGTGGGGGCGTGGGTGACGGGCTCGTAGTCATCCACAATTAAATCCAGCGCCCCCACGAGCCACACGCGGTCTTCGGCCGAGGCCCATATCATCGCCTCGGCGGCCTCACCCTGCGCAAAGCATTCGTGTTCCACATCGAGGAGCACAGGCGTGCCGGTATGGTCGGGCCACTCCCCGCGGATCGTGAGCTGAAACGCGACGTACAACGTGGACCCCGGTGGGACGAGCCGTAGGACTGGCTCGCGTGCGATGGTGCCCATCAATTCGACTTTATTGAGATCGGTCTGTTCGTGCATCGTCGCCTCCTGTGTTAGTAGGCATCGGAGGGCTGGCCCTGGGTTCATCCGAGGACGCGACTGGGGAGCTGAAAAACGGGAATGCCTAGAACAAGGCGCAGGATGATGTGCCTCAACTCTCGGAGTACGATGCCGTGGTCAGGCCCGACGGGAAGAAGATCTTGTGGCGGGAAAAGCTAAAGCAGGAGTAGACAGGGCAACCACGGACGATACGCACCCTCAACGACATCGCTGGCAGCATGCGGGACAGACAACAGGACTCATCGATCTGGCGAAGCGGGTCAGACTCGGATTGAACACCCCCTTCCGTTTCAAGCCGGCTCCACGCGGGTGCTCACCGAGCTAGATCCCTTACCAACAGCACGTATCTCGACTGGCTCGGCGCGTGCTCCTGAATCAACGGGAGATCCGTGTCAGCATGATGGCCCGGTCGAGCGCGGCATGATCGAGGTCAGTGTCGGCGGACACAACGCAAGAAAATTAGACTCCCTGCCACTTGAGAGATGAGTCCTTTTCTTAAACTACTTGTGGCTCAGATTTTTTCGTTTTTTAGATTACTAGCCTTTCAGCGAGAACCGCTTGGTGGACGATTGAGTGGGGCGAACGGCGTGCTCGGATTAAAGCGATTGGCAGGATTCAGGGGATTCTGCGGGTTGTATTGGTTTGCGGGATTCAACGGGTTGTTGGGGCTGTAGCGATTCGCTGGATTGACGGGATTGCCGGGATCGTATCGGTTCGCCGGGTTGAAGGGGTTGTCGGGCGCGTAGGTCTGTACGGGATTGAGTGGGTTGTCTGGCACATACTTATTGGTCGGATTGAAGATGTTGTAATCGCGCTCGTATTTCTCTGAGAAGCTGGGATCGGCAAGGGCCGGCGTGACGGTGAAGAGTAGTGACAGGAGAAGGAGGAAGACGACCATCATGGCGAGCCTCCGAAAGAGCAGGTCAGCAGCTGAGAACAGCCTACTCTACGCTTAGAGAACAGGGCAAGCGGACAGAAAATTTGGAAGGTCTATGGGAAAGGCATGCGGTGCATGAAATTCGCGGACATCGTCAAAACGACGCGGCCGTCTTGCGCGCGCCTAATTGATCATCGACGAGGCCGAGCTGTTGGCGGAGCGGCGAGTCTGCGTATGCGCGAGCGGCGGGAATGCGGACGAGCGTGATCCCCGCTTGTTGCAGCACGGACTCCACACATCCATCGCGTCGACGGCGATGTTCCACCTCATGAGACCGGTCGTCTCTCTCAATCGCCAGGTGAATCCGCAGGTCCTGCGGGTCGACCAACACAAAATCCACTCGCTTGCGATCAATCTGATTGGTAAATGAGACCTGGTCTGACGCACTCTGCGCATGTTCTTCAAGAATGATGAGGTCAGTGATGGCCCAAGCCCTTCGAGTCAAAATAGAAGAGGCCGAACAACCAGCAATAACTAAGGAGAGACGCGAGTGGAACGCTTTTCGATGGCCGGGTCACCATTTCACAGAGTGACACGACATGGGAACGCGTGATTGAGTGCGTTAATTGGGTCTGAGAAAACATGAGGCCGCAGTCGGCGGGATGACGGTGTGCAGGCTGGACTCAAATCTTTTGGAAAAGAGCGATGGAGAAGACCGGGCGAGCCGACGATACCGCCTGGATCAGTGACCAGCACATGATTCTTGTTGTGCATGATAAAGGACGTTATCAGGCATAAGACGGAGGCGATTGGCTCCCAGACCGCATCATCCCCTCGTTCAGATAATGGGTTAGGGAGCAGTGGGTGGGTGATCATTGCCTTAATCCACATACTCATAATCTGGATGTGGAATGGTATCGAAGCATTTGCTGGTGAAGTTGTACTTCCGCAAGAACGCGGTTCGGCGAGTCTTCCCGATGGTGTCTTTGTATTCAATATATCCCATGGCAAACAAATGATCTCCGGTCGTCGTATCGTTAGCACCAGTCTCTTGTTCCTTTTCTTCAAATCCTGACACAAAGCTAAATCCTTCAACATGTTGAGACGGAAGCGCAATCATAATGCCGCTTTCTATTGGTATAGATTGGGCAATGTAGTCAGCGTATGGGG
>Ga0315281_10010582_pt1 | contig 12709 bp, 14 predicted proteins | sample YL17G07_0_MG_FD_204540 | JGI IMG/M metagenome (GOLD analysis project Ga0315281, IMG submission 204540) | Sediment microbial communities from Yellowstone Lake, YNP, Wyoming, USA - YL17G07_0 | ecosystem: Environmental > Aquatic > Freshwater > Lake > Sediment | place: USA: Wyoming | collected... | reverse complement strand
AGGATGGCACCCAAGCATCGGTGGCGTTTGCCCGGATCATTGCGCCAGATACGCCGTGCCAGGAGAAGGAGCGGCTGCGAAAGGCACTGGTTGCCTACTGCGGGCGGGACACTGAAGCGACGATGCGGGTCTTCGATGCGCTTGGATGAGGGCGACCGCTGCTCGCCTTGCGGCTCCAGGACAGTGATGCAACAGTCGGCGGGTCTGTTCCTCCTGCTGAGGGCGAGCGGCGGGCTGTCACCGGATATCACGCTGAATACCGCGTCGCGGCAGGCCTGGTCCTTCAAGGCCTCCGAGATGGGACGCTGCTTCGCATCGCTGACCGGACCGCGGACCGGATGGATGACCCTGGCCCATCCGCCAACGCAGCCTTGGGCGCAAGCTTGGGGAGTTCTGTCCGCCGTCAGTCACGGAGTCGGCGAGAGACGCACCCGAAGCCGGGGAGGTCTCGCCGAGACGCGCTTCTCACACACCCGCGACTGGTATTCGACCCCAGCGTCGATTTCGGAGGCCAGAAACCGAGCTGCATGTCTCTCAATGTAGCCCAGCGCTCGCCCTTCATGTGAGACAAGGATCGCATTTCGATCGTAAGGATTACCGTAATCCCTGACGAGCTCGACCGGATCGCCCTCGTTAACACGCAGAGCTGTGTTGAGTCTGCCCTCGTAGCTCAGACCAACTACGCTTGCCTCAGCAGGGCCTCCCGATAGCAGCATCTCGTGAAACTCTTCCTTGCGTGGCGAAAGGGCAGCTATTTTGGCCATCAGGTACTGCAGCTTGTGATGCGACAGTTCGAAGCGCTCAGCCAAGTCCTCTTCGCTCAGAGAAGACAGCCATCGGATGAAACCGGCAAACGAAGCTGGCTCCTCTGTGTCCTCTGTGTAAGCCGCTGCTACCGCTGTGGCCAATTCCCGTGTGGGGACGCCGATACTCATCGCCCAACATGATTCCGGACTGCCAACACCAAACTTCACCATCGATGGGAAATACCTGAGGTCGTTCGCGAGCGATTTCTCGTCGAGGTCCAGCCGATGTGCGGCGATCCTCATGTATGCGGAGAATCCCCATGGAAGGCGGTAGGAGAAATAGTCTTCGATGAAGCGGCTGAGTCTTTGAACATCACGCTCATTCTGGGCGTGAGCTTCGGCCAGGGATCTGAACGGAATCCCTGAGACCCATTCAGTTAGCACTTCATGAATTGGGGCGTCGAACTGGTATTGCGGTTGCATCTCCTTCAGACCAGCGCAACCATCCAACAACAGTTCCACAAGGTCGGCCGCCAAGGGGTGTTCCTGTTCAAAAAGTTCTCGCACCCGCCCCCCATTCTCCGCGACGTGGTCCAGAATGCTCGTGCAGGAGGCCACCCGAAGGCCTGTGCGCGCAAAGACCCTCCTCAATCCATCGTCCGGAACGTCAGACCAAATGGAACGCACCAAGTCTGTCGTTCGCTGTATCAGGGGCTCCAGGGGCCACCCTTCTTGCCGCGCTTCAACTCTCACTAGGCTTGAACCCAGAATCTGCTCAATATCGGCCTGATCCGGAGTTCCAACGACCTCCTCAACCAGAATGCTCAACATGTCGGAATCCAGTGCGTCTCGGAAGTCCTCATCACTGATTCGGTCTTCACGAAGCCTCTCCAGCACCTCGAACAACCGCCCCCTGACCGGCTCGATGTTGCTTCTGTCACTGAAGTAGTCAAACAACTGTGCGTCCCGGCCAGTCATGACAATGAAGACGATCTGTCCCTCCGTATCCACACCAGCCCTTCCAGCTCTCCCACAGATGTTCCAGAAGTCTCGGACTGGTATTTCTGCCCGCTCCCATTCCCCAGTCTCTTCTGAAACGGTGCCCCGAGTAATGGAGTGCACTATGGCCGTCTTAATGGGGAGGTTGACCCCTTGGGCTAACGTGTTAGTGGCTATCATGATTGGGTAGTGTCCGGCCCTGTAGTCAGCCTCTATCGCACGCCTTACCGCCTCCGGCAGGGGTCCGTAATGCACAGCAATCCCAGCCCTGAGAGCTTGGGTGACCAGATGATCCTCGCCTAGCCATTCGGTGGCTGCCTCGATAGACGCGGTATCAAGGTTGTCTTCAAAGGTCTTGGGAGGCGCGACTCCAGACTGCCGGCGCAAGGTCAAGCCTTTCAGCACTCTCCCGGCTATCGAGTCAGCCCAGTCGGGCCGCGTGGTAAACACCAATACCGACCCCTGCTCAGAGAACTTGATGGCCAGCTCGGCCGCTGTCTCTCCTCGGGATGTAGTATCCGGGAACCTCACTTGCCTCTCGCGTTTCAGCTTGGGCGTGTAGTCAGCGTATTCGCGTGGGTAGATTAGGTTTGGGACGAACGGGCCGGGGTCTCCGTACCTCAGCTCGCCATTGGAGCCCCGCCAGGTGAACTGACCCAGCAATTGGCGAGTTGGCCGCCACGAAGTAGAGATCGAGGCGTCCGGATCATCACACAGCCACGTCGCGAAGTCGGCTAGGTTGTCCTTTGACATGACCGCTGACAGAAAGAGGAGTCGAGCATTCCTCTGGCTCAGCTTTCTCCGCAGTTTCGTGATGAGTAGCTCATATCGAGCGCCGCGCGCAACGTCGTCTACCAGATGCCCTTCGTCGAGCACGATTAGTTGTACGTCATGAAAGAACTCAGGACGGGCACGGTAGAGCAGGTCTAGCTTCTCGGGTGTGGTGACCAGGAGATCTGTTTCACGAAGAAGGAAGTCTTGGAAGTCGTCCAACTCAAACGAGCCTAGCACTGAAGACACTCTGAATCCGAGGTCCGAGAAGGCGGTGCCGAAGTCCCTTTCGACCTGATCTGCAAGAGCGCGATACGGCGCGACATACACACACTTAGCGTCTTCATGCCTCGCGAAGGTGTCAAGGGCTACCAACTCGGCGATTCGTGTCTTTCCGGCGCTTGTAGGCATTTGGACAACGAAACTTCTGTCGGTCCCGAGGATTCCCGCCTGGACAGCTTGGATCTGAGACAGCCACAACTCGAAGACACCCCTCGCTTGCCGAGGATCACCGTGCTGGCCGCGCGCCAAGAGCTGCAGGTGATGTCTCCACAGCGCGCTCTCAGCTAGTCGGTCCCCATTTAGCCAGACCCAAGTGCTCCTTTCTCTTATGGCCCGCGCCACAGATCGAAGACCGACGATGAAGCTGGCCTCAGCCACGGCGCCTGATCGCCGATAAAGGTCAAGCAGTATCTCTAGGCGATCAATCGCGACATCGAACTGAGTCTGTTCGCCCCTTAGACAGAACTGCGCCAGGCTAGAAAACGTCTGCTGCAGGAGCCTCCCTTCGGCCAGACTTGCGACGGCTTGGGCACTCTCCCTCTGTTCATCGATTCGCGCCAGTAGAGACTCTTGGGCAACACTAAGATCCACTTCCGCCTGCCGCGCCTCGTGTAGGAGGAGAACGGCCTGGCGCCGAAGAAGCAAGAAGGCCCAGCGAACGATCATGTCGAACGTGAAGCGTTCGGAGTTTCGAACGTCGAAGCTCGGAAGCTCAAGTTCTCTCGCTATGCACGTCGAATTTGCCTGATAGCCGGTCAACTGATACAGAAGAGCCGCCCGCAACAAGGCTCCGGTACGGTCCACCCCCTCTTCCAGGTCGGCCAGGTGTTCGAACGTCTCCGCAAGTGCTAGCCCCAACCTGCCCATGTCGTCCGACAATTCAACGTCTGGCAGCTGTCCTTCCATTGCGAGAAGGACAAGTTCCGCGTTACGTACAACGCGCACTGGGTCGTATCGATACTCGACTGCGGCAGCCGACTCAGGCGACAACTGCGTAAGGATAGCCTTAGATCGAATCTGATTCCTCTCGGCTTCAAATCCAGCATCGCGGACTAGGGCTAGCAGATGCCCCTCCAGCCGACGCGCTAACTCTTCTCGGGACACGTCCGGAAGTCGGTCTGGTCGAGTCATGGCGCCGCCCGCCTTGCCGCCTCATAGCACCGATCGATGAGTTCCCTCAGACAATTCACCTTGACCACATACGTGGCAAACTCCGGGAGGTCCGGTGCCCTTTCGTCGAGCCGCTCAAGAAAGGCCTCCTGCCAAACTCCTGCGTCGACGACTAAGGATAGTCTGTACACTCTGGGGGTAGACCTGTCACGCCTCGCGAGGAGGTCGCCTACCAGAGCGGCCATCGCCAAGTCGTTCTCTCGGTAGAGGGACCACATGACGAAGCTCAGAATCTCGGGCTTGTCCCTTTTGTGGTCTTGCTCCAACTGGGCATAGCCTTGCACCGCAACATCATCACTCGGAGGTGTGGTGGCAGTCTTGACCGAACAGAAACAAACGGCCTCGATGATCGGGGCTCCTTCTGCCTCAGTTAGTCGTAGGGCGAAGGTATCGGTCAAACGCATGGGCCCCGCGGCAGTCTCTCGATACCGGAGTTTCTTGATCGGGAGGATTAGACCCTCGATGTCCTCCAAGATGATCCCACTGAGGACCTCGCCAAAGTCGCCTACCGCCGTCGTCACAGTAGTGGGCACTGCGTGTGCTGCCACAAATCCTCTGGCGACCTCTACGCCACCCTCGGCCGCTAACCACTCCACAAAGGCCGGGTCAGCCATGCATGCAAACAACGATCTGCCTAAGTTCTGCACTAGATGGTCGTCATGGGGCGCGCGCTCCCTGCCCTCAATAACAGGGAAGCTAAAGGGATTGGGACTCTTCGTAGAGAACTCAAGCCAGGAGTCGAGCATCCAGGCTACCTCGTCGAAAGTATACAGCGCGGGTCCAGGCCTTAGGTAGGACCGCGTTCAGCCAAGAGACTGCGCCTGACATCGGCGCCCGGACGAAGCGGGTCTTAGGTTCTGGGGATCAGATCGCGGATGTCGACACCCAGGGCATTCGCAAGCCGCTCGATGTTGATGAGCGCAACGTTTCGCTCGCCGCGCTCGGCCGAGCTGACGTAGGTTCTGTGCAGCCCGGCCCGAAAGGCGAGTTCCTCTTGTGACAGGCCGCGCTCCTTCCTGAGCTCACGCAGTCGCCGGCCGAATCGCACCCTGATGTCGGTCTCAAGAGGCACCATAAGCCCCTTGAGAAGGCTGAGACCTTGAATTCTATCGGTCTACAGACTATAAGTATCATCAACTCGAGGATCGCGAAGGGAGGCCGCCCCAAGCATGCCTCGCATGGTCGTGCTGCAGGACCAGGGAATAAGCCCGCTTTCGGAGGAGGCCTATTTAGACGAGAGCGGCCTGCAGCGCCTGCTGGAAGAGCACCCTGAGCTTATCGCCCTCGACGACGTTGACCCAACGGCATCTCCGCTGCTGCCCATCGGCCGCGAAGTCCCTCTGGCCGGGCAGTCGCTAGACCTCCTGTTTCTCGACCTCGCTGGCAGGCCGACCGGGGTGGAGACGAAGCTTCGTCGCAACCCTCAGGTGCGGAGGGAAGTCGTCGGGCAGGTGCTGGAGTACGGAGCCTACCTGTCAACCTGGACCGTCAAGGACATAGAGCGCCAGGCGGAGCGCTACCTGGCTGACCCCCAGACGCCCGCTCGCTTCCAGGGCCAGGGTCTTTACGAGGCGCTCTCCCGTCTCGACGCGTCCGGCCCTACGGAGGAAGGGGGCGACGAGGCCGGGATGCGGTCCAAGATATCGGACAGCCTGGAGAGAGGCCACTTGCGCCTCCTCATCGCCGTCGACAGGGTGGTCGACCCGCTGCGTAAGTTGGTCACCTTCCTTAACGGCGCCAGCAGCTTCGACATGTACTTGCTAGAGGTCCAGCAGTATCGGGCGCCCGACGGCATGAAGATCGCCTCGATCAACGTGTACGGTGGCGCGGGGAGCAAACCGAATGGAGCTGGTGTCCGGCGAACAGCGTGGGACGAGGCCCGCTTCCTGCAGGCCCTCCGCTCCGAGGCCAGCGCCGCGTCTGCGGCCGTTGCGCTGGAGCTATACAGCTTTGCCCAGGAGCAGGCCGATTCTCCCGTATGGGGGACCGGCACGACGGTGGGCAGCGTCGGCTTCGGCACGCGCAGAGGTGGAGGGCGGCTCGTCATCTTCTGGCTAAACACGAATGGGCAGGTGACCTTTAGCACCGGCGCCCTGAACAGGAATGTGCCCCGGGAGGCGCGGGCGTCTTTGCTGGCCACCTTACGTTCGTTTGGAATCGATGCCTCGGACAAACTCCTGGAGATGGACGTCTGGCTGACCTTCGACGCTGGCCGCCTCCGTGGGAGCGAGCTGGTCGAGCGGTTCAAGTCGGCCATCCTGCAGGTTCGGGAGTCGCTGGGCCGCGGTGCCTAGCTCGGCGGCCGCTCTGGAGTTCGCGTCTGGCGACCGGTTCTCCCAACCATAGCCCGTAAGCCGCCATCAGAACGGCGTTGGCCACGTCCAGGTCCACTCCGCCCCGGGGGCGCCGGGGCGGTTCCACGCCCAGGCCTCTGACGAACTCGAGGACCGAACTAGCACCCGCATTGTGGCGGCCGAGCAGGGCCCGGCGCACCGCTTGGAAATCGACCTCCACCACCTCCACCCCGAGCTCCGCGCAGGCCGCCAGCATGACCCCTCGGGCCATCGCCATCGCCTCCACCGTCTCCCGCCGGCTGCCACCTCGACGTTGCCAGCTGCCCGGCCGCTCGAACCAGGCCAGCGCCGGGCGCAGGCTTCGCAGCACCCCCTCGAACTGCCGCCGGATACTCAGGAGCCGTTCGCCCCGGCTGGACCCCCTGGGGATGATCACCCCGCAGGCAACCAGCGACGGCGGACGGCGGGCGCCGACCAGGAGCGCCCAGCCCGTGCGGTTGAAGGACGGGTCGACCCCCAGCGTTGCTGCACCTTCGGCCAAAGGGGACCGGGCGATTCTCATGGCTGGACGCGCTTCTCCAGAGCGTCGGCCTTCCGATTCAGCTCCCAGGCGTCGTGTGTCCGCAGCAGGAAGCGGACGTGCTTCGGCTCGCCAAACCCCAGTATCTCGCGGAGATCGAGGACGGTGTAGCCGTGCGTGGTCTTCAGGTAATAGGCATAAGCCGCCAGCAAGTCGCGGCGGCTGGCCTGAAGCGCCGCCCTGGACAGCGCCTCGTTAAGGATGACATATATCTCGCGGTCACTCAGCGGCCAGTAGGGGCGGTGGAGGCTGCGAAAGACGCGCCCCTCCGGCTTGCGGTCCGTGGTCCGCTTCCAGACGGCGTGCAGGAGGGCCAGGGCATCGGCGGCGCGCCGGTGGACCGGCAGCCATCGTTCAGCGCCCCGCCGCCGGCACCGGGACCAGGCAGTGAAGGGAGAATCGTCGGGGGCCTCTTCCCACTGGATGTCCTCCCAACGGAGGGCCAGGATCTCCCCCGTTCGCAGGCTTGACCAGCAGAACAGAGATACCATGGCCCCGTCCCGCTGGGCGTGTTCACCCTCCTTCCCTTCCCTGGCCCTCTCCACGATGGCCAGAAGGTCCTCGGCGAAGAGCAGTTGGCTGGGACGCCTCGCGCTCTCGAGGTGGCCGCCCGCCACGCGCTCCGCCTCGTCCCAGTCCCGGGTGCGACGGGGGACGAGCCGCTCCTCTATGGCCGCTATGCGGCCCTCCGCCTCGGAGCCGGCCATGACACGCAGGAACTCCCGCAGCGCCCGCCACCATTCCCGCACGTAAGCAGCCCTGACCCGGCCCGGCTCGCGGAGCACACGAGCGCAGAAGTCGGCCTGGAGGCTGAGCTCGGCCACGGTCCCTGGGCCTCCCAACAACGCCACTCTCCGCATCAGGGCTCGCAGGGCACCGGCCTCGCTCGCCACCCTTGATAGCGGAGCTCTCTCAGGTAACTGGAGAAGGCGGCGGGCGGCGAAGAGATGAATCTCTGCCATGGCCTGCCTGCTCAGGTCCCGGTACGGATCGCTCATGTTCAGGACACCTCGGCCTCCAGCGCAACCGCGGGTGCCGGTCCAGGTCGGTCAACATCCAGGTCAACCGGCGGCTCCTCCATCGGGAACATCGGCTGCCAGGAGCGAAGCGACCGAGCGTAGTAGCGGAGGAAGACCCCTTCATTCTTCCAGCCGCCGGCCAGGGCCGACTCTTGCACGGACAGCGGCGCCGCCCCTATTCGGCTGGCGAACAGTCGGCGCAAGCCGTGGGGCGAGAAACGAGGCACGCCGGCGTCGTCGCAGCACCGCCAGCAGGCCTCAAGAAAGCTCTCGTAGAGCCAGCGCCGGCCCGTGAGCGCTCGGAAGAAGGGGCCGGGTACCCCTACCCCTATCCGGTCCCGCCTCCCCATGGCCGCGGCGTACGAATTGAAGGAAGCAGCGTAACGCAGCAGGAAGGCAACAGCCTCAGGCCTGAGCTCGATCTCCTGGCTCTCCCGCTTGCCCTTGACCGCCTTCTCCTTCTTCTTGAGGAAGAGGGAGCCCCGGTGCCACCGGAAGTCACCGCCGTCGACGGTGAGGACGCTGACGGCGCGCAGGCCGTGCCACAGGGAGAGAGCGGCGGCCGCCGCCAGACGAGGCCCGGCGAAGGCCTGGCGGGCGTGGGCGGCGACCGTGAGGAAGCGCACCACGTCCTCCAGAGGGGGCCGGTAGTGGTCCAGGGACTCGGGGCGGCCGGCGGCGATGATGTACCGGTTGCCCCGCCGCCGGGCCGCCCGCCGCAACCCCCGGTCCATGATGGTGCGCGCCTCCTCGAAGGTCCGGCCGGGGAGCCCTATGGCTCGGAGGTAGGCGCCCAGGGCCACCCTCCGCTGGCGCAGGGTGTAGCGCGACAGCTTGGCGCCGCTTCCGTCCAGGTAGCGGTCGTCGGCCACGATGGCGGCCAGGAGCTCTTCCTCATAGAGTTCCTCCAGCCCTTCCAGGGGCCGCCCCAGGTGTTTCTGGGCCACCTTGGCCAGGCTCTCCAGAGCCTTTCGGTGGGAGTGGGCGCTGGTAGGCCGCTCGATGCCCTGGGCCACTAGGGCCGCCTCAAACCGGCGCGCCTGGGCGCGCACTCCCGGAGAGAGGACCGGAAACTGCGGCCTGGGCGCCGGCGCCGACGGCCAGATTGATCGAGGGGCCAGCTCGGCGAAGGACTTTTGGCGATGGTCTATCCTGGCTCTACGTGCGCCCTGTCTCATCGCTCTCCACCTCCGGGCCGTCTCTGCGCCGGTAGCCCCGGCGCCGCGCCGCCCGGCGCAGCGCCCGGTCCAGGATGGCGCGTGCCTCTTCTCGGGTCCGGCCGGGCAGCCCCATGGCGCGGAGAAAGGCGCGCAGGGCCACCTTCCGCTGGCGCAGGGTGGAGGCCGACACCCGGCCCTCGCTCCCGTCCGGGGAGCGGTCGTCGGCCATGACGGCGGCCAGCACCTCCCGCTCGTACAGCTCCTCCAGCCCTTTCAGGGGGCGCCCCAGGTGCCGCTGGGCCACCCTGGCCGCGCTCTCCAGGGCCCGGCGGCGGGAGTGGGCGCTGAGGAGCCGGTCGATGCCCCGGGCCACCAGGGTCGCCTCGAAGCGGCGCGCCTGGGCGCGGACCCTGGCCGAGAGGGCCAGGAACTCCGGCCTGTTTCTACTGTGTCTCATCGCTCTCTACCTCCGGCTTGTTTGTGCAATTAGGTTCGCAAAGGGTGATGGTTGCCTACAAGATTTCTGCTAGCTGCTACAGGAGGCGGGCCTGCTCAGGGCCGTTTCGCCTTCGCCTCCTTGGGGCCACCATGCGTCTGCGCAGAGCCGCGGCCGGGCCCGGCTCCGGGGCGCCACCCCCGTCGCTGCCGGACCCGGCCATTGGCGCACGGCTCCCCACGTCGGTTAGCTCCGTTCCGTGCCAGCGTCGCATCGCCATCGCCACCCCCCAGGCCCGGGGACCGAGGGGATACCGCTGAGACGTCACCTCGCCACCCTTGCGACCGGCCTCTCGCGCTATGTCGGGGCGCTTGTGGTGCAGGGCGTGGGCAGCGAGGCGGGCACGTGCACGTCGAAACGCAGGAGTCCCTGCTCGTCCAGCCTGTCCGTCACGAGGCTCTACCGGCACTCCAACCGCCCGGATCATCCACTCGCTGCTGGCGACTTCCCCGATTGGCCCGTTTCACCAGCGAGATCGCGTCCATCTTGCTCGCGATGACCCGCAAGACAGCGCTCACCACATCCGGGTCAGCGGTGGCCAGCAACGCTCGCGCCCTTTGCGGGTCCTGCCCGATGAGGACCGACACGTAGACGGCCATGGGCATGCACCTCAGGCATGATGAGGCCCCGGCGTACGCCGGGGCCATTTCCTCCACCCTGTAGCCGAGATTCCTGCCCAGACGTTTACATGGTCGAATGTCTTGCTGCCTTGCGCAGGCGGTGCCACTGAACCCGCGCTGTGGCGGGTGCTATGCCGAGAGTACGAGCGGCCTCTTTCAGGTTCAGTCCCCCGCAGATCAGGCGCGCAAGTTGCTGCTGCCGAGGGCTGGCGACGCCAAGAACCTCGGCCAACTGACGACCCGCCTCGCTGGCGCTCTCTTGAGCCAAGATTGCCGCAAGCGGGTCCTCTTCGATGGGAGTGGCAACGGCGGTATCCAGGGCGAAGGAGGGCCCGTCAGGAACCAGGCACGCCAAGTCTAGGGCGTCGGCCCCTGCCGTGGGGTAAGGTTGGTCCAGCAAGTGCGCCTCGGCGGCGTTTATGGCCTCCTTCCTGAGCCAGCGCTCGAAGCCGTAGCCGGATAGGTCGAGGGGACGCTTCAAGGCGGGCCGCCCCGTGTCACCGACCAGCCACCGCCGCCCGAACCGCATGCGCTGGTGCCTCATCCCCTCCGCCATCGCCAAGAAAAGGCCAACCATCAGGACCTCCTGCTTCACCGAGCGGCGGCTTCTGTCTTCGTCCCTGGCCCTGGCGGCAAGCGCCCTGACGACGGCTGGGTCTTCCACACGCCATGAATCGAACAGTTCGGCTGTCAGACTCGCGAGGGCGAGCTCAAGCTTGGGGCCGCCCTGGTAGACCGTCAAGAAGTCCCCCCAAAACGTCCCCAAGCGCGGTCGTGGACCAACCCGTATCATCCGAACCAGGGTCTTCTTGTCCACTGAGTCCAGGAGTTGGAGTCCCAAAGAACTGGCAAAGGAACGGAGAGCCGGTGCCAGGCCCGCCATCAGGCCCCGCAAGAGGGGGGAGAGCAGCCAGGACGTCGCGGCGACGGGCCGGACCGCCGGAGAGATCTCCCTAGCCAGCAGGCGAAGGCTCCGCTCTTGCCTCAACTCGTTGCCCAGCACTTCAATGGCGTTCAGACAGTGGCGTTCAAGGGCCGCGTCGTTCGGAACGCTGGGGTAAGCTTCGGAGTTGACGCTTTCGCCGTGGAGTTCGATGGTAGGTTTGTAGCTTGAGGACACATTGCCGCGCGTGAGATCGGCGGCTGCGGTGTCTCCCAGGTCAGTGCCAATCGGCCCAGGATCTGCCAAGGCTCCCGGCTCCTCCCCAGAGGATCTGGCCGGCGGTTCCCGCCACAGGAACCATCGGCCCAAATCCGGCCTTGCAGTGTAGGACTTCGCCTCAGGCCCCGTCAACTCGTCGATCTGCCCCGTACCAAGTCTTGCTAGGAGGACCCATTGATGTCACCGAGAACAACGCCCTTCCCGTCGCATCCTCGGCCTCGGCGGCGTCGCCCACGATCAGGAAGGCCGGGCGGAAGGCCGGCTTCTCGTAGCGGCGCGCGAGCTGCTCGAAAGCAGCGACATCGCCCCGCTGGGCCTCACGGATCAACTCGTCCTCGTCCAGGTGTGGGCCTCCGCGCTGCTGCCCCTTGCACCATCTATACAACCCTCGCCGGTCGGTAATTCCCGCTGGTCTAGGAACCACGGGACGCCCTTGGGCATGGGCTCGGCCAAGAGCGTTCAGAGGCAGCAGTTAGCGGTCGATCATACGCTAGGGTGGAACAGGAGGGGAAGCTGCCATGAGACTTTCGACATCTCTTTCGGGAGTCGCGGGCGAGTACCTTGTTGCGGCGGAGTTGTCGCGGCGGGGCTATGTCGCCAGCCTCACGCTCCGCAACACCCGCGGGATCGACATCCTGGCGTCCAATGGCTCAGCCTCCAGGTCGGTGGGAATCCAGGTGAAGACCAACCAAGACTCACGCCTCGGTTGGCTGCTCAACAGGAAGGCCGAAGACTACTCCGAGGACAATCTCTTCTACGTCTTTGTCAACCTCAATGGCGGCGGCCAACCTGACTTCTACGTGGTGCCCAGCGAGATCGTCTCCAACGCCGCCAAGGAGGGCTTCGCCTGGTGGCTGAGGACGCCGGGCCGTCGCGGGGAGCAGCACAAGGACAATCCGATGCGGATGTTTGATGATGGGGCGTTGAAGTCGATCCCCAAGCAGCTGGAGAGGGGAGGCCAACCGACAATCGTGGCCGGCTACCACAACAGGTGGGACTTGCTGGGTCTGGAGAATGCCGCCGCATGAGGTTCGGCCACGGCGACGAGGCATGTCTGAGAACGACAGAAACCGAAGAGTGGACAGTCTTGGCCGGGCCTACGCCGGGAGCCAGTTGCAGATCCAGCTATGGGTCAACCGACGGTCCAGGGAGCTGACGCAGGCGGTGCTCGCTGCGCTCCCCTCGCTGGCTTCACTGAACCCCAGGATCCGCTGGGTGTCGCCCCTAGAGAGTGCCGGGTTCGTCGAGTACCAGGACCGCGAGTTCCTGCGCGCCGTTGCATTGGAGGGCTGCGCCCCCCAGTTGAGTCGATTCTGGCCGCGGGGCGGCCCGGTCTGGGATGCCCTCGCAGCGGTGGAGACCGCCCGGACCGCCGACTGCCGGGGCGTGCTGCTCGTGGAGGCCAAGAGC
>Ga0315281_10010581_pt1 | contig 12710 bp, 10 predicted proteins | sample YL17G07_0_MG_FD_204540 | JGI IMG/M metagenome (GOLD analysis project Ga0315281, IMG submission 204540) | Sediment microbial communities from Yellowstone Lake, YNP, Wyoming, USA - YL17G07_0 | ecosystem: Environmental > Aquatic > Freshwater > Lake > Sediment | place: USA: Wyoming | collected... | reverse complement strand
TATGGGAGAACGGCCAGCGGCGCTCGAAGATGGCACTGAAGAAGAATTAATGCGCTGGATAACCTCCGCCAACATCGCCTGCGGGGGGCATGCGGGGAACGAAGAAACCATGGAACTGACGGTCGGGCTCGCTGTCAAGCATGGCGTTGGGGTTGGAGCACATCCTGGATTTCCAGACCGGGCAAACTTTGGAAGACTCGAAATGAACCTGAGCCCGGACGAGATTCGGTCAACTGTGTATGAACAAGTTCGCGCTCTCGCACTTGCAGCAAAAAAGGTAAAAACGGATCTCGTTCATGTAAAACCTCATGGCGCATTGTACAACGTTGCCGCAAAGAATGTCTCGGTGGCGGCAGCTATTTCGGATGGTGTTACCAAGTGGAGCCGCAACCTTATCCTTGTTGGCCTGGCTCAATCTCTGATGCTTGAGGTTTGGGCGAGTCGTGGATTTCGCGTAGCTGGCGAAGCCTTCGCAGACAGAGCTTATGAGCCTGACGGGTCTTTAAGATCAAGAAAGTTCGCAGATGCGTTGGTCGCCGACCACAAGAAAGTAGCGGAACGGGCTCTTCGCATCGCTCAGACCGGAATCGTAACCTCTGTAGACGGGTCGGAAATCAGCGTCAAGGCAAAAACGCTCTGTATTCACAGCGATACGCCTGATTCACATCGGATAGCGAAGACTGTGCGGGAGGGACTTGAGCGGGCGGGCATCAGTGTAAAACCGCTGATGCTGTTGGAGTAAATTATTTCAAATTTAAATTACTTAATGGCTTGGGTGAAGACAACATCATCAAAAGAAATATCTCACCCCGAAACCGGCATCCATGCCAAACCCTGTTGATGACGTGAGCTGGTGAATAACTTTGCTGTCGCCCACTTTGCTTCTACGAATGTTTGTAATTCATTCGGCTGATTCCTTCGCTTCAGAACGGGTAGCGTCAACGATTCATCCGGTCTCTTTTTTGTTTCTTGAAGACTCGAGCTCCCTCTGAGATGTTCTTTATGAAAACTACTTTTCTGCATATCAATAATCCTTCAATGGTATTACAAGCCGAATAAGATACTTGCGGTGAAGAGAATCGAATGAATACTCCGCTCGTTCGAAATGAAATGTTTATCATCCCCCGTAGCGAACAGGGGATCGCTCCCATCATTCAAAGACAGATAGGAATCGTTGCGTTGGTTTGATCCCGGATTGACGTCCTCCCATCCTTTGCCGGAGACATTCATGAAGTTGTAGGAAATGTTCAAATCGAGCGAGAGGAGAGGGCCAACGCTCATTTCCGTTCCCACAGAGAAGCCTACGCCAAACCGGGTTGCATCCTTCACGCTATACGTTGCGCTCGGAACTTTCGCAACTCCTTGAAACGCCGTCTCCCCGCTGAATCTGTTTAGTGCGAGGTGACCGCCGATGTACGGAGTAACGGGTAACGCAGGTAGGCTGAGACGAAACTCAGGTCCCACTTTCAGAGACAGGATCTTTTGTGATATATCTACTGTTCCCTGTCCTGGTTCAGAATTTCCCGTGTTCCGTAACGTCGAGTAATCAATTTCGCCGGTGAGATTCAATCCGAGCAACCCCAACTTCGCCTTTCCATGAATGTTCAGACCACTGGGAAGTCCATAGCGGGAACCGTTATAGTATTCAAGAGTAGAGCCGCTGAAATCTGAGGCCGGACTCATGAGACCGATGCCTCCGCCAAGTTTCATGGTCACTTGCGAACTCGATGGTGTGATCGTCAATGCTATGAGTGCAGCAAGCGCAGGAGAAAATCGAAACGACCAAATAATGAGTTTCATAACACTTTCTCTGAAAGTTGCGTGATTGCTCGAATGCTTCAAGCTCGGGATGAATGAGAAAATTACCCGTTGAAACGATGCATACTTTATCAATAAGAACTACTTTATGAGGATCAACTTCTTCGTCGAGACGAAGGACCCGGCTTCGAGACGGTAGAAGTACACACCGCTTGCAAGGCCGAGTGTTCCCTTGCTGGTATTGAACGGCACGGTGTAGCTGCCGGCTTCCTGGCGGCCGTTGACGAGCGTCGCAACCTCAACACCGAGCACATTGTAGACTTTCAGGGAAACCTGAGCAGCCTTCTCAAGACTATATTCGATCTTTGTTGACGGGTTGAACGGATTCGGATAGTTCTGCGAGAGCGTGAATTCTTGAGGCGCTATTCCAACAATCTCGACCGGTGTGGTGCCGCTCTGGAAGACCCGTGATGCGTAGATGTCATAATTACCGCTGCGTTTGTCCTGCCAAGCAATAATGGCACCCCCACTTCCGTCACTGACGGCCGTTGGGCTAGTTTGGGTGCTGTCTGCTGTGCAGATTGGAACCCCGTTGGCGGTCCAGGGAAGTGCAAAGTTTTTGGTAATGCGCGATGCATAAATATCATACGTATTGCCATTCGTGCTGCTGTCGCGCTTGTCGATCCACGTGATAATCGCGCCGTTACTGCTGTCGGTGACAATCCTCGGATTCGATTGGTTGTTTGCCGATACGCAGACTGTCACACCGTTAACATTCCACCCCGTCGCCATGACGCCGGTTGAATCGACGCGCTGTGCATAGATGTCGGACGTTATGCCGGTGCGGAAGTCTTCCCATGTCATCATGGCTCCACCGACTCCGTCGCTGACGAGCTTCGGGTTCACCTGGTCATATGCCACATTGTTGTTCATGACAACGCCATTGACAGGCCACCGTATTGCAACGGCCGGACTCATCCGCTGAACCCAGATATCGATGGAAGTCGTGCTGCGAAAATCCTGCCAGACAATAATGGCGCCGCCCGCTCCGTCGCTGCAAATGTCAGAGTTCGTTTGGTCGGTTCCCGATGTGCAGACTGCCACGCCGTCTGCAATTCCTACCAGTCCACCGATGACAGTCACACGCTGCGCATAGATGTCATAATTGCCCGCACGTAAGTCATACCATGCAAGAAAAGCGCCGCCGCTCCCGTCGCTGATAATCCTCGGACCACGTTGTGCGGCTCCCTGTGTGCATACGCCAATGCCGTTTGCAGTCCACTGCGGTACGCCTGTCGCATTGACTTTCTGTGCATAGACATCAGCAAGACCGGGTCCTGCGTTGCTGCGATAGTCCTCCCAGGCAAGCAAAGCTCCGCCGCTTCCGTCGCTGACCATCGAAATGTTGACCTGGTCGAATACCACTTTGCAAACGGAGTCTCCGGTGAAAGGACTCCACTGGAGCACGCCGCTTGTGCTTACGCGTTGTGCGTAGATATCATAACCGCCGCTCCGTTTATCCTGCCAGGCGATGATAGCTCCGCCGCTTCCGTCGCTGATAATCGCAGGGCTGACCTGGTCACTGTCCACTCCACAGATTGCCACGCCGTTGGCCGCCCACTGCGCTGCACCGCTTGCGCTGACACGTTGCGCGTAGATGTCATAAGTGCTGCCGCCGCGTTTATCCTGCCAGACAATAATGGCGCCGCCCGCTCCGTCACCGACGCTCGCAGAGTTGACTTGGTCGTTTGCTGCACTGCCGATCGGGTTATTAACTTTGGGGTTGCCTGACCACTGAGAAAGAGTGGTAGAAGGGACCAAGAAAGCAGTAAGTAGGATGCCGAGGAATCCCCTAAGTCCGATGCGCAAGTTCGACCATCGGCCGAACATTCCTGTCGCATTAGCGGTAAAGATCTTCATAAAAACTCCTTGCGGTTAGTGAATAATGAGTAAGACCTGTTTTTATTCTGATAGCCCCGCTCCTGAGAGCGGGGTTTCAGTGTTGATTCTTTACTTTGGACTTTTGCCCAACCTTTACGGCGTTGGCTTCACAAGAATATTGCCTGCCAATGTTACCGCGGCAATGCGTGCTAACAATCTGCCTTCAATCGTTGCACCGGTATTCAGCGAGATTGATTGATCAGCCATGATAGTCCCCTTGAAGACAGAGGTGGTTCCAAGAGTGGCTGAAGTGCCAACCTGCCAGAAGATGTTCGAAGCCTTCGCACCACCGCTCAAAACAACCTGGCGACCCGATGTTGTGTTAAGTGTGGATGCTATCTGCACGATGAAAACAGCATTCGCGTTTCCCTTGGCATCGAAGGTGAGATCACCTGACGATATTTCAAGTGATCCACTGGATTTATAGAGACCGGGTGTGAGTGTCAGTCCGCCGATATTTCCGGCAAGAATTACCATATCTGTTGATGTGCGTCCCGCGGCATCATTATACGCGGTTGTTAAATCGCCTTTCGCTGCCGTTAGCATTGCAGGAACACCTGCGGGAGAAACATCATCGGACGCATAAATAGTCCCGGTTACTTCGGTCAAGCCAAAACCGGTAATGAATGATCTTGCGGCCGGACTCAATCCAATATCCCCTGTGATGGTAGATGTTGGAACGTTGGAAACTAAAGAGCCGGCAAGGACCACAAAACCTGCGGTTGACCGAAGGTTGACCGTTGCCTGCACGGTAGTTTGAAGAGGTATGACTATTGGTGTTGGACCTACTACAGTATCATCCTTGCTGCAACCCGCTATCAAAAGAAACAAGGGTAATACAGCGGTCAGTCTCGCTCTCAGCGAGATGAGTTGGGTGAGGGAAAGTGTTCGAACAATTGCGTTTTTCATAAGCCCTCCGAAATACTAACATCAAAGATTTGATGCCTTTTAATAAGGCTGTTCATAAGGTGGGATCATTCGCGCTGCAAAGCGTTACACTCTTATGAAAGAGTCTTACATATATCACATGTTTTCCAGATTATAACTTTAGAAATGAGTTACATGATTCAAGGGTGCTCTTGCTGGCGAAATGCGTCCATCGGCTTAAGACGGTTGTTGGATTCGTTGTAAGGGTTTTCATAAAGCCCTTTCTGTAGTGAAGTCAAACGGAATATCGGTGAAAGCAAAAACATCATCGAGGAGACGACAAGCATTATTCATTTGTTTCGCTCAATGATTTTTGTAATTTGATGAGGTTGCCATTGGATTTTTTCAATTGCTCGACGAGTTCTTTAAACTCATCAACTTGTTGCTTGGCTTCCTCTTTGGCAATGCCGAATTTCTCTTGAAGCCTTCCCACAAGTTCCTCATATTTCCCTGAGATGGCGGCGAGCTCGTCGTTCATTACTTTGCCCCAATGGTGCACCGCTTTTCCTCTTCGTTGCTTCCACTGTCCTTCAACTCGATCCCGGTTCATGGTGCAGCTCCTTGTCCCTTCGAGTGTTCATCAGTAGAGATCCCCTTCGGTCGCTAAACGGAGGAAATCCTCCCCAGAACGTGAAAAAGTATACCGATGATTGCGTTGAGTCGTAATAGTTCGAAAGGATGAAAAAGGAGTTAATCCTTTTTCAAAGATTCAGCCGAAGGCTGATGGGCCTTCTGGCCCAGAAGCGCGGTGCTTAGCGATCAGTTCCAGGCTGGCTGATATTTGCCCAAGATCATCCATCGGGTTGGGTGAGCGGGTCAGTAAGAATGGGGTTGGGATATCTTGTCGTCGCGGGAGTAATTTGCAATCTGAAGACGGCTATGTAATGCTAATTTTACCAAAATGTTATGCACATGACTTTTGACTGTGAACGTTGCGATATTGAGGCTGACGGCAATTTGCTTGTTACTCATTCCCTCAACAATCAATGCAATAATTTCCTTTTCACGCTCCGTCATCCGGATGGCCACCCTGAGGTTTCTTTTCCCTTTCAAGGGGGCGTGTTCGGTCACTTGAGAAAAGAGCGATCCGGTCATGAGGGGGGGAAGCACTGGTTCTCCCCCGGCTACTGCCCGAATCGTTTTGATCACATCTTCCACCGATGCGTTCTTGAGGATGAAACCCTCCGCCCCTGCTTGCACGAATTCCAAAATGTTCGGCTGTGTGGGAGCAAGACCCATCCCAATGATTTTGATATCGGGTAACTCCTTCTTCACGGTCTGCACGACATCCAGGTTTTGACTGTCCAAGCCGAGGTCCATCAACAGCACGTGCGGTTTCACCGTGCGCGCCTTCGTTAAGGTATTATCTCTGCCGTCGGAGACAGCCGCGACTGTGACATCTCCTTGCCCGTTGATCATGGCAGTGATGCCTTCCCGTAAAATACGGTTGTCCTCTATGAGTAGTATTCGGATTTTTGGCATAGTGACTCCAACGCATTGCTTATTGGAGGGGCTACGTCGCTTCGATGGCGCGGTTTGCAATTGCGTAACGGGTAAGCCCCGAATCATTTATAGTGATTAGTGAAAATGAATAAGAAACCCCGCTCTTGCGAGCAGGGTTTCGATGTTCAGCCATTAATTTGGAATTCAATCCAATTAGTTTACGGCTTCACAATAGTATTGGCATCTAATGTAACCGAGGCAGTTCGCGCTAATGCTCTGCCTTCCAAAGATGCGCCTGTAGCCAGTGTAACTGACGCATACGCCATGATGGTTCCCTTCATGACCGTCGTTGTTCCAAAGGTTGCGGAACTACCAACTTGCCAAAAAATATTGGAAGCCTTCGCGCCGCCGCTTAGGAAAACTTGACGACCGGACGTCATATTGAAGCTGGTTGCAATTTGGAAGATCCAAACGGCATTCGCATCGCCTTGAGCATCGAGTGTAAGATCGCCTGACGATATTTCAAGCGAACCGTTAGATTTATAAAGCCCTGGAGGAAGTGTTTGTCCACCAAGATTTCCGGCTATACCGATGGGATTTTCTGTTCGTCCTGCGGCATCGTTATATGCAGTCGTTAAATCACCCATTGCCTGAGTTAACATAGAAGGGAAAAGCACCGAACCTGCAGGACCGGCAGCGTCAACCGTGTAGGTCGTTCCGACTAAGGCTACTGTCCCAAATCCGGTCAAGGCAGCACCGGTGATAGGACTCGCTCCAATATTTCCGGTAACGCTTGTCGGACCGGTATTGGTGATTCCAGCGTACGACAGAATTGCAAATCCGTCGTTCAAGCCAAGATTGACCGGCGCCAGGACCGCAACGTTCGATGTTGAATCCACAGAAAGAGCTGATTCGCTAAACGTCGCCGCTTTCGAAAGCGGCCCATTTAGATCTTGTGGGCCGTACGGTTCGTTCAATTCGCAGGCCGAGAAAAGAATCACGGCAAACGAGATCGACGCCATGACTGTGGCTCGTATGGCGATTTGGGTGAGTGAAAGTGTTCTGACAATTGCGTGTTTCATAAATCCTCCCGAAAAACTAACATTAAAGATTTGATGCCTTTTAATAAGGCTGTCCATAAGGTGGGATCATTCGCGCTGCAAAGCGTTACACTGTTATGAAAGAGTCTTACATATATCACATGTTTTCCAGGTTGCCGTTCCATCATGTTCTTGCTGGCGATCTTGCTTTACAGATTATAAATACAAAGAGCGCTGCTTAATAAGCAGCGCTCTTTTATTATCCTGCAAATGTTTACTGATTCACAATGATTACATTGCCATAGCCATTCCTTTAAAAACAGAAGTAGTTCCAAAAATTGCAGAACTGCCCACCTGCCAAAAAATGTTGCGTGCCTTCGCACCGCCGCTCAAAATAATCTGGCAGCCCCACGTTGTGATTCAGTGTTTGATCGGAGGCCAGAGACTGGGCACGGGGGGGTTACATCCTCTCCATATACCAGCTCAATTCCTTTTCCATTTTTTTGTAACGGAAAATGGTAGTGATAATTTTTTGTAATCGCGTGAAGGCAGTTTCACTTTTCACTACATAATCAAAGGCTCTGTGATGCATACAGTTTATCGCCACTTCAATTTTATCCTGAGAGGATAGCATCACAACCGGAATATCCGGATTGAAAGCTTTTATTTTATCCAATACTTCCATTCCATTCATCGAGTTCTTATCAATGCCGTCAAGGTGATAATCTAAAATGATTACATCGGGGTTGTGTGATAAATTACCTATGCAAAGTTCGCCCGTTGCAAATGTTTCAATTGCAAAATCAGCATGTTGGAGGAACTCAATTTCTAACGATTTTAAAAACACTGCATCGTCATCTACCAGGAAAAGTTTTATTTTATTTTCGTTTTTCATACGTTCCTGTTTTTCATCATATTAAACTCTTCTTCTAATTCTTTACATGCCTGCGTACAAACGTTTTCAAGCTGTAAAACCAGCTCGGGTATTCGATCTGTCTGTTGCTGTGTCCTTGCGCATTCCTGAACTTTTTTTGCCATGTTTTCAAAATCTGTACTAATACCCATTATTGAAAATGAGGGAATCATTTTATGTGCTGCCGCGTGCAATGAATTCCAATCTTCATCCTGCAAGCTTTGTTTCATTGCGCTAATTAAAGGCGGGGTTTGTTTCAAATAAAGTGAGATCATTTCCATCATCAATTTGCGATTGGATTTTGTATGTTGAATTAAATAACCCAAGTCGGTGTATCTTAACTTTTTGATTTGACCGTCTTCGTTCCCTTTGCGTGCATTAATATGAACGGGGCTCTTTACTAACCCAACTATTTTATTGTACAATAACCTTTCGTCAACGGGCTTTGCGATGTAATCATTCATGCCAATAGCTTTGCATTTTGCTAAATCAACCGTGGTAACATCGGCAGTTAAAGCGATGATGGGGATTTTAGAGTTCATGTTGCTGCGAATGTATTCTGTAGCTTCAAACCCATTCATTTCGGGCATCTGCAAGTCCATCAGAATAATATCGTAAGATTTGGTTTGTAGTTTTTCGATGGCTATTTTTCCGTTGGCAGCAATGTCGCCTTCAAATCCGAACTCATCCAATAGTGTTTTCATCAGCAATTGATTGAGTGCAATGTCTTCAACCACCAATACTTTTATGTTTTTGATTTGCGCATCGAATTCCACTATTCCCGTTTCTAATTCAGCTACAGCTTTTGTTTTTTGAAAACTTAATATAAAACTAAAAGTAGAGCCCTCGTCGATTTTACTTTTTACACTAATCCTTCCATCCTGCATTTCTACTAATTTTTTAACAATGGCGAGTCCTAATCCCGTTCCCCCGTACAGCCTTGCAGTGTCGCTGGATGCTTGCTGAAAGCTTTCAAAAATCTTTTCTATTTTATTTTCCGGTATTCCGATTCCTGTATCCGTAACTGCAAATTCAACGGTTGCTTTCTCTTCATCTTCATTCAACAAGTGAACGCGTACTGTAATTTTTCCTTTTGTTGTAAACTTTACTGCATTGCTCATAAGATTTAAAATAATTTGGTGCAGACGCACCGGGTCGCCAACCAAGACCTCCGGGATTTTGTTGTCGTATTCTTTATCTAACTCTAAGTTTTTTTCCTGAATTTTTGCCTCAAATAAATGAAGCATGGCTGATATGGATACCGACATTTTAAAAGGCGTTTGCTCAAATGTCATTTTGCCTGCATCTACTTTTGCCAAATCGAGGATGTCATTAATAAGCACGATTAAAGCATCGCCACTCATTTTTATGGCTTGTAAATATTCCTTTTGTTTTGCTGACAAATCTGTTTTCAACACCACTTTTGTAAATCCGATAATCGCATTCATCGGTGTACGAATTTCATGACTCATGTTTGACAAAAATTGCTGTTTCGCTTTCATTGCATCTTCTGCTATTCGTGTAGCACTTTCGGCTTTACTTTTTGCTTCTTCAGCAATTCCTGCTGCCAACTCGGCAAATACTTTTGCCTCAATCAATTCCGTTGCAATTCTTTTTTGGTCAGTAACATCTCTTGCCACGATCACCACACCCAATACATTTCCTCTATCCTCTTTATAAACCGATCCGTTGAATAATACATCGGTGAGCTTGCCGTCCTTATGGCGAAGCGTGAGTGGAGAATCGGCAACAGATCCTTTTGCGAACACTTCCTGATAGACTTCACGAGCCTTTTGTGGTTCGGTGAAATAATCGAAAAAGTCGGTGCCTGTGAGTTTTTCACGTTCTATGCCCGTGATATTCACAGTTGCCTGATTCATGTCGGTGATCTTGCCTTCGGTGCTTATAGTTACCAATGGGTCAAGACTCGCTTCAATAAGACTAAGAGAATATTGAGAAGCTAATTTTGCAGAATAGCTTAATGCTTCAAGTTCCTTATTCGCAATTTCCCGTTTTTCTTTCTCTTTGTTTTGAAAGTCAAGTTCTATGTCGGCAATAACTAACTCTGCTGCCCGTTTTTCTTTCTCTCCGGTTTGAAATACAAGTTCTTTGTTAGCAATGAATAACTCAGCGGCTCGTTTTTCTTTCTCATCGTTTTGAAAAGCAAGTTCTTCGTTCGCAATGATTAACTCAGCTGCCCGTTTTTCTTTCACTTCGTTTTGAAAAGCAAGTTCTTTGTTGGCAACGACTAATTCTGCTGCCCGTTTTTCTTTCTCATCGTTTTGAAAAGCAAGTTCCTTGTTTGCAACGACTAATTCTGCTGCTCGTTTTTCTTTCTCGTCATTTTGAAAGGCAAGTTCTTTGTTTGCAATTCGTAACTCTGTTGCCCATTTTTGCTCGGCAACATCTCTGGCGACAATCACAACTCCCAATACGTTTTCTCTATCATCTTTATAAACCGATCCATTGAATAATACATCGGTGAGCTTGCCGTCTTTATGACGAAGTGTAAGTGGAGAATCGGCAACGGAACCTTTTGCGAATACTTCCTGATAAACTTGACGTGCTTTTTGTGGTTCGGTAAAATAATCGAAGAAGTCGGTGCCGGTAAGTTTTTCTCGTGTCATACCTGTAATGTTCGCCAGAGCCTGATTCATGTCGGTGATCTTACCTTCGGTGCTAATGGTAACCAACGGGTCCAGGCTGGCTTCTATCAAGCTTCTGGCATATTGAGATTCTTGCCATTTTGTTGTATCCATTTTATTTATTTTATCCCGCCTTTGTAAAGAGTAGTTCATGTTTATTTATCCGTTAGAATTTCAAATTTCTTCAATCGGTCTTCGCCTTTTGTCCTTCAATTGTTTAAAATGAGAAGGTGAGAGTCCTGTAACTTTTTTAAATTGATTGGACAAATGCGCAACGCTACTGTAATTCATCTTCCATGCAATTTCCGTAATGTTCAGTTCATCATAAATTATCAGTTCTTTTATCCGTTCAATTTTATGAGTGATCATGAATTGCGAGATCGTGGTTCCTTGCACCTCTGAAAATAAATTTGCCAGATAAGTATAATCGTGATTTAGTTTTTCACTTAAAAAATCAGAAAAGTTTATTTTGATCATTTCATCTGTATGATGAACCATTTCAATAACTGTGTTTTTTATTTTTTCGATCAATACGGCTCTCTTATCGTCCATTAATTCAAGTCCTGAGTTGAGTAAGCCAATTTTCAGTTGCTCTTGCTGTTCCACGGAAATGTTTTCCATGATCTCAACTTCGCCTAAATCAACAATGATAAAATGCAGTCCAAGTTTTTTCAACTCTTCTTTCACCGCCATTTTACAGCGGGCGCTCACCATGTATTTGATGTATAATTTCAGATTAATTCTTTCTTGTAAACGGATACCGACAAAAAATGGAGATATCCAACCTTTAAAATGTTACACATTTATGAAAATGACTTACATGTATCACATGTTTTCCCAGATAGCACCAATGTAAAAACAGTTGATACTGTTGGATAAAGTTACTTCAAATTTAAACTATTGAATGGCTTCGTTGAGATAACGGACGATGGGTGTTGCTTCTTCAAAGACGCCTGCGACATCATCCACAAGGCTAGACTTCCGACACTTCGACTCGGGCCATGAAACCCCCACAAAAAACTGCTTGAGCTTCAACCACTTGATCATAGGATGATTCTCGTCGTATCCCTGGGGCGTTCTCTTGAGAGTCTCGCCTTTGAGTTTGCCAAACAACTTTAGAAATTTTCGGTCGTTCACGATTTCGAGAAACTCATCCGACCGTTGTGAGATGGACGTCCTGATCTTTTTCAACTGACCGCTGTCCGGCATATAGAGCCCCGCCCCAGCAAATGTCGCCCCCGGCTCAATGTCCATGTAATACCCTGAACCCAAAAACCCTTTCGGCTTCCCCCGCAAAACAAAATGGGCTGCAATGTGTGTCTTATATGGAGTTTTGTCTTTGCTGAATCGGATGTCACGGTAAATTCTGAAAATTGATCGTTTCGGGTTTACTTCATACTCGGCGGCAAATTGTAAAAAGTGGGGCTGCAAAGCGGCAACAAGAGTCTGCATCGGCAGTTTCACCTGGCTTTCGTATTCGTCCTTGTGCTTTTCGAACCAGGATCGGTTGTTGTTCCGTTTGAGCTTCTTAAGAAAGTCGAGCCCTGCTTTCGGGAAACCGTCAAAGGGTGGATACATCTCCATGTCAAGAAGGGGCACAGGCATGTTTTCTATCCGATCTTGTATTCTTTCCCCTCAATTGCGGCCCGCACAAAGCCATCCGCTTTCCGGAGCCTCTCCTGAGCTTCTTCCTTCGAGACTTTCGCCTTCATCATGACGAGTGCGGTTTTAACGTGGCCGCCTGCTTTTGTGAGATGCTCCGCTGCGTCTTCGTACGTCGCTCCGGTTATGGTCATCACGACTCGTTTTGCCCGTTCCTTCAGCTTCTCGTTCGTCATCTGCAAATCGATCATCATGTTTTCATAGACTTTGCCCAGCCGAATCATCGCCGTTGTGGTGATCATGTTCAGGACGAGCTTCTGAGCAGTTCCGGATTTCATTCTTGTGGAGCCCATGACGACTTCGGGACCGACCTCCGGGCAAATCGCAACATCGACGGCTTTTGATAGCACCGAGAATTCAGATGACTCGAATGTGGAGCGT
>Ga0315281_10010580_pt1 | contig 12710 bp, 9 predicted proteins | sample YL17G07_0_MG_FD_204540 | JGI IMG/M metagenome (GOLD analysis project Ga0315281, IMG submission 204540) | Sediment microbial communities from Yellowstone Lake, YNP, Wyoming, USA - YL17G07_0 | ecosystem: Environmental > Aquatic > Freshwater > Lake > Sediment | place: USA: Wyoming | collected... | reverse complement strand
CTCGAAAGCGCTACGGCGTCCTACGACGTGGCTCTCGGCCGCTACAAGGAGGGCGTCGGCAGCATCCTCGACCTGCTGGCCGCCCAAACCATCCTCCAAAACGGCAGGGTCGAACTCGTCCAGGCCAAGTCCGACTGGTTCCTGGCCCTCGTCCAATTCACCCACGACACAGGGGTCCTGACACCGCCCGCGGCGCCGGCCAAACCCGGCCTTCCGCCGAGTTCCGAGAAAGGAGATCACAGGCCATGAAAATTCCCTCAGGCAAGCTCATCAAATCGGCATCGTCGGCCGCGGCCGTCGCGGCGATTCTCTGGGCCGGGGCCTGCTCGTCCTCCGCGAATAAAACGTCAGGAAGGGCCATGCCCGGCAGTCCCGTGTCGGTGGCTCCGGTCCTTCAAAAGGACGTCCCCCTCGAGATATCTGCCGTCGGACGGGTCGAGGCCATATCGATGGTCGCCGTGAAGGCCCAAGTCGGCGGAGAGGTCACGGGTGTCTATTTCAAGGAAGGCCAGGCCGTCAGGAAAGGGGACCGTCTGCTCACCATCGACCCGCGGCCCTTCGAAATAACCTTGAGGCAGGCTGAATCCCTGCTCGAAAAGGACCGGGCCCTGCTCAAAAACGCCCAGTCCGATCTCGTCCGCTACACTGACCTTGTCCAGAAGGACTACGTAACCAAGGAGCAATACGACTCCCTCGTCGCCAGCCGGGACGTCCTCGCCGCCGCCATTAAATCCGACGAGGCCGCGGTGGCCAACGCCCGCCTGCAGCTTGAATATACGACTCTCAGTTCGCCGATCGATGGCCGGACCGGAAGTCTCATGATCGACCCGGGCAATATCATCAAGGCCAACGACACGGTCTCGGCGGTGGTGATTTATCAGACGGCCCCCATCTACGTCACGTTCTCGGTCCCCGAGCAGCATCTCCCCCGGATTAAGGAGTTCACGGCCAAGGAGCCGCTGAAGACCGTGGCCGTCCCCGCCGCAAACGGGCAGGCCCCCGTTTCGGGGGTCCTGACCTTCATCGACAACTCGATCGATGCCTCGACGGGGACGATCACCCTCAAATCGACGTTCGATAATAAAGACGGGGCCCTTTGGCCCGGGCAATTCCTGAACGTCCTCCTGACCCTGACCACGGACAAGGGTATGATCGTCGTCCCATCCCAGGCCATCCAAACCGGACAGTCCGGCCAGTATGTCTACGTTATCAAGGACGATATGACGGCCGAGATGAGGCCGGTGACCGCCGTGCGGGCGGTTGGCGAGGAGACCATTCTCGCCGGCGGCCTCAAGCCCGGCGAGCGTGTCGTGACCGACGGCCAGCTCCGGCTCACGCCGGGCATGCGCGTCGAAATCAAGACGGGCCGTTAGGGAGAGGCCGCCATGAATTTCTCGGAAGTCTTTGTCCGCCGGCCGGTGATGACCACTCTGCTGATGCTGGCGATCCTCATCTTCGGCATCCTTGGCTACCGTCTTCTTCCGGTCAGCGACCTGCCCAACGTCGACTTTCCCACGATCCAGGTGACCGCGGGGCTCCCCGGGGCGAGCCCCGAAACCATGGCGGCCACCGTGGCGACGCCCCTCGAGAAGCAGTTCTCGACCATCCAGGGCCTGGATTCCATGACCTCGACGAACCAGCTCGGCATGACCCAGATCACGCTCCAATTCGCCTTGAGCCGCAATTTGGACGCCGCCGCCCAGGACGTCCAGGAGGCCATCACCTTCGCCTCCCGCCTGCTGCCCCAGGATATGCCCTCGCCGCCTGTCTATCAGAAAGTCAACCCGGCCAACACGCCGATCCTCTTCATGATGCTTACGTCGGAGGCCCTGCCTCTCTCGACGCTCGACGAGTATGCCCAGACCACGATGGCCCAACGGATCTCGATGGTCGCGGGAGTCGCCCAGGTGGCCGTTTACGGGTCCCAAACCTACGCCGTCCGCGTCCAGCTCGACCCCGATAAGCTGGCCTCCCGGGGGATAGGGCTCGACCAGGTCAGCCAGGCCGTCCAGGCCGGCAACGTGAACCTGCCCACGGGAACGCTCTACGGGCCCAAGACGGCCTTTACCGTCCAATCCACGGGCCAACTCTCGAACGCCGCCGCCTACCGGGAGCTCATCGTGACCTACAAGAATGGGTCACCGGTCCGGCTGAAGGACCTGGGGCGGGTCATCGACAGCGTCCAGAACGACAAAGTGGCGGCCTGGGAGTACAGGAATAAGACCCATCAGCGGGCGATCCTGCTGGCCATCCAGCGCCAGCCCGGGACGAACACCGTCGCCGTGGCCGGCGCCGTCAAGAAGCTCATGCCGATCTTCCGCTCGCAGCTTCCCGCCTCGGTCGACTTCCAGACCCTTTTTGACCGGTCCGAGTCCATCCAGGCCTCGGTCAACGACGTCGAGTTCACGCTCGTGCTGGCCCTCGTGCTCGTCGTTTTCGTCATCTTCTTCTTCCTGCGGAGCGTTCGGGCGACGATCATCCCCAGCCTGGCCCTGCCGTTCTCGATCGTCGGGACGTTCGCCGTCATGCAGGCCCTCGGCTTCAGCCTCGACAACCTGTCGTTGATGGCCCTGACTCTGTCCATCGGCTTCCTGGTCGACGACGCCATCGTCATGCTCGAAAACGTCGTCCGCCACCAGGAGATGGGCGAGTCGGCGTTCGAAGCGACGCTCAAAGGCGCCAAGGAAATCGGGTTCACGATCGTGTCCATGACCTTGTCGCTGGCCGCGGTGTTCATCCCCATCCTGTTCATGGGCGGGATCTTGGGGCGGCTCTTCCACGAATTCGCCATCACGATCGCCGCCGCCGTCCTGATCTCCGGATTCGTCTCCTTGACCCTGACCCCGGCCATGTGCAGCCGCATTCTCCGCGCGCCCGGCGAGGAGAAGCACGGAGCTTTCTACCGGGTGGCCGGCAAGGCCATCCAGGCCATGCTCGACTTCTACAGGCGCACCCTGACCTGGGTGATCAGGCGTCGGCGCACGACCCTGGCCTTCTCCGGGATCGTCCTCGTCCTGACGGTCGTCCTCTTCCTCAAGATCCCGAAGGGCTTCATCCCGAGCGAGGACTCCGGCCTCCTGGTCGGCGTGACCGAGGCCGCCCAGGGCATCTCGTTCCAGTCGATGATCGATCATCAGCTGACGGTCGCCCAGATGGTCCAGGATGATCCCAACGTCGAATCCTTTGTCTCGGCCGTCGGCGGCATCGGGGCCAGCAACGCGGGCCGGATGTTCATCCGCCTCAAGCCCCGTTCGGAGCGCCCGCTCAAGGCGGACGCGATCGTCGAGAGGCTCCGGCCCAAGCTTTTCGGCATCACGGGAATCAACACCTTCCTTCAAAACCCGCCGCCCATCACGATCGGCGGGCGTTTCACCAAGAGCCTTTACCAGTTCACCCTCCAGAGCCCCGAGGTCGATACGCTCTACAGCAACGCGGCCCAGTTCGAAAGCCGGATGCGCGCCATGCCGCTCCTCCAGGACGTGACGACCGACATGCAGCTGCAAAATCCCGAGGTCACGGTCGAGATCAATCGGGACAAGGCCCTGGCCCTGGGCGTCTCGCCCTTTCAGATCGAGAACGCCCTTTATTACAGCTACGGCTCCCGTCAGGTGTCGACGATCTACGCCGCCACGAACCAGTACTACGTGATCATGGAACTCGAGCCCCAGTATCAGATGGACCCGTCCCAGCTTTCCAAGCTCTATATCCTGTCTTCGTCGGGCAAGCTCGTGCCCCTCGATTCCGTGGCGCGACTGATCCCGACGGTCGGGCCGCTGACGGTCAACCATTCGGGGCAGATCCCCTCAGTCACGGTTTCCTTCAACCTCAAGCCCGGCGTCTCGCTCGGCCCGGCCGTGGCCGAAATCACGCGCATGGCCCGGCAGACGATGCCGGCTTCGATCAGCACGAACTTCCAGGGCGCGGCCCAGGCCTTCCAGTCCTCGATGAGCGGCCTCGGCTTCCTCCTGCTGATGACGATCGTGGTCATCTACATGATCCTGGGCATTCTCTACGAAAGCTTCGTTCATCCGCTGACCATCCTCTCGGCCCTCCCGTTCGCGGGATTCGGCGCCCTGGTGACTCTGGCCGTTTTCCGGACGGAACTCAGCATTTACGCCTTCGTCGGGGTCATCATGCTCGTCGGGCTGGTCAAGAAAAACGGCATCATGATGGTCGACTTCGCGCTGGCCGCCGAGCGGAACGAGGGGAAGAAACCCGAGGACGCCATCTTCGAGGCCTGCCTCATCCGGTTCCGGCCCATCATGATGACCAGCCTGGCGGCGTTTTTTGGGACCCTGCCCATCGCTATTGGTTTCGGCGCCGGAGCCGAGTCGCGGCGTCCGTTGGGATTGGCCGTCGTCGGCGGGCTGGTGTTTTCGCAGCTCGTGACGCTCTACGTCACGCCGGTCATCTACGTCGAATTCGATAATCTCAGGAAGCGGTGGGGGAAGGCCAAGGGGTGACAAAAAAAGCCCTCATGGTATCACCTTAAGAGGGGATTTCCGAAAATCCGGCTTGGCTCATGATGGATAATGTCAACTTGTATTTAAAGAGGAGGCCGGCATGAAAATCAGAAACCTCGCTTACTTCCTGGTATTGTCTCTCGGAGCCCTGATCTTCTTCCAGGGTTGCGGGGGGTCCGGCTCGCCGCAACCGGTTCCGGTCATCAACGACATCAACGGGGGGATGGCCGGGAGCGGGGTCGTCGGGACCATCTTCGTCGTCGAAGGGACCGGGTTCGGCACGCCGACGACCAGCCCGTCCGGATTCTCAGTCGGATTCCGGGACGCGACGACGAACAATATCGTGGCCAACGCGACCATCGACTTCGCCACCTCGGGAAATTGGACCGACGTCTTCATCAAGGCCACGGTCCCCAATCAGCTGACGGCAGGCACAACATATAAAGTGACCGTAACGACTCCTGGCGGGACCAGCAACGCCGCCAATTTCCTGGTCGTGGCCAGCGTGAACTTCAGCCCGTCGACCATCCTTTGGTCCGCGGCCTTTGCGCTTCCCGTCGCCCAGCAGGGATTTTCGACGGTGGCCGGCGGCGTCGGGGTGAACACCTATATCTATGCGCTCGGTGGAAACATCGCGACGAGCGGCACCGTCGACGGCGAAAAGAGCAATGTCCAGACGGTCTATATGAACCGCATAAACAACGCCGACGGGACGCTGATCGACACAACCTGGTCGACCCTGACGCCCCTGCCGGGGAAACGCGGATTCGCGGCGGCCGTCTTCGCCAACAGCTACAATTCTCTGATCAACGGCAGCGCCATTTTCGTCCTGGGCGGGCTCGACGATACGGGGGCGGCCACGAGCACGGTTTACTACACCATTCTCAATGCGAACGGAACGATACCGGCCGGGGGATCGTCCGGGACCTGGGCCACGACGGCGGCCCTGCCCCAGGCGCTCTCCGCGGAGGGGGCGGCGATCTTCCACGGGCGGATTTATGTGGCCGGGGGCAACGGCTCGACCGGAGCTCCGGTGACCAAGGTGTACTCGGCTAAAATCAACGCCAACGGCACACTTGGCACCTGGACCACGCTGGCCGACCTGCCGGTCGCGTTGGCCTTTCACCAGATGGTCGAGCTCGCCGGAACACTTTACGTGATCGGCGGGGACACCGCGGCCACGGACCCGATCTCCGATTCCCAGAGCGCTTCCGTTCAGGACTTCGTTTACTACAATCCGATCAGCGTCACGACGGGGACGATCGGCATGACCTGGACGACCAACAGCAACAAGCTGACCAAGGCCCGGGAGAAATTCTCGGCCGCTGGCGCCGGAGGCTTCATCCTCGTCAGCGGGGGGCTATACGGGGGGAATCCGGGGTCGAGCGAGGAGTCCTACGCGTCGATCAATATCGACGGTTCCCTGTCCAGTTTCAACGGCGCCACGGGGTCCCACACCATCTCGAACATCAGCGGCTACGATTTTTATAATCATTCCCACTGCTTTGTCGTGGATTCGGCGGGCAATCCTCACGTCCTGATCCTCGGCGGGGCGGACGTCTCAACCGGAACGCTTCACGCCGAGGTCTGGTATCAACACTAAGAATTGATTTCCGCCCGGGCGCCGCTTTAGATGATTTTCCCACGGGACCGGCCGGCTCAGGCGGCCCCTGCCGTAATCGAACATCCGGGAGTATAATTATTAGGGAGGGACAATGAGTCAAAACGAAAGAAGGCGCTTCTCAAGGCGGGCCTTCCTCAAGGGCGCGGCCGCGGGAGCGGGCGCCGGCCTCGTGGGACTCCGGAATTTGGCCGGTTCGCGCCTGCTCGCCGCGGCGGCTGCCAAGGCCATCCCGGTCGGGGTCCAGCTCTATTCCGTCCGCGAGGAGGTCGCCAAGAATCTTCCCAAGGTCCTGGAGGCCATCGGGAAGATGGGCTACAAGGGCGTCGAGTTCGCCGGATACTACGGCTGGGAGAAGAATCCCAAGTCGCTCCGCAAGCTTCTCGACGACAACGGGCTGAAGTGTTGCGGAACGCACACGGACCTGGAAACGGTCACCGGGGAGGCTATCAAGGCCACAGCCGAGCTGCATCATGTCCTGGGGAACAAGTTCCTCATCGTTCCGAGCCTGTCGGCCACGGACGCCCGGGGTTGGGGGGAAATGGCTAAGACGTTCAACGGTATCGCGCTGAAGGCCGCGTCCCTGGGGATGCGCGTCGGGTATCATGCCCACGCCGGCGATTTCACGATACTCGGGGACCGGACGCCTTGGGAGATTTTCTTCGACAATACACGCAAGGACGTGATCATGCAGCTCGACACCGGCAACTGCATGCAGGGAAACGGTGACCCGGTGGCGGTCCTGAAGAAGTACCCCGGGCGGTCGACGACCATCCATCTGAAGGAGTTCGGCGGACCCGAAAACGCTGTCATCGGCCAGGGTCGCGTGCCCTGGGCCGAGGTCTTCGAACTCTGCGAAACGGCGGGCGGCACCGAGTGGTACATCGTCGAGCATGAGACCGGCCCGGGGCCGATCGGGAACATCAAGGGGTGCCTCGAGGGCCTGCGGAAGATGGGACGCGGCCTGGCCTGAGGAGAGGAGGATGAAACGAAGGACGTTCGTCAAGGGCGCCGCGGTGGCCCTTCCGGCGGTGGCCGTTCTGGGCTTTCCGGATCTCGGACTCGCCGGTGACCTCCAGCCGATCAACCTGCCTAAGCCTGACATGGCCGACGGGAAGACCGTACAGGCGACCTTGAAGGAAAGAAAAACGACCCGGAACATCAGCCCGGCCCCTCTGCCGCCGCAAATCCTCTCCAACCTTCTTTGGGCGGCCTTCGGCGTGAACCGGGCGGACGCGGGATTAATGGGAAAGCCGGGAAGGACGGCGCCGTCCGCGAGCAATTCCCAGGAGATAGACCTTTATATTTGCCTGAGGGAGGGCGTTTATCTTTATGATGCTGTCCCTCATCGCCTCGTGCCGGTCGCGGCGGGCGATTTCCGGGCCAGGGCTGGCCGGGGAGCGGCGGTGAAGGCGCCCGTGAATATCTTCTACGTCGTCGACCTCTCGAAGTACGTCGTAGGGAAGGGACAGCCGGACCGGTCCATCGGCGACCCAGAGGTCCAGAAGTCCTATTATTACACCGACACCGGATTTATCGCCCAGAATGTCTATCTGTTCGCGGCGTCGGAAGGGTTGGCGGCCTGGTTCCACAACTGCGACAAGGTGAATACGCCCGGCGACTTCAAGCTGAGGCCGGAACAGCACGTCCTGTTTGCCCAGACCGTGGGGTATCCCGGGAAGACCTAGGCGAGAGGGTCCTCGTCAAACAGGCAGACTCTTGACCCCAATCCGAAAGAGAGGATCGCCATGAAAAAAACCCTTATTGTTTTATCATTGGCTTTGTTCGTCCAAAATTTGGGGGCGGCCTGGGGGCAAGGGGTCCAAGACCCTGTCGCCGAAAAATATTCGGCGTCCCTGAAGAAGATCTTCGACCTCAACGTCCGGTTCGCTCCTCTTCACCCGGTCCTGGCTAAGGTCTATCCGGTCGCCATCGTCGAAAACAAGACGTTCTATATCTTCGATCCGGTTCCCGCGGAGAAGGCATATCGCCTTGTCCTGACCAGCCCGGACACTTTCAATATGCCCACCGGGATTCGGGCCGCTATGCCTTTGTCCTTCTGGGATAACCGCATGGCCTGCGTCGTGACGGGAGAGGTCTTCGGCCAACCCGACGGCTACGTCTTAATCTTTCATGAGTTCGTACACTGTGCCCAGTGGGCTTGTTGCGAACAAAGGCTCAAGGAGGGCCTATCGATCTTCCGGGAGGCGATGAAGACCAAGAACTACATGTGGGAGCTTCAGTACCCGTTTCCATATTCGAGCCCGGCTTTCACAAAGATCTATCCCGCGCTCTTCAAGGCCTGGGACGAGAACGACACCTCGGCGGCCGAATCACAAAGGGCGGAATTGAAGAAAGCGCTCTCGCCCGCGGAGTGGGAATACCTCACCTGGCAGGAATGGAAAGAAGGCTTGGCTAGGTACCTCGAGAACCGCATGCGCGAGGTCGAGGGCCTGCCCGAAAACAAGGGAGGCGAGAATCCGCCCTTCAATCGCGTCACGTTCTATCGCGGCGGGGACAAACTCATCCGCTTCCTCGAGCGGCGCCAGCCGGGGATCGTCAACGACCTGGAGAAGCTCTACCGGGCGATCAGCGCCGCGCCGGAGGCGGCCGCGGCTCCGTCGAAGTCTCAGGCGGCACGCTGAAGGCAGCCTCCAGACGCAATTTTCAGCTGATGATCTAAGGTTCTGCTGTCTCCGACAGCCTATTCCTCTTCCAACGCCCCTGGCCGAGCGCTTCCGCGACATCGCTTTGTGTTAGAATAACTCACTCCGGCGCGCCCGTAGCTCAGCTGGATAGAGCGTCGGACTTCGAATTCGAATTTATCGGTTCTCTTAACCTCCATAAAACAAAGTAATAGTCAGTCTTATCAGAAATTTAGAACTGATCGGAAGAGATGTTGAAGTCTACCAAAATATGCGAATATATACCGAGGACGGTCACAATTTGGTCACAGCATTGAGGCAGATAGCGTCCAGCCTATTTAGCTTGATAAATGGAATCAATAATCCCTATATAATCAAATTCTTGAAATCTGATTCTCTCAAGCTTAGAATGGGGGGGGTGGGTGATCCTATTTAGCAAGATAGGGAGACACGGAGATGACAAAGCCAATACTCTCTGCCCTGCTTACTATTTTCATGTTGTTCATCAACCTGAACGCCAGTCTTCCCTCAGACTCCCTGGACAAGTTCCTTAACTCAGCCGAGCGTTCTGAGCGAAAAGCGGCCTATCTGGATATCCTGCAAAACAAAGAAGCATATATCGACCAGATTCAAAAGGAGCTTGAAACCTTCCAGAGAACCAAAGATCGGAGGTTCAACATTCTCAACAGGCTTCTTTATCTGGCGGCAATTATCAGAAGTGAGAAATTTATAGACCCTCTCTGGAAGATGTTTAACGATTTTGATTATCTTTTCTCCACATGCATTTACTGTTGCCCAATTGACCTGACACTCACCTTATATGCCACTTATACAACGTGGTCTCCTCCCAATGAAATTTTCGATACAAGGAATGGCATGACCGTTCATTTAAAGGAGGCAATCCGTCGGGAGAAGGGGAGTAAGGATGTTCCGCTGATTCGGGAACACTATTATCCGCAATATTTAAGCCCCGAAAGTCAGGAATTGATATTGATTAGGAAAATGGAGTTACTATCTGTAGAAGAATTAATAAAGATGGCGGGTCCGGAGAACCCGGATGGGACGCAACGCTCTTTCGCTACCTATGTGCTCGGGTTGGCCATTATAGATGATAAGAATCTCACCGAATTGTATTGGCTTGCCATTGAGAACCCCCATGACGTGTCCGGGATTGATCTGTGCAATGTCTACGGGGCGATTGAGCGGGCAGAAAGAGCAAGGGCACAAAAAGGCGGTCATATTCACTAAACAATCCCAACATTGCGCGCCCGCAGCTCAGCTGGATAGAGCGTCTGGCTTCGAATTCGACGGACTTGGTTCTCTTCATCCCCTAATAGGAAAAAATACGTGCCTGCCTGCATGGGATGCCAATTGGCTATAATGCTAGCTAGATCTCCGGAATTCAAATCCGGCGCTATGTTGCCCTTGACAAGCCACGAGAGAGAAGTGTAAAAAAAGAATATCGGCACGGTCAGAAGGGCTTCACGCAAAAACGCGATTATTTATAAGAAGAGATTCTTATTATAGTTAATGGGGGGGATGTCATGGCCTACGAAGTTTACCAAATTGAAGTCAGGCACGAAGGTTTGAATAAATATCGCCTTATTCGTGGTAGAAACCCATATGCGGTTGAGCAAACTGCAGCTGCATTAAAAGCCTCATGGGATGAAATCTGGGAAAGAAAGCAAAAGAAAGAGTCCGCTATTAGGGAAAAAGAGGATAATAAGCAGGAAGCAATTGAGAAGACAAGAGAGGCACAAGACAAAATTTCAGATGTAAAAAATACTCTGCAATACGCACTTGAAAATAATATCGGATTTACTTGGGATTCTTTAATTGATAAATCTGCATTTCCCAAAAACAAGCCTAAGAGTCCAGTATTATTGACCGTCCCTATCGAGCCACAGAAAAAGGATAAAGAATTTGTTCCCAAAAGAAACTTTTTTATATCGATATTCCCAGGTTTGAAGCAAAAAAGAATTGACCGGGCAAATCATTTATTTGAACAAGCGCATTTAGGTTGGGAAAGCGCAAAAAAAGAAGTAGAGAAGACTAATAGTGAATTGCTCGAAAAGTATAAAGCGGATGATCTGAAATGGCAGGAAGAAGAGAAAGAATATATTGCAGGGCAAGAGGAAAAAAATAAGGAAATCTTAGAAAAGAAGGACAAGTATCTAAATAAGAACGCTACTATGATAGCAGAATATTGTGAATTGGTACTGTCGAAATCGCAATACCCCGATGAGTTCCCGCAAGAATTCGATGTTGAATATATGCCTGAGTCCCAGATTTTGGCGGTGGACTATTTTCTGCCAAATCTAGAAGATATTCCAACCGTTAAAGAGGTTAAATATAACATCTCACAAGACCAATTTAAGGAAATGTATCTGTCTGAAACAGAATTGAATAAATTGTATGATGACCTTTTATACCAAATGACACTTAGGACGATATACGAACTATATGAATCTGACGCAATTAACGGCATTTCCTCTATTGTATTTAATGGCTACGTAAGATTCATAGATAAGGGGATAGGAAAGGAGACCAGTGCGTGTATTCTTTCCATTCATGTGCCAAGAAATGACTTTTTAAATATAAACCTTAAGAGCATCGACCCCAAGGCCTGTTTTAGAGCTTTGAGGGGCATAGGAAGCAGCAAACTTCATGGACTTGCACCGATTGCACCGATAATGAAATTAAACAAGGAAGATAAAAGATTCGTAACACCCTATGAAGTAGCAGATGGAATAAGCCCAACAACAAATATCGCAGCGATGGATTGGCAAGACTTTGAAAACTTAATTAGAGAGCTATTCGAAAAGGAATTCGCCCCAGAAGGGGGAGAAGTTAAGATTACCAGAGCAAGCAGGGACGAAGGCGTTGATGCAGTGATATTCGACCCTGATCCTATTAGGGGAGGCAAGATTGTAATACAAGCGAAAAGATATACTAATGTGGTCGGAGTTTCAGCAGTCAGAGATTTGTATGGCACTGTTTTGAATGAAGGCGCGATGAAAGGTATTCTCGTCACGACGACCGATTATGGCCCAGATGCCTATAAATTCAGTCAGGACAAGCCGCTAACCCTGTTGAGCGGAAATAACTTACTGCACCTATTAGAGAAACATGGACATAAGGCCAAAATTGATCTACGGGAAGCAAAAATATTCTTAGGCGAAAAAGTTGAGGATAAATAATGGATAGTAAAGTTTGCCGAGCGAGCCTAGTCTGCCTTCCGTCTTTTATTCCGTTCTGGAGGGCACTATTGCAATAATTCACATTTTGAGTGGACCAGTTCTTAGGGATGAGGTCCATTAAGAAACTGCTAGCATTCAATCGTTTGAATGAATTGGAAGAATAAGGATATCTATTTCGAAACGTCAGCGGTTAATTATCTATCAAAGCAGCTAACATTAGATGATGCTCCCTCAACCAAAGCATATCAGCGTGTGCGGGGTAACAGATGGTATTTATCTTCGGTTACGGTATGGGAAATATTGGTTACTTCAGACGAAAAAAGGAAAGAAGATATCCTTTCTTTATCACAACAGTTGTTTTATGAGAAACTCTTATACTCTCCTTCCGAACTAATAATAAAATATATACTTAAAGGATGTCCTCTATACGAGAATAAAGTTGACATTCATTCTAAATCACGCCTTCAGCATGTTTGGGATGATTTGTGCAGAGATAAAAACAAAACATTTATATATGACAAAAAACAGTTACAAACCAAAACCAAGCATATTCAGATAATTTCCAGACAACTTTTTAAAATAATAAATAGAATAGTAATAGATTCAAAACCGAATGATTTCGGATCTAGACTTGATTTATTTTTGAGTTCGCATTGACCCTCTCCCCATTCTTTGGACAGTTGAGGGGCTTTCTGAAGGTGGATCAAAAGCCTGCCTCTTGTGACCATTTTATCCATTTTGGAGCTCTGAAGCCATTTTTGCTGTGAACATCGAAGATTCG
>Ga0315281_10010579_pt1 | contig 12711 bp, 14 predicted proteins | sample YL17G07_0_MG_FD_204540 | JGI IMG/M metagenome (GOLD analysis project Ga0315281, IMG submission 204540) | Sediment microbial communities from Yellowstone Lake, YNP, Wyoming, USA - YL17G07_0 | ecosystem: Environmental > Aquatic > Freshwater > Lake > Sediment | place: USA: Wyoming | collected... | reverse complement strand
CCACGGCATTATTGTTATAAATCACGTAGGGGCGGGTTTAAAACCCGCCCGGCTTTCCAAATGCATCAGAAACCAATACAGGGCAGGTTACAAACCTGCCCCTACGCAATTTACGAACACAAAACAAACGACATGACATACAACCCCGACATACACCACCGACGTTCCATCCGTCTGAAGGATTATGATTACTCGCAGGCAGGCGCATATTTTGTGACGATTTGCACATGGAACAAGGAATACGTGTTCGGGGAAATTGATTCAGGTAATATGAGTTTGAATGCATATGGGCAGGTTACGACAACATGCTGGCGTGATTTGCCGAAGCATTATCCGCATATTGAATTGGACATTTTTTCGATTATGCCAAATCATATGCACGGAATTGTGATAATCAACAACGTAGGGGCGGGTTTTAAACCCGCCCTTATCGATTCCAACAAAACATATCAAACAGCCGAAATCAGGGCAGGTTACAAACCTGCCCCTACATTAAAACAACACGGATTACCTGAAATTATTCGGGCATTCAAAACATTTTCCTCCAGACAAATAAACCAAATACGTAATTCTTCAGGCATCCCCGTCTGGCAACGGAATTATTACGAACACATAATTCGAAGCGAACCTGAAATGCACAAAATCCGTGAATACATCGTCAATAATCCTTTAAACTGGGAGACAGATGAAAATTTCAAGAATTAACGCCGACACCGCCGCCCTAGAAAAACAGATCGACGAGATGGTCTATGCCCTCTACGGCCTCACGCCGGAAGAGATTGCGATTGTGGAGGGTAAAAACTGATGTTGTATTTATACCTTGATGAAAGCGGAGATTTGGGTTTTGATTTTTTCAGCAAGAAACCTTCAAGGTATTTTACGATTACAGTAATGATGGTGCAGGGGGTAGAGAATAACCGGCGGATAGCCAAAGCTATAAGAAAGACGATTAAGAGAAAACTTTACAGGCAAAAAAGAGATGAATTAAAAGGCTCCAAGGATTCTGTAGAAATCAAAAAATATTTTTACCGTCAGATCCAGTCAATACCGTTTGAGATTTATTCACTCACACTCAATAAGAAGCGCGTCTATGAAAATCTCACGCATAAAAAAGAAAGGGTCTATAACTTTATCGCCAGAAAAGTCCTTGATATCATTCCTTTTGACAATGCGTCTGCCCGCATTGAGCTTGTAATAGACAGAAGCAAAGGCAAATACGAGATCAGGGAGTTCAACGAGTATCTTGTCAGGCAACTGAGCGGCAAGATTGATCCTAAGATTCCTCTTGATATTGAGCATCATGTTTCACATGAATATTTGCAGCTTCAGGCAGTGGATTTGTTTTCATGGGGTATTTTCAGAAAGCATGAAAAAAATGACTGGGAATGGTTTGATGTTTTTAAGGACAAGGTTAGATATGATAACGTGTATTTGCCATAAAAAAAGAGCGTGCCATACAGGTTCGTTACGCTGTAGCTATGGCCCTCCTCCGGAGGGGAACACTACAGACAACCTGCAACGGTCTTACCGCTCAGGAATAATATGACACAGGGGTTTCAGATTGTCAAGCATGGTGTTACCATTGCCCTCGAAAAACATATGGTCTATGCCCTATACGGACTCACGCCGGAGGAGATTGCGATTGTGGAGGGGAAAATAGATGAAAGTCATGATGACCACAGAATACAAGACATTCTTTAAAGAGATAAAAGAGCGCATACATAAAGCCCAGTATGACGCCTTTAAAGCTGTAAACAAAGAGCTTATAAACCTTTATTGGGACATAGGCAAATCAATAGTGTTAAAGCAGGAAAAGCTTGGCTGGGGCAAAGCAATCGTAGAGACCTTGGCAAAAGACCTGCAAACAGAGTTTTCTGGGATACAGGGATTTTCCAGTGCAAATCTTTGGAGGATGCGGAACTTTTATCTCGCATACCATCAGAATGAAAAACTCGCGCCATTGGTGCGAGAAATCAGCTGGACTAAAAATGTGATTATAATGGAGCGGTGCAAGGACGACATCCTGCGTGAGTTCTACATAAAGACAACAAAAAAGTTCGGTTGGACAAAAGATGTCCTGATAAACCAGCTTGAAGCAGGCGCGTTCGAGCTTTATATGGCAAATCAAACCAATTTTGATAAAGCCGTCTCGGGGAAATACCGACATCAGGCAAAACTGGCTGTGAAGGATGAATATTCTTTTGATTTTTTAGAGATAGCCGAAGAACATTCAGAAAGAGAGTTGGAGCTGGCGCTTCTGGAAAATGTGAGGAAGTTCCTGATAGAGATGGGTGGTTATTTTACCTTTGTGGGCAATCAGCACCGGCTGGAGATAGACGGGCAGGAGTTTTTTATTGACCTGCTGTTGTATCACCGGCAACTGAGGTGTCTTGTGGCGATTGAGTTGAAAGTCGGAGCTTTCAAACCTGAATACGCCGGCAAGATGCAGTTTTATCTTTCTGCTTTAAACGACATGACAAAACTTCCAGAGGAGAACCCTTCCATAGGCATAATTTTATGCAAGGACAAAAGCCGGACAATTGTTGAGTATGCATTGAAGGATACGAAGAAGCCTATAGGCGTATCTACCTATAAACTGACGGAAAAGCTGCCGCGTGAACTCAAGAAATATCTGCCATCTCCCGAAGAAATGATAGAAAGGATAAAGTACTTTGAATAGCAGGGGAGGGCTGCTGCATGAAGAGTGAAATAATCATCCAGTTGCCGATCATTTCCCTGACGTCAGGAAAACGATCCGGATGCCCAAGAGGCTGAAATAAAATGATTGCCCTTGAAAAAATGGTCTATGCTCTCTACGGCGTTACGCCGGAGAAGATTGCGATTGTGAAGGGGGAAAAATGAATAAGGAAATCATTAATGGAACAGAATAAACTCGTAGTTTTCGGGAGCAAACAAATCAGGCGGCTCTGGCACAATAACGAATGGTATTTTTCCGTTGTTGATGTTATAGAAGCATTGACAGATTCTCCCACCCCTCGTCAATATTGGGGAAAAGTGAAGCAAAGAGAGTTTATAGACCTTCAGTTGTCCCCAATTTGGGTACAACTGAAATTAGAGGCATCCGACGGCAAGAAATATACTACCGACTGCGCAAATACTAAAGGCATGTTCCGTATCATTCAATCCATCCCGTCGTCAAAAGCCGAGCCGTTTAAGCAATGGCTGGCACAAGTGGGCTACGAAAGAGTTCAGGAAATTGAAAATCCCGAGCTGGCCCAGGAGCGCATGAAACAATTGTATGAACAAAAAGGATATCCCAAGGATTGGATTGACAAACGGTTGCGGGGCATAGCTATCCGCCAAAATTTGACTGATGAATGGAAGGAGAGAGGGATCGAAACTGAATCGGATTATGCCATCCTCACAGCTGAAATATCAAAGGCGACTTTCGGCATAACGCCTTCTGAATACAAGGGATTAAAGGGGCTGAGCAAGAAAAATGAAAACCTTCGCGACCACATGACCGATTTGGAATTGATTTTTACAATGCTTGGCGAAAAAGTTACTACTGAAATATCACACAAGGAAAAACCTGACACCTTCAATAAAAGTAAAAAAGTAGCCAAGCGAGGAGGAAAGGTCGCAGGCATAGCAAGGAAAGAAACGGAAAAGGAGTTGGGCAGAAGCATTGTAAGTAAACAAAACTATTTGCCATTAAAAAATAAAATCAAATGATGTGCATTGGATTAGTGGATTTGCAGTCTGGTACATTTACGATGCAAAACGGAAATTGCATATGGCTGGAGATTGCGATTGTGGAGAGAAAAGGAAAAGCATAAGCCCTGTGCGTTAACATTTGATACAGACCGGAGGTAAGCCGAAAAATGAAAAGCGAAATAATTATTCAGTTGCACAAGAATTTCGAGGATTACGCTCACGAAATTGACGGCGAAGAATTCTGGTTTGCCCGTGACCTGATGGGACTGTTGGGTTACACAAAATGGGAGAACTTCGCCAAGGTAATAGACAAGGCAAAACAATCCTGTCACTCAGCCGGTCATTCTGTTGCCGATCATTTTCCTGACGTCAGGAAAACGATACCGATGCCCAAGGGAGCTGAAAAAGAGATTGACGATGTCATGCTTACACGCTACGCATGTTATCTCATTGCCCAAAATGGTGACCCTCGTAAGGTTGAAATAGCCTTTGCCCAGACATACTTTGCCATACAAACACGGCGTATTGAACTGATTGAACAACGACTTGCAGATCAGGAACGTCTCACAGCACGTCAAAAGCTTTCCCTCTCCGAAAAAGAGCTGTCAGGACTTATTTTTGAGCGTATTGGTGACAATAGTGGTTTTGCCCGTATTCGCAGTAAAGGTGATGCAGCCTTGTTTGGCGGGCAAAGCACCCAACAGATGAAAGGTCGTCTGAGCGTCCCAACCGGACGAGCTTTGGCTGATTTCCTTCCTGCTATTACCATCAAAGCCAAAGACTTCGCTACAGAGATCACCAATTTCAATATCAGGCGTGACGATTTGCGCCATGAGGGCGCGATTGCAAATGAGCATGTCCAAAACAATCTCGATGTGCGTAAAGTATTAACTGACCGTGGCATCAAACCTGAAGAGCTACCGCCAGCCGAAGACATCAAAAAACTGGAGCGCAGGGTCAAATCTGAGGAAAAGCAGATTGTGAAAAAGGCGGCAAAGCCCAAGAGACTGAAATAAAGTGGTCGCCCTCGAAAAAAAGATCGACGAAATGGTCTATGCCCTCTACGGCCTAACGCCGGAAGAGATTGCGATTGTGGAGAGGAAGGGGTAATAGTATGGCAAAAATGAAGATCGCAAAACCAATAGACGCAACCTATCAGACCATCAAGGAAGTCCTTGAGCAGGCCCGCTCACAATCATATCGCGCCGTAAACATCGCAATGGTCCAAGCATACTGGAACATCGGCAGGATTATTGTGGAAGAAGAACAGCGAGGCAAGACAAAGGCAGGTTATGGGGAATACCTGCTTCAAGAGCTTTCGACGAGATTGGCTAGAGACTTTGGCAAAGGATTTGATGAGAGTAACTTGAGATATATCAGGAAATTTTATGCCGTATATCCAATTCGTGACGCACTGCGTCACGAATTGAGCTGGACACATTACCGGTTGCTGATGAGGGTTGAAAAAGAATCTACTCGTAAATTCTACCTGGAGGAGTGCATCACCGGCAATTGGAGCACCCGGCAGCTTGAGCGGCAGATTAACTCGTTCTATTATGAACGTCTTCTGGCAAGTCGTGATAAAAAACCGGTGAAGGTGAAAAAGCTTCGTATAGTAAAACATAATGGCATGAAAGAAAAAAAGAGAAAATCAGCCCATATCGACGAACTGGCACTGCCCTATACGGCCTCACGCCGTGAGAGATTTTACCGGTATGCCGGGCGTTATCGTAGGGTCAATCTTGCAAATGAGTGTCTTGTGTGCTATTTTTATAGCGTTCAGAAGTGTTTTTCATCCATTTGATTAACGATACTAAATAAAAACATTTCGAGGAGGGTCTCATGTCGATCAGAAAAATCGGTATAATCACCAGCGGAGGTGATTGCGGCGGGCTCAACGCAGTTATCAAGGGCGTTGCCCGTTTCGCATACTCAAGGGGGATAGAGTCCGTTGTAATACCCAACGGCTATGCAGGCCTTTATAATATGGTGGATATGGACAAACTGGTTTCGCTGAGCGCCGAGAGGGTTAGCCGCATCGAGGCCTCGCTCGCAGGCTCCGAGGCCGGCCATTCCAGGGTCAAGATAAGCAAGATAAAAGACCCGAACAAGTATGAAAGGATAAAGGAAGGCCTCAAAAAATTCGGGGTGGACGCCCTGATAATCAGCGGCGGCGACGATACCGGCAGCGTGGTCGTGGACCTATCCTCCCAGGGCATCCCCTGCATACATGTGCCCAAGACCATGGACCTGGATCTGCAGCCTTACAGCGTGGGCGGCGACTCTTCCATCAACCGTATATCCGTTTTTACAAGAGACCTCAAGACCACCGGCATGAGTCATAACCGTATCCTTGTTATTGAGGTCTTCGGCAGATATGTCGGCCATACCGCCCTTAGGGGAGGTATCGGGGCGGAAGCGGATTGTATCCTGATACCTGAGATACCGGTTGACTTTGAAGTTGTATATGAACATATGAAGACAACATACTTTAACAGGGTCCTGAGGAGCGATGTAAAGGCAGGCACTTATATTATAGTGGTAGCCGAGGGACTGAAGACCTTGAGTGGAGAGATGCTGTACGATGAATCCGCCGGCATTGACGCCTTTGGGCACAAGAAACTGGCCGGCGCAGGAAAATATGTCACTCAACAGCTCGAAAAGAGGCTGAAGACCGACACCTCGGTCATGAAGTTCATGAAAGAGACCGGCATGTATGCGCCGGGCGTATACGAGATACCGGAGGTGAGGGCGGTCACCCTCGGCCACCTTGTGCGCTGCGGGACCTCCTCTTCGTTTGACGTAAACTTCGGCCATAAGGCGGGCTCGGCAGCCGTCCTTCTGCTTCTGGACGGCAAGACCGGTATTACCGTGGTCAATGTAATGGGTAATACTGTTTATTATATGCCCACTGCCGAGGCCATAAAGCGCCGGGAGGTTGATGTCAGGGAGATCGCCATTTTCGAAGGACTCGGTACATGCTTCGGCAGGAAGCCCGAAAATTATGAGCCGGAGTTCAAACAGATAACAGGGACAATAGAACGGCATCTGTAGGAAAAAAGTCAGAAGACAAAAGGCGAAAACAGGACTGGAGGATGATATGAGTCTGGTGAAACTTAAGGAAGTCATAAGCGTCAAAAATGGCACAATAACGATCAGGGACAAGGCGGCTATAAGGGGCATGATGGATGGGCTCATATACGACGCGGTTTTTGAGGCTGACGACGACAGAAAAAAGGCATGTCTATTGCTGATCAAGGAAGTCGCCAAGGCCTGCGGCGCAATCCCGGCATCCATCCAGGGACTTTATGAGGATATGGGCAGAAAATATCCGGGCTTTACGGTGCCTGCCATGAACATCAGGGGCCTCACCTATGATGTGGCGCGTACGGTCTTCAGGAAGGCACATGAATTGAAGGTCGGCCCGATGATATTTGAGATTGCCCGGTCCGAGATAGGCTACACCGGACAGAGGCCACTTGAATACTCAACCGTTGTGCTTGCAGCGGCAGTCAGGGAGGGTTATGAAGGGCCTGTCTTCATACAGGGAGACCACTTTCAACTTGTGCGGAAAAACTTCCTGAGCGACCCTGCACCCGAAACCGACTATATCAGGGGGCTAATAGCTGAAGCGATAGAGGCCGAATTTTATAATATAGACATAGACTCTTCAACGCTTGTGGATCTGGACAAGCCCACCATCAAGGAGCAGCAGAGACCCAACTTCGAACAGACGGCCGCTTTGGCCGAACATGTGAGGAAGATACAACCCCCGGGCGTCGTTGTATCAGTCGGAGGTGAGATAGGAGAGATAGGTAAAAAAAACAGCAATCCGGATGAGCTGAGGGCCTATCTCGACGGTTTCAGGGAGACCTTCAGTGACGGCAAGGGACTGAGCAAGCTGAGCGTGCAGACCGGAACAAGCCATGGCGGAGTGGTGCTTCCGGACGGCACTTTGGCCCAGGTCAAGATAGACTTCGAGACCCTGAGGACCCTCTCGGACCTTGCCAGAAAAGAGTACGGCCTGTCCGGCTGCGTTCAGCACGGGGCCTCTACCCTTCCGGATGACGCCTTTCATATGTTCCCGGAGACCGGGACCTCGGAGGTGCATCTTGCCACCGGGTTTCAGAATATAATATTTGACAGCCCGGCGCTGCCGGAGGATTTCAAAAAGGGGATATACGATTACATAAAAACCGAGTGCGCCAAAGAGAAAAAAGAGGGACAGACTGAAGAGCAATTCATATACAGCACCCGCAAGAAAGGCTTCGGTACGACAAAAAAGAAGTGGTGGGACCTTCCGTCCGAGGTCAAGGGCCCTATAATGAAGGAACTGGAAGAAAAGTTCGGGCTGCTTTTCTCCAGACTGAAGGTTGACAATACCGCTGACATCCTCCGCAGGACAATAAAGCCGGTGCTTGTCAATAAGGAAATCAACTCGTCTTTGTCTGTATTAAAATTGCAAGTCTGATTTGCCGTTTTAAGTTCAGGAGAAGAAATATGGCTGTAAAGAAAGTAAAAAAAGACAAGGTTGGAATAATCGTCGGCGGCGGGCCGGCGCCGGGTATTAACGGTGTCATCAGCTCCGCCGTAATAGAGGCGGTCAATGAGGGCTGGGAAGTCGTGGGCATTATGGGCGGCTTCAAAAGCCTGTTTGACGGCAATCTGTCGGCGGCCGTCCCGCTTGCCATCAGGGACGTGTCTCAAATACACACCGAAGGCGGCTCCATCCTCAGGACTTCCTCTGATTACCCCTCGGTGTCCGACGATAACCTCGGAATGCTCGTAGATACTCTCGGGAGAATGGGGATTAAATATCTCATAACCATCGGCGGCTCCGGCACCCTTACCATGATGAATAAAATTGAACAGGCAACCAGGGGCATAATCTCCGCTGTCCACGTTCCCAAGACCATCAATAACGATATTCCGCTCCCCGGCGGTTTCTGCTCGGTCGGCTACCAGACCGCCCTGCAACGCGGTGAAAAGATAATCAGAAACATCATCCAGGACGCGAGGACTACCGGCAGGTGGTACTTTATAACAACAATGGGAAGGCATGCCGGACACCTTGCCCTCGGGATCGGCAAGTCTTCCGGAGCTACACTGACCCTTATACCCGAAGAATTCGGCTCCAGGGTTACAATGAAGAAACTCGGAGATATACTCGCAGGCTCTATAATCAAGAGGCTCTCGATGAAGAAGGACTACGGCGTGGCTGTCCTGGCGGAAGGCCTTGCGGAAAAACTCAACCTGAAGGAACTGGCGGGTTATGAACACATTGAACTGGATTCTTCCGGCAGGATACGGCTCTCTGAGATACAACTGGGCAGGGTCCTCAAGGGTTTTGTGAAAAAGGACCTTGATAAACTGGGCCTCAAAACCACTATCGTGGACAAAAATATAGGCTACGAACTTCGCGCCTCCGAACCTACTACCTATGACGTGGAATACACGCGCAATCTCGGCTACGGAGCGGTCCGCTTCCTGAGGCGGGGAGGAACAGGGGCCATGATCGTATTTTACGACGACCGCCTGAAGGCCCTTCCCTTCAGCGAGATTATCGACCCTGTAACCGGGACGGCGCGCCTGCGCACTGTGGATATCACATCGGAGGTTTACGAGGTGGGCAGAAGATATATGATAAGACTGGAAGATCAGGACTTCAAGGGAGAGGGCCTCAGACGACTGGCCCGGACTACGGGCCTTACCCCCCATGCCTTCACGAAACGCTTCGGTTACTTAAAACCGTAATCCCGAAGCCGGCCAAGCGCCCCCTCGTCATCATGAAGCACATAGCCCTTGAGCTTCTTGTATTCCCTCCGGAACTTCTTTTTGACGATTGACGCGTCGACAACTCCGGCCGCCGGGACGATTTCCATGTCCCGCCTTTGTTCAATCCCCTTCAGGACAGCCTCGATCTCCCTCGACATGTTCAGATGTTTTTTATACTTGCCCTTATCCGTGCTTATTGAAAAATCGCCCGGTACGCGCCATCTGTCCTTGAAAAAAAGCCATGAAGCAAAATCCTCAAGCTTGTAGCCTCTTGCCGCCACAATCGGCGTCGTGTTTTTCAGGTCAATGATCCTGAGCCCGTCCGTATCTGCAACTATCCTGTGAGAGCCTTTAAACTGCCCGGTCGCGCCCTGGTCGTCCATGAATTGCCAGGTTGAGACTGCTGTCTGGCTGTGTCCGTGGCAACTGGCGCACTTCCTGGCCCTGCCGTACGGGTGGGCCGCCTGTTCTATCTCCAGCCAGAGCAGGTGTCTGTTGTCCGAGGGCGCGTCAAATGTGCCGACTACATAGTAGGCGTCCCTCGTCTCTCCCTTTGGCCATCTGAACATGATCTTATCAGAAGGTTTGACCTCGGGTTTGATATTTCCTACGCTGTGGGGCCAGACCTTCACGGGCATCCACATCCCCTTTTGATCTTTCATAAGAATCGGCGGGCCCTGCACACCGTAGTAAAGCGAATATTTCTTGAACGGATTTTCCCTCCCGGAGATCAGGCCCGGACCCCATATGGTGATCTGGTAACCTCTCAGTTCATTGACATGGCAGGCTGCGCAGTGGAGCTTATTATGGATGCCCTTTGCATGGGCCTCCTCAATCTCAAGGTGACAGTCCTGGCAGTCGGCCTTCCTCTGCATATCGCCCATTCCCTTTTCTCCGGTCAAATGGCAGTCCACACACTGTATGTCCTTGGTGTAATGGATGTCCGGCTTCATACCGGTCGGGATGGAATAATCCCCGCCTGCATATGTCTCGCCCCTCCTGCTCTGCATGGCGCCCGGATGGCACATGGAGGTGCCCCTGCCGTATCCGAGGCAGTTGACGGCTGAAGGCTTGGCAGTGAAATTATGCACCCCTTTGACAGGGTCGGGCCCATAATGACAGTCAAGACAGCCCGCATGACACATGTTACAGAACTTCTGCTTGTCCTTCGCCTGACTTTGCGTGAACGGGACATTAAGGCCGGCCGCAATCTCCTTTGTGTTTTTCATTGAAAACCCCGCCTCTTTAAGCACGGCCTCAGGAGGCAGATCAGAGAAAGACGGACCGCAGTTATGAGGCCCATAGGGCTTCAGCCAGGTATGCATGGTGCGCTGTCTGAAATTCGTCCCCATTGTTACAGTACGGAATTGTTTCAGTTCCTCCGGATGGCAGGCTGGTTTGCCGCAGGTCTTGCCTGCTATTTCAGGGTCAAAATTAAAGGATACAGGGTCCCTGTCATGCCAAAGCACATTCCTTATCCCGGAGTTCGGCTGCGTGTCAACCTTGGGCAGCATCCTCCGGATCATGTCATCACCCGAAGGAAGCAGCGCTGCCGGGGCCGTATCCTTCCTCTTAAGTACGGTGCCGTTGTCATCCACAAGCAGGACAGAAAGCATTCCGGCGTGGGCTCCGGCCGGGTCCGTAGAGCTGCCGTTGCCCAGGTGGCATTCACGGCACTTGACATCAGGGTGTTTGCTCTCCTTTTGCACTGTCTGAGGCGTCATGTAAAATTGCGGGTATCCGAGCGCAGTCATCTTCACCCTGTCGGAGTGACACCTTACGCATTCGGCGCTGCTGTCCTTCCATGCATGGTAACCAAGGGCGGCTATGACAAGAAAAAACTGGAGGAAAAAGATTGAGACGGTCTTAAGATTGAAGTGCCTGCTGAGTGTGCCTATATTCATTAAAGAAGCCGGGCCGGATATTATAATCCGAAACCCTATGTCCCCGAAGGAGTGGTGGTGGTGGGCAACGGGGCCTTTGTATCCCCAGGCGGTTTTGGGGAGGCCTGGATCTTCGCCAGTTCAGGAAAGTCCAATACTATCACCTGTCCCTTTTCGCCGAGATTATTGAATTCCTTTCCGTCATAGTTCAACTTCAGCCCGCCGGCATTGCCTATCCTGAGGGCAAAAGAGGTATTGGCGCCGTAACCGAGTTTTTCTCCCGGCTGAAGCAATATTTCGTTTGTCTCGGAGCCGTCTATTACCACATGGATCCAGCACTTGTCGGTAGCTGTTATTTCAAGGTTGTGTTTCTTCCTGACGACCGGGACGGGCTTTGCAGCGGCCGGCACAACACCAGTCCCTGATACCGGCGGGCTCGGAGCGGGCTTCTCCTTAACAATCTCCTGTTGAACAGGCGCCTGGGGGGGGGCCGGCGGCGGCAAGACCACGGCAGGGATTACAGTTACCGGTTTTGGAACATTATCCGAAGCGGGAAGGTAAAAATATATTATCAGAAGAAAGAAGAGCGCCGGGATAAGCCAGAATACCTTTCTTGACACAGGGCCGCTTGAACTCCAGAAGCCCTTTGCATTAAGGTTATTATATACGGCGGGATGTGCCAAGGCAATATTGTTGATGGATTTTTGTGCATTGACGGGTCCGGTTGAGTGCGACACATCCTGAGAAATATTTACATCCGCCTTTGCGTCATATGAATTAGTCCCGCCGGCCCTTGCAAGGTAGGCTTCATAGCGGGACAGAATGTCATCGCAGGGAATATCAAGAAATTTGGCATACTCCCTGATATAGCCTCTGGAATAAACCTCTATGGGAAGTTTCCCGAAGTCCTCTCCTTCAATGGCTATCAGGAGTGTCTTTTTGATCTTCGTTATCTGGGCAATCTCCTTTATATCCTTGCCCAGTTGTTCCCTGCGTTCTCTGAATATCATCCCCATAGTTATAAATTACCATAAAACATCATATAATTTACAATATTGACCTCTTTCTTTGAGACTTTTTGAACAGTCTGAAGTCAAAGAAATCATCATTATTTCGGGTGCGTTATCCTTTGGCGTAAATATAACATAAAATAATCCAAATATTCAAAATGATATAAGAAAAAACCCCTATCTTTACTTATGCCTTGTCTGATTACGCCTCGGCTATCAGCCATTTTGGTTATGATACTACACGGCATACGCACTATCTGCCTAAAGCAGCCATATTCTGTCATTCCCGCTTGTCGGGAATCATTCTTCTTTTGAGGAAAACGAACCAAAAAGACTCCGGTCAAGCCGGAGTGACACAAAAACCG
>Ga0315281_10010576_pt1 | contig 12713 bp, 14 predicted proteins | sample YL17G07_0_MG_FD_204540 | JGI IMG/M metagenome (GOLD analysis project Ga0315281, IMG submission 204540) | Sediment microbial communities from Yellowstone Lake, YNP, Wyoming, USA - YL17G07_0 | ecosystem: Environmental > Aquatic > Freshwater > Lake > Sediment | place: USA: Wyoming | collected... | reverse complement strand
TTCAAGATGCTTTCGCGAATCACCAGTCTCATGGGGCGTGGGCGGACGACGGGGACGTGTGGCTGAGGCTGTGAAGAAGGTGCCGACAGCAGGGGCGAAGCGCGGCTGGTGTCGGGTACTGGCCATCGGCGTGGGCGCTACGATCCTGCTCGCCGGTTGTGGTTCCAAGCCGAACGTGGTCGGACCCGAAGCGGTGCCGGTGAACGTTACCGCCGTGGTACAAAAGCATGATGACGACGATGTCGGCCTTGCTCGGCACACTGCCGATCGCCGCCGGCATGGACGCGGGTGCCGAGTCGCGCCGCCCGCCGTTGCGGTCTCGGCCAAACGCGTGGTCCAGTAACGGCAGGACACTGGTTGGCTGCACTCGCTGTGAGACGGTAGTCCAGTGGACGCGCGAGCGTTTGCGGCTTGGGCTGCTTCCGAGTAGAGTCCAACGCACATCGAGATCGTTTCCGTGACGAAAGAGAGTCTGTTTTGCCGCGCTGCCAACTGCGTGCTGGCGAGCAAGAGCCACTTGCCGCGACTGGGATTGCCGGCCTTCATGCTGTTTCCGGTCTATCTGACGGCCTTTAGCTACTGGACGATCGGGATGGACATCGGCACCCACTACATCGTGGACGTGCTCACCTTCTGTTGCGGGTTCTATCTCGTCGGCCTGCTCGTTTCCTCTCTGCCCAATGCACTGGCGCGCGGTCTGTTGATGGGCTTGCTGTGCGCCGTGCCGATCATGTTCAACTGGATCAACCTATTGTTCTTCTACTTCTTCTGGGATTGGCTGCCGTTCGATGCCGTTTGGCTGATTCCTGATCTGCGCGACGTCGGTAGCGCAATCCCGAAACTATACGGCACGGCAGACCTGGTCACGGGGCTGGTCGTCCCTACGCTGCTGGCAGCGTGTGCGCTCGGGCTGAAGCAGCGGCGCGTGCGGTCGGCGGCTCTGACGGCGGGATGCTTGATGGTGCCGTTGCTCACGTTGGACCAGCTGGGTGGGCGCCGGTTCAACGATGCCGACCCGTTCATGACGTTTCTGCGGCAGGGCGTTGCCCAGCTGGTGGAGAACTGGTGGGGAGCGGCCAGTTACCAAGAGCTGATCAAGCGCCGAGACCTCGTCTTGCCGCTGGATGCTGCCGGTTACCGGTATGCAGCGCCGTCGCACGGGCTGCTCCTGAAAGAGCCGGCGGACACGCTGACCAACGCCGCGGCCAACGCTACCCCGCGGCGAAACGTCGTGCTCGTGCTGATGGAGTCTTTCCGTGCCTACGAGTCTGGAACCTATGGCGCGCGGCCTTCGTTCACGCCATTTCTCGACCGCCTGGCCGAGGAGTCGCTCGTGTTCGAGAATTTCTACGCCAACGGCGTGCAAACCGTTCGGGGAGAATTCTCGCTGCTCGCCTCACAGTACGACCATCTAGGGGGATCTCCGAATTACGTTTTGTATCCATTCGTGCATCTCACCACCCTGCCGTCGATTCTCAAGGCGTACGGCTACCAGACGAGCCAGATCCAAGCGTACAACGGCGACTTCCAGAACCAGCGACTGTTCCTGTCCGGGCACGGCGTCGATCGGATCTACGATTGGAATGATATGCCGCAGGGCCAAACATTGAGCTGGGGGCTGAACGACGAAAGCATGTTCGACCGCGCGATCGAGATCATCGGGACCCAGCACGAACCGTTCTTCACGGAGATCGTGACCCTCAGTAATCACTTCCCTTTCGATGCCTATCCGACCGATTCGCAATGCCCGGTCGCCGCCGGCTCAGATACCTACGTCGCCTACACCAAAGGCATCTGCTACACGGACCACGCCCTGGCGCATTTCTTGGCACGTGCACGCCAGCAGCCTTGGTTCGAGAACACCATCTTCGTGCTTACGGCCGACCACGGTCTGTTCCTTTCCCCCGACGATCTGAAGCTGAGCCAGGTCCAGCGACAGGAAGCCGCGTTTCGGATCCCGCTGTTGATCTACGCACCCGGGTACATCATGGCAGGCCGCCGCGGCGTCGTCGGCAGCCAGGTTGATGTGGCGCCGACGCTCCTCGACCTGCTGAGGATTCGCCACCCCAACACCTTTCTGGGCCGGTCACTTGTGGAGGAGCGCATCGCGGGGGCAACACGTTTTGCGCTCCTGGTGCAACAGAGCAACTGGTTCCTGCGGTGGGGGAACCGCTACTACTACTGCGGAAGTCCCACCGACGAAGCGCCGGCACTGGATTTCACCCATGGTTACGTCGAGGCCTTTGGCAGAGAACGCACGGCCATCGGCTTTCGCACAAGCAAGGATTTGCTGCGAAACAATCCGTCTGACGCAGTCATGCTCGACCCAGCCGAGGCGCGAGACCGAAGGCAGTGGGGAGAGGACATGATTGAGATGACGCGACTCGCCATTCAGCACGACTGGGTTCTGATGGAAGACAGGACTCCGAACAGCTTCGACGGCAGCCCGGGTGATAGCATTCGTGAGCCGTGCCGCTTCTCTCGCAGTGGCGGCTATGAGACACCGCGCCCATGATGAGTGGGTACTTGGCGGGGCCGAGGCGGATCGTGTTCCCCGCGCCATGGCTCGCGCCGCCTACGGCAGGTCGAGGCTGCGTTTCAGCGCCGTGTTGAGTTGGTGAATGAGTTCGGGCGGAAGGATACCGAGTCGCTTGCCGAGCTGATCGGTTGCCACTGTGGTGATGTGCCCGCAATCGATCAGCGACTGTTTTGTTAGTCCGGCGGTGCCTTGAGGCAGCAGGACGAACACTGGCAGGGTTCCTTTCCCTTCGGCCCTACGAATGGCGACGACGATTGTATGCGGTGCGTATCGATTCCCGATGTCGTTCTGGACGACGACCGCCGGGCGTGTCTTCGAGATCCGGGCGCCCTCGGTGCGCGCGAAATTGACTGCGTAGATCTCGCCGCGGCGCGGTTGCGGCACCCGCTACTCCTCAGGCCATACCGCGGCGGCGGTAGTAGCCATCGTACGGGCGAGGCGACGGTGCTCGGTTCGGGTCACCTCACTTGCGAAGTACTCGCGGTATTGGCGTTCCATCTCCGCGCGCTCGCGGCGCTGCAGCCACTCCTCCACCGCCATGTCGATCACGGCACTCAGGGAGCGTCCTTCGCGCGCCTGCACTTCGCGCAGCCGCTGCACCTTTGCCTTCGGGAGGCTGACCGCCAATTTGACTGCTGTACGGGCCATCGTGCATCCTCGTTTGTTTCCTACCGATGTTCCTACCATAGACCCGACCAACGTTGCAACTCCAGTGGGAGGTCACCGCCCCAGAAATCCTGCTTGATCATCCGCTCACCCAGCGGGCACCGCAGACGTGGCAACGACCGTAATCGTAGTTTTTTCTCGCGCCGGCTCATTCGATCCGGAAGCCTTCAAACGCCGCTTGCGCCAGGCGGCCGGAAAAGGGAAACGCCGTCCCGCCGCATGAGCCAGAGCACCTGGTTCCGCTTCTCTCTCGCCTTGGCTTGTGACAGAGTCGGGGCATGTCGTCGGGCTACTTTGCGGGTGTAAAGCCGCGTGTGTTCGGCCACCGCGGTGCGGCGGGGTTGGCGCCGGAGAATACGATTCCCTCGTTCGCGCTGGCGCTGGCGTTGGGCGCCGATGTGCTCGAGCTTGACGTTCATGCGAGCCGCGACGGTGTGATTGTCGTTATTCACGATCCGACGCTCGAACGCACGACCAACGGCAGCGGCGCGGTGCGTGAGCATTCCTGGCACGAGTTGCAGGATCTGGACGCCGGCTACCAGTTCACCCGTGATGGGCGCGATTACCCATATCGTGGGCATGGGGTCCGACTGCCCACGCTGGAGATGGTGTTGCGGCGCTTTCCGCTGGCGTGCTGCAACATCGAAGTGAAGCAGGAAGACCCGCCGATCGTCGAGGAGGTCGTGCGCATCATCACCGGCCTGGACGCACAACAGCGCGTGTTGCTGGCCGCGGAGCACGATTCGATCATGCAACACATCCGCCACCACGCTGGCGGGATCGCGACCAGCTTCGCGGCCGGCGAGGTTGCGGACTTCGTGGCGCGCGCACAGGCGGCGAACCTGCGGAGCTATCGCCCTGAGGGCCAGGCACTGCAGATCCCGCCGTACTTCGGTGAGATCAAACTCATCACCGCGGAGAGCGTCGCCGCGGCGCATGCTTGCGGGATCGAGATCCACGCGTGGACCATCAACGAACGCAGCGAGATGGAAAGGCTGTTGGCGTTGGGAGTGGACGGAATCATGTCGGATCTGCCGGGCTTGGCGCGGGTGGTAGTGGATGAATCTTTCAGTCGGTAGTCTATTCTATAGTCCATAGTCCATAGTCCATAGTCCATAGTCGATAGTCGATAGTCGATAGTCGACAGTCGATAGCTCTGATTGACCAAGTCTCATGGGGGCCTGAGGACCAGAAACACCTATCGACTATGAACTATTGACTATCGACTAATCTGATCTTCTTCGGATTGGGGTTACGCGACCGCTTCTTCCCTGAGCGACCGGCCGCAGGCGGGGCAGAACTTGGCGCGCGCCGGCAGCGAGACGCCGCAGCTGGCGCAATACGCGATGCGGTGCGCGCGGCGGCCTGTTAGCGCTTGCCGGAGCGGCGCTGCGCTTGCGGCATCCAGCGCGGCAATGGCCTCCAAAGCTTGGGCCGCGTACTTGTCGCGGATCGCCGCGAAGTCGGCTTCGGATAGCTTGCCCATCTGGTGGTCGAACTCGACTTCTTTGATCGCCGCGTAGGCCTCGAGCTTCTGGCGCTCCCAGCGTTCTCGTTCGGATGCGGTCACCGGCTGTGAGCCATTGAATTCTCCGGCTGGAATGCCGCTGAACAGCGGCGCGGCAACGTAACCGATCGCCGCGATGACCATCAGGATTCCAATCGCGACCGTCATTGACGCAGTGCTGAGCTACTAGGTTCGAGAATCTTCGCGGGCGCGCAAATCTCCGTCAGGTCATTCCCGCAGTCTTCAAAGCCTGCCCCCGCGAAGGCGTGGGGCGGGAATCCATTGCCGTCTGGCGTTGCAGCCCCGCCCCACGTGGATGCCCGCTTAAGGATTGCGGGCATGACGGAACACGGATTGGCGGTTGGCTTGCGGGCATAAGACTGCGCTAAGTGGCTGATGGCAGACGGCCAACACTCCGGCCATACGCCGTCAGCCATACGCAATAAGCCATCTGCGACCGGTTTCATCACGCTTCGAAGTCCTTCAGTTCCTTTTCGAGGATCTTGTCGTACGGGGACGCCGGCCGAGCTGGTTGCTGTTCCGCCGGCGATTTCTGCTGCGCGCGGCCACTCCAGCGCATGATGGCGACGCCGACGATCAGTCCGCCGAGGATCATGAGCGCAAACGGCATAACCCACGCGACCAGGTTGAATCCGGTGGTCGTAGGAGAAGACAGGATCTTCTCGCCATACTTGCTTCTAAAGTAAGTCAAGATCTCCGCTTTGCTCTTCCCCAGGGCCATCTGCGCGCGGATCTCCTCCCGCAACGGCTCCGCCGACGGGCAGTGCAAATGGTTGCAGGCGTGCACCGTCAGGCCGCAGCCGCACTGACAGGTCAGCGACTCCTCCAGATCTTGGAACGACACCACTGCCGCTCCCAGCACCGTCGGGACGCGCGGTAGGAGAAAACCGACCAACACCGCCGCGCAACACGCCAGTGCTAAGACAACCTGCTCCACTGCAACTCTGCCCATCCGCTGCTCAGTCCGCGGCCACTGTCTGGCCTCCACGGCTCGGGGCGTACGCCGGTGCGCGCGCCGGCGCACGGCTGGGGACGATGGTGACCGCGGTCCCGATGACCAACACGACCCCGCCCCACCACAACCAACTGACCAGCGGATTGATGTACGCCTGAATGGTGGCCATCTTCGACGCCTCGTCGTAACTGCCGAGCACGAGGTACAGATCTGCGCTCGGCCGGGACCGGATCGCCACCTCCGTGGTCGGTTGCTGCGGTTTCTTGTAGAAGCGCTTTTCCGGCCGCAAGGTGTCGATCTGGAGCCCGTTCCGGAATACGGCGATGCTGGCGGTCAGATACGCAATGTGCGTGGTCTCGTGAGCCGTGACGCCGTCGTAGCGCAGGGTGTCCCCCCCCATGGTGAACGACTCGCCAGGCTTCAGCGTGATCTGCTTCTCCTCTTTGAACGCCGACGTGCCGGTGATACCCAGGAACATCATGACCACACCGATATGAATGATGTAGCCGCCGTAGCGCCGACGGTTCTTGCTAATGAGGCGCAGCAGTGCTGTCGCCGGGTTCTCGCCCAGCATCGCCTGACGGGCGCGGATGCCACGATAAAACTCCATCGCGATGGTAGCCAACACGAAGATGCATAGAGCGAACGACAGAACGGCGGAGTAGTGGCGGATGCCGGCGCTGAACAGGACGATGCCGCCGAGCAAGCCGAGGGACACCGGAAGGAGGAAGTTGCGCTCAAGGTTCCGAGCCGAGGCGCGGCGCCACGCAATCACCGGCCCTACACCGGTGAGAAACAGCAGGGTCAGTCCGAGCGGCGCATTGACCTTGTTGAAGAACGGTGGGCCGACCGTGATCTTGATGCCGCGCACCGCTTCCGAGATCACCGGGAACACCGTGCCCCAGAACACCGCGAAGGCGATGCCGACGAGAACGAGGTTGTTGAGCAGGAAGGTCGATTCACGCGACAGCACGGAGTCGAGCTCATTCTCGCTCTTCAATTGCGGCAGGCGCCAGATGAGTAGGGCGACGGAAACGGCGAGGGTGACGCCCAGGAAGATCATGAAGAACGGTCCCAGACCCGATTGGGTGAACGAGTGCACCGAGGAGATCACGCCACTGCGTGTGAGGAACGTGCCGAAGATGGTCAGCGCGAAGGTGAGAATCACCAGCACAATGTTCCAGATCTTCAGCATGTTCTTCTTTTCCTGGATCATCACCGAGTGCAGGAAAGCGGTGCAGGTCAGCCACGGCATGAAGGCGGCGTTCTCGACTGGGTCCCACGCCCAATAGCCGCCCCAACCAAGCACCAGATACGCCCACTGGGCACCGAACAGGTTGCCCATACTGAGAAAGAACCACGCCAGCAGCGTCCAGCGCCGCGTCGTGCGGATCCACGCATCGCCGAGCTTGCCGGTCACCAGCGCCCCGATGGCGAATGCAAACGGAACGGCGCAGCCGACGTAGCCCAGGTACAGCGCCGGCGGATGGATGGTCATCCAGTAGTTCTGCAGCAGCGGGTTAAGGTCCTGCCCCTCTGCCGGCGTGAAGGCCAGCCGCTGGAACGGGGGCGTGACGAAGTTCAGCATGGAGAGGAAGAAGAATGCGATGAGCATCAACACCGCGTTCACATAGGGCATCAGCTCGCGGTTGCACTCGCGGTTCTGCAACAGCACCACGGCTCCCATCGAGGTCAAGATCATGAGCCAGAACAGCAACGATCCGGACTGTCCCCCCCACAGCGCCGCAATGGTGTACGGTAGCGGGAGCGTGCTGCTGGAGTAGTGCGCGACGTATTCGAGGTTGAAATCGTGCGTGACCAGGGCGTGCAGCAGCGTCGCGCCGGCGATTGTCACCAGGCCCCAAACCGCGAGCAACGCGTGCTCCGCGCTGGCGATGAAGTCACGCTTGCGCCAGTACGCTCCGGCCAGCGACATCAGGGCCGCGTAAAGAGCGAGGACCCACGCGATCGTCAGCGCCAAGGAGCCGATGTCCACCATAGGTGCGACTACTTTCCGGCTTCAGCTTCGTACTTGGAAGGACACGAGGTGAGGAGGCTCTGGGCGTACAGCGTACCGTCGCGGTACTTGCCCTCGACAATCACGTCGCTGCCGCCGGCGGCCTTGAACATGTCCGGCGTGACGCCGATGAAATGCACGGGAACTGCGGGCCCAGCGGCACCGTCGGTGCGGAAGTCGCCTAGTCGGAAATTCAACTCTTCGCCGACCGGTGTCATCCTCTTCGTCACGCTTCCCAGCTCGACGCGGCCGGCAACCCGAATGCCTTCGTTTGCCAAGCTCTCCTTCTTCGCGAGAAACTCATCGATCGTCAGATAGTAGACTGCGGCCTGGCGTATGCCGCTGTACATCAGGTACCCCACGGCTCCGGCCAGCAGGAACGCCGCGATTGCGAACCGCGCTTTTCTATTCATTGGGCACCGTTACGCTAGAGGACTCCCCAACCTCTTTCAAGCAAACCCTATAGCGAAGCGGCGCCTGATGCCTCAAGTCTCTTGCCAGGGAACTAGCGAGCCTCCGTTGCGGGGGCCGGGAACAACGTTTCGACGTAGCGGGCGATGATGTCGGTTTCGATGTTTACCGAGTCACCGATCCGTTTGCGCAGCACATTCGTGTGTTCCAGGGTGTACTGCACCAGTGACACCGCGAAGGTGTCGTCAGTCTTGTCGATGATGGTCAGGCTGGCGCCGTCGATGGCTACCGGCCCTTTCACCACCATGTACCGCAACAATTCCGGCGGCGTCTGGAAGCGCACGATCATGGCGTCACCTTCCGGCTCCATGGATTGAATGGTCGCCGTGCCCTCGACCACGCCGCGCACGATGTGGCCGCTGAGCCGGTCGGTCGGACGCACCGAGCGCTCGAGGTTGACGCCGTCGCCGGGCTTCAGGATCCCGAGATTGGAGCGGCGATACGTTTCGGGCATCACGTTGGCCTTGAACCAATCACCTTTGCGTTCCGCCACGGTGAGATCAACGCCGTTGATGGCGATCGAGTCGCCCAGTTTCGCGTCCTCGATCACCTGGCGGGCGCGGATGCGCAGGACTCCCGAACCCGCCTCGACCACTTCGCCTACTTCTTCGATGATTCCAGTGAACATGTGGCCAGCTTGCAGGTTTGACGGCTGCAACGCAAGGCTGCGACCGATGTCAGGTGCACGCTCCAAGCTGTAGCGGCGCAGCGCGTTGTCTCCCTACACAACGGACACCGGAGCGCCAGGACCACTGTCCGGCAGCCGAGGCAAGCCCCGTCTTGCTGCGGCATTGAGAACTGCGGACAGCCCGACGGCGATGAACATCGTGCTGAAGACGACCGGCAGCAGAAAGTAGCGGTCCCAAGCCAGCGGCGTCAGGAGGGCCGGCATCGCACAGATGAGCGCGGTCAACACGGTGACCGCGGCCGCGGCCGATCCGGCGCTGTTCCGCAACCAATGCCATCCCGCCGCCACGAAATAGCCGAAGCCTACGATGCACAAGGGCAGGTTGAGGAGCCAAGACCCGGTGAAGCTGACCGTCGCGAGGTCTTCGAACACAGAGCGCAAGATCTCCAGGGCGTGGGCCTCCGCACCACGGATTACCTGTGATGGGGCAAAACCTTGCTGCTTGGCCATCTCCTCGAACCGCTGCCGGAGCATCGCCATGCTGCGTGCCGGTACGTTCGGGTAAAGGTATGGGTTGCAGGCGACGAAGGTGCCGGCGGCACTTGCGGTGATCACGATCGCTGAACAACCCACGACAGCCACGCGGAAAACGCGGGAGAGGTTCGCCGTTCGGGTGGCGGCGAGCAGTGCGACGAGGGCAAGCCCGGATAACACGGCAAGCGCTCCGTTCAGCTTGGCGGCAGTTGCGGCTCCGCAGAGGAAGCCCATCAGGCCGAAGCGCAGCAGTGGCTGAATGAACGACCGCAACAACCCGTGAGCGTTCCCGCGTAGCTGTTGCCAACTGGTGGCCGCGGAACAGCCGGCCAACATCGCGAGCGTTAGACAGACCAGCAGGGGCGTCTCACTCATGGCGCGGCGCAGTGCGTACAGAAAGAAGTGATTGTACGCGAATAGGATCACCAGAATGTAGCCAGCGAGCCGGCCTGCCGACTCGGTGACGAGCACGAACAGCGCCAGGGCCGATACCGCTGCCAAGATTGCCATGGGCAGCCGTGACCACCAGAGGACGCCCGGGCTCGGCAATGCTCCGCGCGCGAGGTTCGTCGCCTCATCGAAGCCCCAGATCCACGGCGTGTTCAGATCGTGGAAATTGTAGCCGCCGGCAAGCCACCCGACTGCAATCAGATAGCGCGTGAGCGGTGGCTGCGTCCGAGTCCAGTACGAGTCATGCCACACGGGCGCCGAAAAATCGCCTCCGATCCACGCCTGGAAGGCGTAGCTGGTCGCGATCCATTGGCTTTCGTCAGGATGGAAGGGGACGTTCTGAAGGCCGCTGCATAACTTGATCAGCAGCACGGCAGCGATCACCACGAGCTCGAGCCTGCCGGAGTGATGCTGCCTCAGCAAAGTGCCCGCAGCGCGTTTGCCTGCGCCCGTTCGGAGTGTCTCCACGCAGCCCATTCACCCAACCTGCGGCCGCTCCCAGGAAGTCGTGTGCTTCTACTCCCTTCGCCGTCGCTGTGCTAGAGCACGCTCATGGCCCACAATGGTCGGATCAGGTTGTACGGCGAGCACCTCTGGGTCAGCCCCTACGTCTTCTCGTCTTTCATCGCATTGCGCGAGAAAGGCTTGGCCTTCGACGTGATTCCCCTCAAGTTGAACGAGGGCGAGCAGCATCGCCCGCCGTTTCGCGACCAGTCCCTGACCTGTAAGGTCCCAACGCTGGAGCATGAGGGGTTTTGGCTGGCGGAGTCGAGCGCCATTGTTGACTACCTCGAAGAGGCATTTCCGGCACCGCAGTACTCGCGCCTGCTGCCCGAAAGTCTCAGGCAACGTGCGCGGGCGCGCCAGATCATGGCGTGGCTGCGTAGCGACTTGCAGGCGCTGCGTGAGGAACGGCCGACGACCATGATGTTCTACCAGCGCGCAGCCACACCGCTGTCCGCAGCGGGAGAGGCCGCAGCCGACAGACTGCTGCGCGTGGCGGATCTGCTGATCGCAGAGGGCGCGACCTCGTTGTTCGGTCCCTGGTGCATCGCCGACAGCGAGCTGGCGTTGATGCTGCACCGCTTGATTCTCAACGGCAACGAGGTGCCAAACAAGATCCGGCATTTCGCTGAGGTGCAGTGGCGGCGTCCTTCGGTGTGTGAATTTGTCGAGCACGACCGCCCGCCGTCATCGTGACCGACCGCTCCGGAGATGCTTTGTGCGAGGGCTTCGACCTCCCGCCATCGTCATCACATAAGACGATCGAGTGACATTCATTGGGTACCGCTACGCTAGAAGATTTCCCAGCCGCTTTCAGATCAACGCCATTGATGGCGATCGAGTCGCCCAGCTTCGCGTCCTCGATAACCTGCCGGGCGCGGATGCGGAGAACTCCCGAACCCGCCTCGACCACTTCGCCGACTTCTTCGATGATTTCACTGAACGTGTTCAGTCCGGTGAGGGCCGGGCACGCTGGTGACGCGGGACTATTCGTGAACCAGTGCACCGATGTGCCGGTGAGCCGATAGAGAACACCGGCGCACCAGCTAACCGGTCCACCGGCTTACCGTCAGTACTTCCGCATCACCGCCACGACCACGCCGCGGATGGCTACGTCCCTGTCCTTGACGATGATCGGCGCTATGCTCTCGTTGGCTGGGATGAGCCGGATCTTGCCGCCCTTGTCGCGGTGGAACTTCTTCACCGTGGCCTCACCATTGACCAGGGCGACCACGGTTTCGCCGTTGCTCGCGCTCGGGCGCTGCTCGACGATGATGTAATCGCCGTCGCAGATGCCATCGTCGATCATCGAGTTGCCCTTCACCCGCAGCGCGAAGGTGTTCTGCCGGCGCACGAACTCCTCCGGGACGACAAAACTCTCGGCGTTCTCCAACGCCTCGATCGGGGCGCCGGCAGCGACGTAACCTAGCAGCGGCAGCTCCACCGCTGCCGCCTTCTTCTGCTGCGGGACCATTTCGATGGCGCGGCTGAAGTTCCACTTGCGCTTGATGAGTCCTTTTTCCTCCAAGTTCGTCAGGTGTTTGTGCACCGTGGCCAGGGAGGACAGCCTAAAGCGTGCGCCGATCTCTTCCAGCGTCGGCGCGTAGCCATGCCGGGCGATGAAGTCGTCGATGTAATCGTAGAGCTGCTTTTGCCGTTTGGTCAGGATCATCTGCGGTCCCTCCGACGCTTACACCTATAGCGAAGATCGGGCGAATGTGCAAACTGGCAGATGGCTTATGGCGTATCGCTGATCGGGAAGAAGAGTGGAAGCGGCGTCTCGCCGCTTGACGTTCCTCAGGGCCGCCGTGACGGCGGTGGACATCGCCGGCCGGTCCGCGCTACAGTGAAACCCATGCGGAAGGCGAAGAGCACCAAAGCCAGGCGCACCGAAACCGTGCGCGATGCCATCTATCGATACACAGTCCACTTCGAGCCGGCCGAAGAAGGCGGCTACGTCGTGAAGGTGCCAGCCCTAAACGGTATCGCCACGCAGGGGGAGACGCTGGAGGAGGCGAGGGCCATGGCCGAAGACCTTATCCGCGGCTACCTGCAAAGCCTCCGGAAGCACGGCGAGCCCATCCCCGTCGAGCGCGACGAAGCCCTCACGACGCGTATCGCGGTCAGTCTCGCACGCGCATGAGCCGGCTGCCGTCCTGCACGGCAGCCGAGGTGATCCGGGTGCTCAAGCGTGCCGGGTTTGCCCTCGACCACACGAGCGGATCGCATTACTACTTCCGCCGCGCTGACCGCCCTCGCCCGGTGCCCGTGCCTTTCCATCGGAGCGACATCAAACGCGGCCTGCTCCACGAGATCATCCGCCAGGCTGGTCTCACGACCGACGAATTCGTCGAACTCCTGCACGGCTGAGTGTTGCTACTCGCCCGAGTCGTCCACCGGGCGCTTTACCTCATCGAGCCT
>Ga0315281_10010575_pt1 | contig 12713 bp, 16 predicted proteins | sample YL17G07_0_MG_FD_204540 | JGI IMG/M metagenome (GOLD analysis project Ga0315281, IMG submission 204540) | Sediment microbial communities from Yellowstone Lake, YNP, Wyoming, USA - YL17G07_0 | ecosystem: Environmental > Aquatic > Freshwater > Lake > Sediment | place: USA: Wyoming | collected... | reverse complement strand
GTCGGGCCGGCGGGACTTGATTGTAATTCACGGTGGGGCTACTTCCAAATCTCCTCATTTTGGACCTTTTCCTAGTTAGGTTTCCCATCGGAGAAGCACTGATCGTGAATCGTGGGGCCATTGGGATTTGAACCCACAATTAGTGGGACTAATGGCTCATTTCATGTCACTTACACGTGTAATGATCTTAGTTGATTCAGAAGGCACGGCACATTTTCCGGTGCAAGAACCCTAAAGGTTACTTGATTGAAAACTCAATACATCCCGCAGCCTTAGGCTAGTTCGTGTGCTGCTTAGCCTAATTCTTGTCAAATGAGCTTGAGAAAGAGTTCCTTCTTGATAGCCTGCAACACCGTCAGAATTTCTCGAACTTTTTTCGCTTTTTGTGTCAATTCTTCGGGGTTGAACAACTCGTCGGACAATTTCCGGTAGACCTTGTCATACTTGTCAAGTTGGATAAGATCGAACTCGAACTTCTTCTCCCTCAGACGTGTAAGATAGACAGTCGAAAGTTTGTCAATCTCGGCTCGTAGGTCATCAAGTATACCCGACCTCAGTGAATCATAAACCGGCTCGTAGTCCGAGAGTTTCTCCAAGGTCTCATTGAGATGATACGCTGATCGTCGAATTTCGGAAAAGTCCGGGGATTGAGCAATCGTGTCTGTACCCACTATTTCGGTTTCGGTTTCCACCAAGAACCAAACAGATGTTTTCATTAGTTCAGCCGCTTTCTCTTCAGAAAACTCTAACCTTTCGAACTGCTTTTCCGCTTCGTTGCGTGCAAGCACGATAGCCGTCGGCGAAAAATGCAATGCTAGCTTGTTTGCCTTTGAGTCGAAGTGAACTCGCATGACTGCTTCAATTATGAGGTCAAGGTCATGATGCGAATCCCAGTCGGTAACCTCTTCAAGCCTCTTTGCAACGAGTTCTACCGCTTTAATTCCAGTAGTAATGGAATCCAATGCTTTTTGGATAAGTTGCTTCGTCTTCCCTGATTCCTGTCGTTGACGAATGAAGAGATAGGTGGCTATTGCGGTAAGAACCAGTGTTACCGTGCCTAGCACTACGTTAAGTTGTTCGCTGCTGATAATCGCTGCTCACTGCCTAATGTTGTGAGGGTGCCTTCTTATGAGTAAGAAGGCGGTTGACCAGTTCACTCTCAGGCACGTTCCTATGGCATCTATTGCAAGTGAAGAAGATTTAGGGTTCACGGATAAAGCGCCTGCTCTTGCTTCTTTAGTGGATTCAGCTGGACTCGTGATTCCCAAGTGCTAGTCCTACGACAGTACGACAAAACCGAATAGGTTCGGCGCTTTCTTCTTTCCTAGCAAAAGGTAACCCGCCACATAGACTGAAGACGTAAGGTCGAAAAGCCCTGCTAGGTGCTGGGAAATTCGCAAAACTTCAAGGATTTGCTGAAGAAGCCGGACGATCAGGTTAGGTCGTGAGACTACAATCGCTTCCGTCAGCACAATTCCTTCAAAGATGTTCACAGTCCAATCTTTGTGTCCTTGCGAGTCCAATGTGTACGAGACTTGACTTGCACTCGGCGGGGTATTTTGAACAGCTTGCGTAGTTTCTGTTGTGCTTTCGTTCTCAAATGGTGATAGTGCTAAGGCTCCGAAGTTTATGGTCACTAGAAAGATTATCCAAAGTGCGTACCAAGGTGCGTACTTCAGTTTCGTCTTGTGACGCCCTCATACGACGACACTTGTCTAAGTTATAGCCTGAGCTTTGATGTGTTAGGGGTCAGCTAGGGCGCAATTGGCTATATCTGTCTCGACTCATTTCGAGGCGTTCAGTCGCTCAGTGCAACGGAATGTACTGATACGACGTTCATAATTCTCCCCGATCCCGCTGATGCCCCAACAATTATCTGGCGTGATCGGAGGCGACCAAAACTTCCATAGCCACTTTGAATATCAAGCCAATGGGGTACGGGATTCGTTACTGAAACAGGGATCTCTTCAAAGAATTTCGTCGGAGGCTCTTTGTAAATGCTATCGTAGTAGCCAATGAAATTCCACGTCCGATCTTCGTCTCTGACCGCCTTTACGTTTCTGAAGGGCGCCATGTCAACTACCAGCCCTAATGATTGGTCGTATTCCGAATCAGACCCGAGCTCCCGTCCCATGAAACCAAAGATCCTTGACCTGAGCCTGGATTTCCGAGTAGTTATCCACTCAACTGTGCTCACCTCTTGCATCATTACGTCGCTAATCTCGGTGCGTGCATCAAATGATTCATTGATCCCTTGAAACACTTGGAAAACATCTTGCACCCATCTTGGATTGAACGGGAGACTACTGGCGATCATCCTCATCCAGCAGGCATCTAAGTAGACAGAGTCTTCGACAGAGGGACTAGGACGAAGGTCGGCGTAGAGTAATAGCAGACCAGTCGGCTTGTACACATTGAAGCGGCTGAAGTGCATTGCGCATGCTAGCACACCCTCCTTCGTTATGTTCTCATGAATAGCAAGAGAGGCGCTCTCCGATCCAACGCCATAGTCCATATCCTCATCTCTTGAAAAACTCCAATACATTGGGAGTCGTCTGTCCCAAATTTGCGCATATTCAGCCACTCTTGGGATGCTTTGCTCGAAGTTCTTGAGAAACGAGATGAAATCAGCCATGCGCACCGAATCAGAGTGAAAATCAGCCTCGAAGGATATCGCCGACTTCGTATCACCAAACTCGGGTGTGGGTACGAAGACGTCAAGCTGAGGGTCAAACACTGTCGGCGAATATCTCTCCGAGTACGGACCTGACTTCTTGCACGTTCGGTAATGAGTTGGATTCCCCTTCACGATAAAGAAGCTCGGGTCCAATCGTTCAAGGGTCGGAACGGAATAGTGGAGAGTACCCTCCTCGGTTTGGTCGTCTAATCTTTCTAAATCGACGTCACTCCTCATTGAGATGATTTCATACGGGTACGCTTTTTCGACCACTTTGTTTCTTCTAATGAAGGCGTCACGAGTTCGGGTTATCCAATGAGGGCGTATTCGACTCTCGGGGACTTCCAATGTCAACACCGACACGCCGTTCATCTCCACCCAGATTAGCTCAAAGTTGACTGGCGGGGTGATCCGGGAGGACGAGATTTGAATCAATGATTCCTCTATTCCACGTCTACGTGTGACGCCGATTACTCTCTTGTCGTCAGTAACTCCGTAGATAATGTAGCCACTATCACTTACTGTATTCGCCATTGCAGAGAGGTCTTTTGCGAATTCTCCCTTTTCCTGTTCGGATGAAACATTGAGCTGTTGTTTGAACTCAATTGTGGTTCCTTCGCCTGCCTTAATTATTCTTAGAATGTCAGCTTTCTTCATGGTTCTACGTCATTCTTCTTTCAAGAGTGAGTACGCTCTCCGGGCTTTTGTGCAGCCGCAAGTACAGTGTTCGCTGCTCCCAACACATACATCCGAGATTTTGCAATGATCTCTAATGCCTCCCTCCTGCGTATAGGTGAGGATTTCATGGATTCATAGTCCACGTATAGAGCCTTCATTCTCAGCTTGCTTAGCTTGCGCCACCAGGCTTCTCTTCTTCGCAAGACGGGGCTTGACCGCATCTCATGACTTGTGATGAATTTACCTTTCTTCTCTGCGTCCTCGGTTATAGTCCTCATCACTTGAATTCCGTCGAGCGACCTCATCACTTCAAGCTTCTTGTCGTGCTTCCGCATATACTGGTGAAACTCTTCCAAGTTGACCCACCCCTTATGTGCCAAATAGCAGTACGACGACTTGCCTAGTTCCTCGAGTCCAAAGACAGCAAGTGCAAGAGAGTGTGCATAGCTTTCTCTCTCAAAGAGGACTACAGCATCGGTCAAGAACTGAATTGCATTTGACAAAGACAATAACGACAATACAAGGAGCTTATGTGGCGAAAGAGGCGAACCATGGTGCTGACTCTGAAATATCCGAGTTTGATAATCAAAGAGTGCCTCAACGTACCTTTCAACATTCTCTTTCTTCGACCACCAATTTTCCGGCGTCAATATTGGGTCGAGATAACGTTATGGCGTTTTCATTTATATCTTAAGAGTCCAAAAGCTTGTGAGGGCATTTTGGCTTAACAATTCTTCAGCCAATTCGGCCAACTATTCTCAGTTCTTCACCTTTCCTTTTGCAAACCATTCCAAGAGTCTGCCCACGTCTTCAGGCATTTTTTTCTTGCGTACCTTTGATGCCAAGAATGTTCGCCAACCTCCTTCACTACCGCCATAGAACCATGCAATTATCCTGGCAACTTGGCGGTCTTTCATGTCAGGATAACTTGCAAGGATGTCGATCTGTTCTTTGTACTTCATGTAAATATGGTTAAGATTCTCTTTTGGCATCTGCCGATCAGTGCCCCTTCTTTTTGAGGGGTTTTCCTTGTTTTGGAGCCTTGATCTTTACGGTCCCTGAAATGACTTTTTTTCCATGTTTGTCTACTAAATGAATCCCCAGACTTTCCGGGTTCGTAGTGAAGTATTTGCAGAATGGGCACCTAATTCTTGGATACAGGAAAAGGCCGTGTGATGACAACGCTTTTCGACTGAAACGTCGTCTGTTTCTTGGATAAGAGACTTGTTATATAACCTAGAATTTAGTCGCATATACAGTGCGAAAATTGCCTAAATACACTTGCCCGAAGTGCGGTAAGGTCGGATATTTGGTTATGTCTGAAACAAAGGACTACAAGAAAGGCACATTCTCCTACAGGTTCAGGATCATTCATGCAACAAAAGGTAGTCGAAGGGAGTGTCTACTAACCACTTACAATCCTGCTGCTCAGGCGAGACTGAAAGGAAGAGCACGCAACAAGCATGCAGTCACTTAAGCAGGCTCCTGATGGTCTTCACCAACTTCGATGAAAGTGATGTCCTCCCAGTCTTCGTATCTTTGTAGAATATACTTCGAATGTGTCGCACATCGAATGGGACTTCATCCCTCTTCTGGTTCGGCAAAAATGGGACATCGACCTGCCTCTGGCTTATCAGGATCACAGGCTGTCGGAGTGAATGTGAAAGCCCAATCTCATAGAAGACATTAGGGTTTCTATCAGTCATGTCAGCAATGACTATTCTCGCCTTGTTGATTTCAGTCCACACGTCCTGAACTATTGCAACCGAACTGAAAATGTCATCAGCCCTCTCGCAATTCAAATGCGCTCGACGAACTGCGGGCTTGATTACCTGCTTGTATAATGAATCATATTTCTTGTCAAATGGCATTACTACAAAACAGAGAGCTGGATTGGGTTCTATGTCACGTTCCTGAAAGATGTCGTAGTTGCTTCTTATTGCATCATCCATTGCTTCTTGAAATCCATCCCACTTCTCTTTGATTGTCTGGAATTTTGCATGCTTTGATTCTGTTGGGCTTTCGATGTCGCAAATGGTGGCAAGTTCATCCTGCATATCTTCCAGCAGTTCACTTAACACCTCGTCTTTGGCCAGCAATCGTTTCAGCTGGCGATGGATTGAGCGGACCTTTCTTACTCTCTTTAGGTATTGCTCCCTGTGATTTTGCCATGAAAGTTGATCGTTACGCTCTTTCGCCGTGGCGATACGATTTTCTACCCTAGCCAACTCGTTGTCTAGATTAGTAACTAGCTGTCGAGCTTTCGACCAGGGCAAGTCTCGTCAGAACCAGTTACTTAGAAGCGGTGATAACTATTTGCCTATCTGCGTCTGAAGCAGTCCTCACATTAGGGAATTGCCCATGATTGTTTTGGGTTCGTGAAGTCGATGAATTCTGCTCCTCTTACGCTTAGTAGGTCTATGGATGCGCCTCCGCCTATAGGCGGATAGAAGCATACAGCCACTTTTCGACCTTGTTTCTCATAGTCTACGAGCATCGGTTCATAGTCTTTGTCTCCGCTCACAAGAACTAGGTCTGAGGACGCTTTCTTCTCTATGAACAGGAGCCTGTAAGCCTCCGAGATCAGGCGAGGATCAACGTTACCTGACTTATCGTTCCGCTTCTCCACAATCACCGTCTCTATGCCCAACTGCCTTAACTGTTCCTTGAATCCCCCAAGCATTCTTCTGCTTCGCAATGCGTCTTCGCCGATGCTGGTCATGTAGTAGTAGCCTACATGGATTCGGAGGTCATGTACGTCTTCGAGGGTATCTGCAAGCTCTCCCAGCTTTGCAATTATGAAATCGGTTGTGGCGGCTGTGTCTGAAGGTTTCTTTTGTGCTTTCAGGTATTCAACGGTCCTCATGTAGAGGTTTTCTCCATCGATGAGAAGCTGGATTCCTAAGACTACTTCTTTCTCAGGATTCTGTTGGACTGTTGTCGATGGAACTTCCATGTGCATACATCTCTTGCATACTTTATGTATGCATACGCAACGTATATAAGGATTTGCATACAAACCTTGCATACTGAGATAAGTATGGTCTTGCAGGGAGAAACTAAGATTTACACTTCGGGCGGTCGGCACTCCATCTACATTCCATCACGCCTTGTCAGCGACTCGGCGTTCCCGTTTGTTGTCGGCGAAAAACTAACAATCAGAATCGAGAACGATCGGATAATCGTGGAAAAAGTCAGGAAATCAAAAAAGGATTGAGAACCAGCTCGTTAGGATGGGGCGTACAGTTTGCAGTTTTCGCAATACCATCTTTGATACTGCTGGACGTAGGTCAAGGGCTTGCCGCAATTAGTACAGTAGAACGTGGTTTGGGTCGATGGCGGTGGAGGAGGCGTATGCTTCTCTCTTCTTAGAAGCGATACGATACCTGCGACTAGCAGCAGCAGAGCCCCGAGCCAGAAGCCCAATACCACAAAGAGCCCCAGAAGTCCGGCGAGCAGCATCACGACGCCGGACGCTTTAGGATGACTTTTGACGAACGCCGCTCCAATCAAGCCAATAATCGAGAGAATGCCACCTAGAACCGATATTCCCAGTAGGGTCGCACCCGAACGAAGACCCAGAGCTGCAAGAATGCCACCAGCAAGAAACAGGATCGGAGCCGCCACCAGCCCCAGTATTCCACCAGCAAGTCCAAGTACGAATTCCGGCGTTCTCTCAGCCAATCACTCACGCCTCCTCGTAATAGCAGCTTGTTGTGAAAGTGTTACCTAGAGTAGTGACGACCTTAACCTCGTACTCCTGCAAGCCCCCAGCTTGAAGGTTGCTTGGGGCTGTGATTCCTATGGTGACCGTCTCACCCGGCTGGATGCTTGTTAGATTCTCGTACACGGCTTGTCCGCCGAAGTAAATCCTCTGAACGGTCACGGCAACAAGTCCTGAATTCGTGATGTTGAGAAAGTTTAGCTTGCCCTTATAGAAGAAACAGGAGCGAAAGACTGTACCAGTTCCCTGGCCCCAGAGCGTCAGTTCTTCCCGAGCGGGAATAGTGGTTCCACGCAGGTCCACCGTGAATGTCGGAGAGCAGTCGGCGGTACTGCCAGCGCACGAATCATAGTACCGCACTTCCAGAGGAGTCGTCGTTGACAAGATGCTGAAGATTATGTTGTTGGTTGCGACCTGTTCGGCTTGCACGCCCGAAGTGAGGTAGAAGTTGAGTTCAGACTCGTAGATGTAGCCCTTGTCAACGAGAACATCCCACTTTGACAGAACAGAAAATACGGAGGTTGTTCTTATTCCTACGTTCTTCATTTGAAATTGCAGAACGAATAGCTTGTAGGGCGGCGTTGCTATCTCATAGCCTGATCTCATTGCGAACCATGCCGATGTGAAGTTCACTTGTACAGGCACTTGGTCTGTACCTTTCACAATGAATGGTTGTCCAATGCGGACGGTGCCTCCGTTCGGCAATTCCCCAACCGTTGTCGCAGTTGTGACATTCTGAGACGGAGCCCTGGATGATGCTGCAGCAACGACTCCGACTAGGATCACGAGTATTACGATGAGGGCTAGGTTTCTCTTCGTATGCGAGGGCTTAGCCTGCAGAGGCGGCGCCGATGGTAGTGGAGCTGTGGTTGATGCTCCGCAATTTGCGCAGAATTTTTCCCCTGCTGGTAATTCGGTCCCACATCTTGAACAATATGGCAAGCTCCGCCACACGAGTATAGGTTCCCTCATTCCTCAGTTAACTGTTGTGTCACAAGGCCAATTTCTGTGTACTCTCAGAAATGTGCAAATACATAACTCAAAGGTTCACGTTCAGTCTCTAGTCAACTTTCCCGAGTCTGTGCAATCCATCCACACCGCTGACGCATACTCGGTTGAGGCAACAATGAAATTAATGTCAGTTGCACCTAGAGCATGGAGTGATGCGACGTTTCAGAATGTCAATGTAACACTAGATACCACTTACATCATTGACCTTGAAAAGGCAGTAGGCACGAGTCAAGCAAGAACACTCGCCAAGATGCATGACGACCACAAGATCAACCTGAGAGTAGTCGCAATCAGCGCCTCTGAAAATCCGCAAAAGCTTGATCGAACATATGCTTCGAATTTCTCTGAGTTTAGGAATAGGATTACTGCCGTGGGGCTTGGAAAGGCAGAGATTCTAAAGCCACTAGGTTACTATGACATTACCTACAGTGATTGGTCCGTAACTGCCAGTGTTCCCATGCTGGAGCTTGAGCAAAAGATACATGAAATACTCTTTCCAGAGGTCCAATTTTCCTACGAAGAGTTCTGTAAGAAAAAGGGTCTTGACCCGAAAAGTGGTGGAATAGACCGAATATGGCGTAACCGAAAGTGTGATGTTCTTGCAATGTGGAGCCACATTCAATACGGTGGTGGCATCTTCCTAACAGAAGACAAGAACTATCACAAGAAAAAGACCCAGCTCATTGCTCTTGGCGCCGGTGAAATACTGAAATTGGATCAAGCCGTAGCTAAGTTGGCTTTTTGAGCCCACTTTCTTCGCCGAAGATTGATGCGAAGAGTAGTGCGGCTTCTTTCTTTTCACATAGTTAATTCGAGTACTCTTCGACATTTGGGGCGTCGCCGCCAAAAAAGGGCGGGGGTTCAGAGAGATGCGAAAGCGACCAGGCCAAAGTGAAGACAGTGAAAGGGAAGAGAGGTGAATCGAAAGCGAAGTGAAAGAGCCAAAGTGTACTCGACATCTGAACCAATCACATGTGTGAAAAGTCTACATGAGCAAAGGGGCAAAGAGCGAAGACAAACCAGAAAGGAACGAAAGAACCCGCAAAACAACGTGATGATCAAGACAGGTAGTGTTTCAAAAAGCGAAGCAGTGTCGGCGAGAATTTTCGCTGCCGCTAAAGCGCTAATGATGCATTCAAGGTCGTGGGTTTGTTATCCTAGAGACAGCGGCTCTGGAAGATACTCGGAATTACTAGAAGCGCTGCTACCTGCATCAATGAGCGGTTTTCGCTCGTTTCGTGGGCCCTCTGTGGGTAGCTTCGAAGAGGCTTCCATAGCAGGGTGAGTATGTTATGTTCGAGACAGCATATAAGGCTGAGGCGTTTTGAGGATTGGCCGCGGTCTCTAACGCCGATCTGAGATCGACCTTTCCTGAAGAGCATTCCAAATTCCAGTTTTCTCGTTGAGTAGTATGTGGTCTCCGAAGTACTCGACCTAATGCAGAGTAACATGGGTTACCCGAAAGCCCACGAAGCAATTGGCATACCGGAAAGTCAAACTTATACTCAAATGGCACGCCGAGAACACGGTTTACACGAGATTACCGCAACCGACACATGCCGAAAACTCACAACGAGAACGCATGCAGGTTCATACTACCAAGTACTTGCTTGCTGCCTCGTCGTACCCCTTACGCATTGTGCTCTCTAAAGAGGCGGGTAGCTTTTTCATCCTAACGTTGCGTTTTCTTTGCGCCTCCGACATGAAATGTCCCATGAAGAACCTCCGGTAATCACCGTCAATAGATCCAGCCTCTTCGGCTGACCCCATTTGCTTTGCAAAATACCGACAAAAATCATGTGGCGTAAAGTCGAATCCGGCATTCACGATGGGTTGCCTGATAGAACGTCGGAGTTCTGAAAGATCACTGTTTCGTATAACGTGGGAAAAAGGAATAAGTTTGTCACTGTTTCTTAGTCTCTCCTTCAGGTATTCTCTGAGGTAATCGCATCCTTGTCCACAGAGAAACGTGAAGAATGTTGGTATGGGAGGCTCGAATATTGGACTTGACCAGATTATTTTGGCCGGCATTTTGGTGAAATCTATTGTGGTCGAACCCACGACCAGATCAGGCATGTTGGTAATACGCAATTTTCTTATCGTAGCCAAGCCCAAACCTGAAAATGCCATTAGAGCTATGACCGCCTTGGCTCTAGCGTTGTCCGCTTTCTGCAGTATCTTGCCTAAATCCTGTTGACTTGGCAGAATCGGAGGTTGCTTGTAGACGTATAGTTTCTTACTTCCCAATTCTCAATTTCTCCGTAGGAACCCCCTGCGACTAATCTATGACGGTTTCACTGGAAAGGCAGACATAATTCCTCCTGCAATGAAAACAAAACTAAGCCCAATTACAGGTCTATCACACGCCAGAACATATTTGAATAATCCGAAGCGAGCATAAGACGGCCCCTTCCAATATACGCCACTCTTTTTCAAATCCCAGCGGCCCACCAAGTCCTGCCTTCTAAGAGGGAACTCGTGTGGTCGCAATCAAACTGACTTGTCATTTGGAGTGACTCCGGCCTTGTTAAACGGTTCGATTTTCAACACAAATAAGCGACTAAGAGTAAGTATCAATCGGGTTTCGCTTTGACAGAAGGTGAGGTTGCCAAGACCGGAAGAGAGAGAGCAAACGGGCTGTTGCGGTCGGGCAGACTGGTATTCTTGGAAACGGCGGGCTACACGGCAGCGCAGATTACGGGGCTGGGGGATTTGGCTTTAGTGCCGTCTGAAAAGGTTAGCGAGCTTCTACGTCGGAAGGCACTGGACGCAGTTGCAAGAGCAATACTCAAGCGAAGAACCCGTGTCCGAGTTGTTGGACGAAAGAAGCGAAAGATCAAGTGACCTATCTTGCGTGAAGAAACAGCGAGCCTTACAAAGGTTAAGGAATGGGCAACGAAGTATCTCCCAAGCGACAATGAGCTGCGTGACACGATCCTATCGGAAGAGCGTGAAACGCTTCCAAGATGGGAAGCATCAGTGAAGCTTGACGATTACAGCAGGATGCTCGATTCGAAGGCTAGGCGGATGGCGGAGACCGAATAATTACCTGCTTATCGGACAACTTCTCTACAAACTCCCAGCCATTATCAACCCACTTGGCAACTTCTTTCATGGGCACAACTTTCTGCCTCCTCGTCATATTCGGCTGACCTCCATCAGTCGCATGGCGGGAGCGACGACGCCTCCGAGTCATCCTGCGAACCTCATCCATACTCTTGCTTTCAAGATCCATCTGCGCAACCTCTCTCTCCGGAAATTTCTCTGAGAGCAGCAGTTTCTTGAATTCCGTCTGTGCAACACGCATCATATCCTGCTTACTCCTCACCTTGCTCGAACTGGAGAGAATATTCAGTGAGGATTCGGCTTTCTCATACTCCTGCTTGGTCTTCTCCGGATTCGTCCAGGGCACCTCGTTGTACCGGCTGATCTTGTGACCTAGGAAGAACTCGACCGCCCACTCGGCAACGCCGTGGGTGAGGCAGACCCCTTCGAAGACCTTGCGGAGCTTGTGAGGGCTGATGTGGTATCGGTGAATCTGCAACTCCTGCGGCGTCAAGAGGTTGAGCCTCTTGGCAAGTGCGGTCATCTTATTCTCTATGAGTGGTGTCGTGACTGGAGCGTACGTGCCAGTCTTTCTCCTGCCCTTCTGCTTGATGATAAAGAGGTGAGGTAGGTCGGAGGCGGGGCGCATCCTAAGCCACTGACCGATCATATTCTTGGCGTCCTCGGTCAGAAACGTGTAGTACTTCTGCACCTGATTCCGGCTTGTCTTGCTGCGGTAAATCTGCACCTTGGCGAGAGAACCCGGGCGGAGTTCCTTCGGGTTGGCAGGGTCTTTCACAATTTCACGCCAAGCGGTTTCATTGAATATTTGGAATTCCGCTCCACCGAAACCAGCTTGAAGCATAACCATAAACACCGCCCTGTACGGCATCGGGGCGTTTTCGATGATGAGGCTCGCCTCATCCACATTCATCGCCCCAATGAACTGCGCTCTTTGTTTGTCCACCTCGCTTATTCTGAATAGGCGTTGTTCATCCTGCTCATCTAGGTCGGGCAGCGGCTGCTTGCCGATTTTGTCGTGGTTGAAGCTGAAGAAATTACAGATGGCTGCCCAGCAGTTCTTGCGGTCAACCGTCCCTGTCAAATGACCGTGCTCGTCGCTCTTGTTGCGAACGTAGCCATGTATTATGGAAAGAAACCTATTCTGGGCGTCCTCATTCTTTCCCTTCCGCAGTCGTTTCCACCGTAGCAGCATGTCCCCGCACGCAGACTTCCAGTGATTCTGAGTCTTTCCCCATTCGATTAACCCCAGAACATATGGTACGTAGCTTTTCGATCCCTCGTTAAGGTTCAGAATCCAATCCTTGACACACTGTTCGTTAGTCTTGCTTAGGAAGCTCTCAAGGTTCTTGTAGGGCAAGGGTTTTCGAGCGGAAACCGCAGGGTCTGCTTAAATAGGATTTCCAATAGTCCCACAAATGGTGGGGCCGGTGGGATACGAACCCACGACATAGTGGGTTCAGCAAGATTTCTTCCTACCCTTGCCGAAGCTCTCCGTCTTTGGCACCCGTAATTTCGTGGGCTAGTAGGAGAGCCTCTCAATCATTCTTCGGGCGC
>Ga0315281_10010574_pt1 | contig 12714 bp, 13 predicted proteins | sample YL17G07_0_MG_FD_204540 | JGI IMG/M metagenome (GOLD analysis project Ga0315281, IMG submission 204540) | Sediment microbial communities from Yellowstone Lake, YNP, Wyoming, USA - YL17G07_0 | ecosystem: Environmental > Aquatic > Freshwater > Lake > Sediment | place: USA: Wyoming | collected... | reverse complement strand
GCAGGCATCACGGCCAGGATTATTACCCTCAGCAATGAGACGGGTGAGGGTGTTTCTCAGGTCAAGGAGGTAATCGTACCGGACAGGACCTATTGCCTGCTCGGTTCTTCCGGGGTCGGCAAGACAACGCTGATCAATCTGCTGCTCGGGAAAAACGTGCTGGAGACTGCGGCAGTCAGCGGCACGGGAGAGGGCAGGCACACCACGACGCGCCGCCACCTTGTGACGCTGGATAATGGCGGACTGTTAATCGATATGCCGGGGATGCGCGAGCTGGGCATCTTGAGTGCCGGTGCAGGGATGGACGAGAGTTTTGCCGATATCAAGGTGCTTGCAGCTGCATGCCGTTTCGCCGATTGCAGCCACAGCAACGAGCCGGGCTGTGCGATCCGCAAGGCGATTGAAAGCGGTGAGCTGAACCCGGAGCATTACCAGAGCTACCTGAAGCTCAAGGCGGAATCAGCATTCAACGAGATGTCATATCTGGATAAACGGAAAAAGGATAAGGCATTTGGAAAGTTTGTTCATTCAGTGTTGAAACATAAGGGCAAGTAGGATAAGTTAAGAAAATTCATATCGTGCAACTTTTTACACGGACTATTCTGCACTAATCAAGAATCAATGGAGCACCACATTTTTATAATTAAGATACATCATGACCATTAAAACTGAAGCTTCCGGAAAACAGACAACCAGTCACAGCTTGGGATTTTTCCAAAAACGGCGTGCACGAAATCGCTTCCGCGAGTTGGCCGGTGTTGATCGCTTGATCGATATGGGCGAATGGCAGAAGGCTTTTGAAACACGCAATCCACTATTCACCAAGCGGCTGTTTCAGCTGGTGGATGTTGATGGTAGCGGTTTTATCGACGAGGGAGAATATTTCGATTTTGTGGCATGTCTGCTGGATACCGCCACAGATAACCGCTACAGGATGGTATTCGCGATTTATGACCTGAATGGAGATGGTGCGCTCGATGAAGAGGAAGTGCGCCAGATTTTGCAGGCCAGCCTGGCTGAACAATCGCTGAAAGTGGCTGAAGAGGAATTGGCAGAGTTATCCAGCGGATTTTTGCGCTATTTCAAGCGCGCGACCAAGCGCACGGTAGATTGCGATGAGTTTATTGCCGGGATACAGCGGTACGGGAAAATTGACAGAATGTTTTCCCAGTTCATCAATATCTGGCTGCCGGATTCGTCCCGTACCTGGCGCGGCAAAAGACAGCTGAAAGCAGGTTTACGTACCCGCATTCGCACCTGGCTCAGTGAAAATTGGCAGGGGAGTTTGTGGGTGGCGGTTTACCTTATGGCTAATGGCTTGCTGTTTTTCAATGCTTTCCGCCATTATGCTGAAATGGGCGCGGCGCCTGCAGTACAGTTTGCCCGCGGTTTTGGTGCTTGCCTGAATCTGAATGTGGCGCTGATTTTGTTGCCGGTGGCGCGTGCGCTGTGGACGCGCATCAGGCACTTCAGTGTAGGACGCATTTTCCCCGTTGACTCCATGACGGAGATGCACCGTGGCATCGGCTGGTTCATCGTGCTGTTTTCAATGCTGCATACGGTAGCGCATAGCGTTAATTACTGGAACAACCATATTCCACTGGAAACTCTTTTTACCAATTCCGCTTTTCTGACGGGGATTATTTCTACGGGAATTTTGATTCTGATGTTATGGGGTGTGGCCAATAAATCCGGCAGGATACGCGAACGTTTTTCCTTTACGCATTTGTTTTATAGTTCGTTCATTGTCGTCATTTTGTTGCATGGGCCACGATTCTGGATGTGGCTGCCTTTGCCGGCAGTTGTGTTTGCGTTGGATGGGCTGTTCCGCTATTTCTTCAGAACACGGCGTGTGAAGCTGCTGTCTGTTCAACCATTATCCGATGGCGTGACGCTGGTGCGATTTGCCAAGCCAAAGCGCTTCAATTTTTATCCGGGTGATTATTTGCGTCTGTGCCTGCCTGTGATCTCAAGATGGCAATGGCATCCCTTTACGATTAGTGCTTCACCCGAGGCGGAGTATTTTGAGGTGCATGTGCGTAACAGCGGTGACTGGAGCGGCGCCTTGCACAATTTGTCGCGTAAGCGCGGCATGCTACCGGACAATTTAAAAGCATTTATCGATGGCCCGTATGGTGCACCGACTTCCAATATCTATCTCTCGCCAATCGCGGTGATGATTGCGGGTGGCATCGGTGTCACACCTTTCGCCAGTGCGCTGGAAAGCCTGGTGATGCGCGGAGAGTCGAGCCGGAAGCGAAAGGATTCGCCGAAACAGATCGTTTATTTCCACTGGCTAAATCGCTCTCAATTATCCTACGAATGGTTTCAGAAGCTTTTGCAGCAAGCTGAACAAGCGCTGGGGAAGGACTTTCGCCTGCATATTCACTTAACCAGTTTCAGTCACAATCTCACCAATATCGCGATGCAGCTTGCCGCAGAGGAATACCACCGCAAGCATCAGCGCGATCCGTTCACCAGTCTGCATGCAGTGACCAATCCTGGTCGGCCAAATTGGCCTGAATTATTTACCGATCTGGCGAAGCAACATCAAGGCTTTCCTGTTAATGTGTACTACTGCGGCCCGCAAGCACTTGCAAGAGAAGTGCACCGGCATTGCCGCAGTTTTGGTTTTTACTTCCATGAGGAAAAATTTGGCTGAAGTACTTTGCACATCCCTCAATTATTTAGCCTATCTTAATTCATGGCATCAAAAACTTTTATGCAAATTGTACACAGGTCTTAAACACCCACCAGCTTTGCTGCGACCCTACCTCTAACAGTGGGAGAGACAAGCGCTCCTCCCCTGTTAAATAAGGATTTTTCTTATATTACCAACACTGGTTTGAGTGTAATTTTCAATTGCTCAAAAGGCACTGAAAATTACTCTAATCCGTTTGGTAAATATGGAAAATATTTTCAACAGGCGAAATACGATTATTCTTGTCGGTATGCTGACGCTTTGGCGCCTGTATTTATCGGCAGAGCTACAGCTTCATCCAGATGAGGCCTATTACTGGATGTGGTCGCGGAATCTTGCTGTAGGTTACTTTGACCACTCACCGCTAGTCGCTTATTTTATTTGGCTTACTACGTTGTTTTCGAAAGCCGAGTTGTGGGTAAGACTTTCAGGGACGATCGTTACACTCATCATTAGTGTTTTAACGTGGAAGCTGGCATTGCAGCTCTCACGAAGTACCGTGGTGGCTTCGGGCAGTGTGATGCTTTTTAATGTTTACCCGTTGTCCATGCTGGGCTTGATTGTTATTACCCCCGACATTCCAGTACTTTTATTCTGGTCGGTAAGTGTTTATATCTTTTGGCAGATAATGCGCAGCAATAAGACGTGGCTGTGGTATGTGCTCGGGTTTTCGTTTGGGCTGGCGTTGCTTTCCAAATATACGGCTGTTTTGCTTGTCCCCTGTCTGTTTTTGTACTTGGTGTTTACAGAAGATCGCCACTGGTTGAAAACTTTTTATCCCTATCTTTCCCTGCTGATAGGATTGCTTTGCTTTCTTCCCGTTGTGTACTGGAACAACGATCACAACTGGGTTTCATTTGGATTTCAATTGAATCACGGCTTCAACGGCCAAAGTTACTCTATCACCCGTGTTGCCGAATATGTCGGCGGACAGCTTCTCGTAGTGGGGCCCATCACCTGGTTCCTTGGAGTGTATGCAGCCTTTGCCTGGTTTTTTCGCAAAAACAAGGAGCAGCTGTTTTTAATTCTCATGGCTTTTCCAATCATCCTGTTTTTCGGTGTTTCTTCTTTAAGGAAACTTGCTGGCCCGAATTGGCCAGTGTTGGCATATTTTACTTTCAGCATACTTGTAACAGGATGCTTTCTTGAGAGCGCTTCAAAAATTCGGCGGTTTCTGTGGCATGGCGCTTTTCTGGCAAGTGTATTGCTGTCGGCGATCATGACGCTACATGCCAGATTCAGCGTAATTCCGCTAGCCAGTTTCTCTGAGGAATTGGCCGTCACCGATGCGACGAACTCATTTTATGGCTGGCGAGAACTCGGGGCTGAGTTAAAAAAATACCCCGGCATGAAGTTTGCGATAGTACCATCGCATCAACTCTGTGCTGTAATCAGTTATTACACGGATGGAGAAATACTTGTTCATGCCGATGAAAATGCGGCAAGGCCAAGCCAGTTTAATCTGTGGAACTGGCCAAATGGACTTAAGGGAAGCAATGGATTTTATGTGTGGGCCAATGGCGATTCTGTCGGCCCATATGGCGAGTATTTTACTTCTACAACCGGTATCAATACGCTAAGCATTTTCCGGGACGGAATTGCTGTGCGTAGTTATCGTATTATTCCTGGCCATGATGGCATTACCCCTCTTTTTCCCAAGAGGCTTTAGCCTTCATCCGATCTCCTTTTTAGATTGCACATAAAACGCCCCTTTTTTATTTCAAATATGGAGAGGCATATGGATGCCCTGATTACATCAAAAGTAAAGTCCCTTGCCATATTTGGTGGTAGTGGCGCAACGGGCAGAGTGCTGATATCCCATGCGGTTAGCAAAGGTTGGCTCATACGCGCATTGGTTAGAAAAACGGGATCGCTTGAATTTGAACCGGACAGGGTGACGGTGGTGGAAGGTGTATTGCAAAATCATGAGGATGTGCGAGCAACTTTGCAGGGCTGTGATGCGGTCATTTGTGTATTCGGACCGCGACCGCCATATACCGACATTTTCTGCGAACACGCTACATCGATTATTGTCACCGCCATGCAGCAAGCGGGGATACAGCGTCTTGTTTGCCAAACGGGTGGAATGATAGGTGAGTATCGTGCAAACCGGACGTTACCTTTTCAATTGATGTCCGATATGTTTAAGCGACATTCGCCTCGGGTAGCCAGTGACCGGATTGGGCAAGAGAGGGTAGTCATGCATAGCGGGCTGGCATGGACGATAGTTAAGCCACCAAGACTCACTGATGGTGCAGCAATGGGCAAGTGGCAAGCGGGGAGGGAAGTCCGTCTTGGTATGTTGTCATCAATTTCGAGAGATGATCTGGCCGAATTTTTGTTGACTGAAGCGGTAAGTGCTGAATATGTCGACCAGACCGTGTTCGTCTGCGGGAACTAATGGGTCTGGCTGGGGAGTCAGATTTGTTTTGTATGTACACATTTCACAACACGGGCAAGGATCACGCTACTCTCAAGGGCCAGCTTCACATCACGCGTATTTGTCTGTAGGAAAAGGGTATGTATTTTTAGATAATAAACTCTGCATCGCAATAGTGTTGCCAAACACTATGCAGTATCATGGCAAGGAGACCCTATTGATCCACACCCATGATTGACTCTTCTGAAAAACCGCACATCATTGTCATCGACGATTCCAAACTCATGCGCTTGTCGATCAGCAATGTGCTGAAGGAGGAGTTTCATTTGACCGAGGCGGTGGATGGCGAGCAGGGGTGGGCCATGCTGTGCAGTGATCCTGCATTGCAACTGGTCATCACCGATGCGCAAATGCCGGGTATCGATGGCTTGGAGCTGATCGCGCGCATTCGTGCCAGCGAAAATGCCGCAATACGCTCCGTTCCGATCATCATGATTACCGGTGCAGAGGATGAATCGGCACGCGAACGCGCGTTGCAGGCAGGCGCTACCGATTTTATTACCAAGCCTTTCGACAAACCCCAATTGTTGGCACGATCACGTGCGCTGACGAAGTCTGACCAGACGAGCCGTAAGCTTGTTCAAACATCCGAAGCGCTTGCTGAGCAGGGGGCAATAGACCCCGTTACCGGTATCAGCAGCCGGCGCTTCTTTATTGAGCGCGGTGCACAAGAGCTGGCGTTTAGCACACGGCGTAACCAGGACTTGTCAGTGATCGCTTTGCATGTGGATCAGTTTGCTGACTTTAAAAATCAACACGGGCAGGGGCTGGCCGATCAACTGCTGCTGTGGATCGCTAAAAAATTAAAAGACATTCTGCGCACCGAGGACACGCTAGCGCGCATAGATGGAGCAACTTTTGCCATCATCTCTGCCGGTGCAGGGCGGCTTGAAGGAGCGACACTGTGTGAACGCGCGCGCAAGGTAATTAGCGCTGCCCCATTGGGTGAAAGCGGGACAAGCACTCCGGTCACTCTAAGCATCGGCCTGGTGTGCCTGAGTTTCGACAAGCTCGACAATATCGAAAAATTTTTGGAACTGGCCGACCAGCGTGCAGTGCGCGCGCGCAGTGAGGGCGGCAATCGTGCCATCGCGAGCAACCTGCCAGATAAGAAAATATCCGAGCCTGTCGAACCCGTACCCGGCATCGAATCAGCGCTGCAAATGGTCGCCGCTCGTAATATTGATCGACTACAACCGCACTTTATTGCCTTGTTGCGCCGTATGTTGCCGTTGTTTGAGGCGGCAGACCAGCGTTTGCAACTTGGGATTGGCGAAGCGATAGCCACAATCAAAAATAGACTGGAGAAGTAGTGATAACAGAATCTGATTTACTATTGAGCTTTTCATAATTCATGACGTTCAAATCCCCCCTGGCCCCCCTTTGCTAAAGTGGGGAAGTAGCTTTGCTTGAGATTGGGCCGTTACCCCACTTTGCAAAGGGGGGCCAGGGGGGATTTCAAGTTATGAGACATCAAGTAATCGATAACCTTATACGCCCTAAAATAAATTGTTATGAATTATGAAAAACTCAACAATAATGTTTAAATCGTGATTATCGCTGGTTCGTTGAGTGACTATTGGGGGAAAGATGCAGATATCGAGAATGCTTGTGTTGTTGGGTCTGGGAGTGTTGGGTGCAAGCCTGGTGTTCCTCGTTTGGAATAGTGATTATGGTTATGTTTATCGCATGCATTTGCAGTCCGTGAAGCAGTTGTCGATGGATTACCGTGAGCTTAAGGTTTTGACGCCGGCAGAGGCAGTGAAAGCATTTCCTGTTGAACTGTTTTGCAGGTATGAAAAGAGTACGCTGGGGGATTATTTTTGTGCGTCGGAGTTGTCCCGCTGGAATTCCATCGAGGCGCTCACGACCGTATTTTTCTTTGAATCGGGCCAGCTTGCTTTTGCAAAAGTCGATATTCCGCCTTGGGCGCATGAAAATTTGATGGAATATGTGAAACAACATTACGGAAAACCTTCTGGATTTACCAGCAGGGTGCAGTGGGGAAAGCGCTTATTGGCAGGGGCAGGGAATGCGGCAGCGGCAAGGATAGGCGCTCCGATGATATTCGACATGTCGCCGGACGAGCTGGGTGTTTGGAAGCTGGCGTCAGGCGCTTGCCTGGTTGTGAATATGAAAACGGATTGGCCACTGCTGGGGAGCACGGCTTTCTGGATGAGCCCGGACAAGCCTTGCATGTATAAGCATCAGTAGGGATTTGAGCTCAATTAAAGGCATCCTATAATTCTTCATGGTGTATCAGGGTCAGTAAATTTTCTGAGTTTTAAATTTTGATAGTGCAGGAGCTGGATTAATCGAGCGAATGTTCTTTTGAAAAATCGCGCAGCACACCTTGGACTATTGAGCTTTACATAATTCATGACGTTCAAATCCCCCCTGGCCCCCCTTTGCTAAAGTGGGGAAATATATTTGCTTGAGATTCAGCCGTTACCCCACTTTGCAAAGGGGGGTCAGGGGGGATTTGCAAGTTATGAAACATCAAGTAATCGATAGCTTTATACGCCCTACAATACAGTCATGAATTATGTAAAGGTCAATAAATAACCCCCGCGGTGAAATCTGCTTCCCTACAAAGCCGCTTTATCATTTTCTGCAGCTTACGTCATCAAATGTTGTGAAGGTTGCTTTGATGCCAAATGATTCCACGAGGTTGTAATACTGCGCCAGGTCGCTGGCATACCCATTTTGATACCAGACAGAAAGTGGGACACAAAGAATTTGCCGCATGATGCCGATTTCCACTTTGTAAGTGTTATATCTAAACGGATTATTCAGCCCAGTGTCAAATGAAACGGATACGCTATCGATAATGTTTTTAAGATAGATCATTGAATACTTCAGCGATAAGCCTCTTACTTGTTCCAGCTGGGTAATGTTGCTTGCAGGATTTTCCCATGGGTACTCTTCTATTGTTTTTTGCAGGGTCAGGGGCCCTCCAATAAAGTGTTGCAAACCTAATTCTATAGTTTCAGTACCTCTGGAGATATCTGAAAATGGATTGAAATATTTTCCATATACCCCATAGTAATCCCATCCGCGGCTGATGTATTTTTTCGCAAATTCAGTATTGCCCCCAATAGCCCTTGTCTGGGAAAAAGTATTCAGTGATTGCTGGTTGTCTATGGCTTGTCCATTTGACAGGTGACCAAATTGAATATCGTAATAGTTTATGAGTGATTTTGAAGGCTTGTTATGAGCTTCCTGATATAACTCATGATATGAGAGATTGTTTTCTTCCGCGCAAATTTTGTCCAGCGATTCATTTGGGATGCTGATATTTGAATAAATTCTTAATGAAAGTTCCGGATTAAATGTTTTCGTAACGACGGGAGAGGAGTTTTCATCGCCGATATATTGCCCGAATCTTCCCGTGTAGGAGAGAAAGGGTTGTGTGTGAAAAAATTTGTTGCAGCCACCCTTGAAGCTGCTAAAAAATAGTGGGTATTGAATTGAGATGTTTGCATCTAAAAATGCCATGCTATTCAATTCACGCGCGTATCCAAGGGAATTTGGAAATTTACTTTCAAGTCTGGCGTTTTTGCCAAACTGTTGCTTGGGTGGGGCTTCAGAAACTTCACTGCCGGGGGAAGTATCGTTAAGCGGTGGTTCAACTGCGGCAAGAGCCAGTACAGGAAACAGTGCTCCCAGTAATACATATAGACAAAACCGGTTGAATATCATGATATTTCCCCTTTCAAAATATTGATGTCCGATGCAATAGATCATATGGGAGACAAACATGCTGAATTAAAGGGGGGGGACACAATTTAATTGATGCATGAGTATCATGCATGCTGTACTTGACAGTACTATCGTTATGCGACAGTATTGCTACCCAATTCGGATCTATTACTCACTGAGTAAATTATTCAATGAACAAACAAGTCAGTCAGAAACGGCACAATGTTCATCCAGGGGAAGTTCTACGCGAGGAGTTTCTGCTTCCTTTGGGTGTCACCCAATACCGTTTGGCAAAAGAGATCGGCGTAACCGAGGCGCGCATATCAGCGATTTGCTCCGGTAAACGTTCGATCACGGCTGATACGGCTTTGCGCTTTGCTGCTTTTTTTGGCACACCGAGCGGCTACTGGATGGGATTGCAGGCAGATTTCGATACTGAAGTCGCGGCGCAGGAGTTGTCCGGTGTGTTGGCGCGGATTCATCGTCATGAGCCGCTGGCGGCATGAAATATTCCTATTGAGCCATCCCATTCAAACTAATCAGCATGGATAACAATAACAACCTTCCGATCATTCAAGAAACAAAAGACCTGATCATTTCCGGGCAGCAGGCAAACCTGGTGTCGCGCGGCCTGGATGTGCTCAAGAATATTACTGCTGATGCCCAGGACGATAATAATGCTATGCGGCAATGGGAGCTGGGTTGCGAGTACATGAAAGGCGATGAAGCCGAGCGCGATTACGAGCGCGCCTATTACTGGTTTTGCAATGCTGCCGAGCAGGGGCATGCCGAGGCGCAATTTGCGCTAGGAGCATTGTATGCCGCAGGCGATGGAGTGAAACAAAGCGATGTGCTTGCGATGACGTGGTATGGCAAGGCGGCTGACCAGGGGCATGCCTGGGCAAAACGCAAGCTGGCAGAGATGCAGGGCGTCTGATCCGAATAACAAGAAAGCTTGAGATGCTCGCTGATAAACAAGAATTGGAGCTGTCAAGGCTAGAAGCCGAACAGGCGCAACTGGAGGAGCAGGTTGCCTTGTTTGAGCTGGAGCGTGAAACGACCAAGACCGATGTCGCACGCTTTCAAAAGCGCTATTACGACACGGTGGGACGCTTGCTGGTTGAGCTGGACAAGCTGCTGGCCGGGATCAGTCAGCAGGCGGCTACGGCCAATCCAGATGATATTGAAGCGCAGAACGCTGCCCGAGCCGCCCAGGAACGGGCCAGAAAATCTGCCGAAGAAGCGGGCTTGCTTGAGGCGCAGCCTGAACCCCCTGCGGAAATTACCCTTGAATGTAAAAAAACCTATCGCAAAGCCGCGATGCTGATGCACCCTGATCGTGCCACCAGCGAGACTGAACGTGCACGGCGCACGCAAATGATGGCGCAGGTGAATCTTGCCTATGAGCGCGGCGACCACGCAGCACTGGAAAAATTGATTATTGAGTTTGGTGAAGACCCCGAGGCGATTACCGGTGTGGATGCCGCTTCGAGAGTGCTGAAATCTACCCGCCGCATTGCCCAGCTGCGCCGCAGAATGGCCGAGATAGAGCTTGAGCTGGATGCACTGAGAGAGGCTGAAATTTTCCAGTTGATGAGCGCTGTTGTGGAAGCTGAGGCGCTGGGAGAAAATCCTCTGGGTGAATTGGCTGCGAAGCTGCTACAGGAACTTGCCAGACGGAGGATAGCCTTGGGGAAGTACAAGGCAACGGGGGAGCTTTCTTGATATGAGGTGTTCATGTTGAAGATTACAGTGCTTAAATAGCCCGAAAATCCCCCTTTATTCGACCCAAGAAAGAGTTTATACCATCGGATAATGATCGCGCTATGCATAGCCTGTGTAAGCAGGCTTCCCGGATAGCTATCTATTTGAAGGGGCTAAACATGAAGTACGTACTTGGGATATGCCTGGTAATTATTGCCGGTTGTGCGAGTTCCAGGCAGGTAAAGGGGCCTAATGGTGGAACTGCCTATGAGGTGAAATGCGGTAATGCAGCAAAAAGCAAATGCACTTCAAAAGCAGCCGATCTTTGTCCGCGTGGTTACAGCGTGCTTGAGCGGAGCTCAAATCGATATGATGATCTTAACAAGGTAGGAAATATCGGAAAGCTGGAAATTAAAGCCGATACAAGCACAATAATGCTGATTCAATGCAAGTAGTACCAGGGTTGATGAAGTGTTGTTTCATTTGTCTGTGCGCGGAAAATCTTTCAGACAGCAGGAGCCAGAGGGATTGCTCACGTCGCATGAGCATTGACCATACTTGGTTTGAAACTTTACATACTCGCGAATACTTGGATCACTGATTGCATCTGCCTTGCTGACGCCAAAGCAATAGCAGGCTGGTGCGTCATTGGTGGTTTCCTTGATGCCCACAGTAGTGCGTAATTGTGCTTTGGTGATGATCGAATCATCTTCGCCAAAATACACAACATTACAGGCAGGATCAGCACAAAAAAAGTAGCGTACGCCATCATCCTTCCACTTCCAGGATTCCTTGAGGTGGTGCGAGATGGTTTTTGCGGTTACTTCGGAACTTTCCAGTCCATTGACGGGACAACAGCGTTTTTTTGGATGTGCCATTTTACTTTCAGTCGTTGAATTATTTCCGGTGCCAGTGGCGGGGTGTATTTATTGTTTTACGCTTGAGGGATAACCCGCCAGTTCGGTTGCCTTGGTTAATTTTTCAATGGCGGTTTTCGCATCGTCAAAAACAACGGTAGCTTCGCGTTTGTCAAAATTCATATTGACCTTGTCTACACCCTCAACCTTGGTGAGCGCTTTTTTTACTGTAATCGGGCAGGCAGGGCAGTTCATTTCAGGAATGGAGAGGGTGACTGTTTGAGTGGCTGCCCACACAGGTGTGGCAGCGAGCAGGAAAAAGGTCATGGCGGTGAAAATTTTTTGCATAATATAAAGCTCCTGGTTAATAAAAATAGGGAACAACGAAGGGGTAGCCCAGTGCGACTACAATTAATGCGACAACTATCCAGAATAAAATTTTGTAACTTAAACGCACGTGCGGTATGGCGCACACTTCACCCGGCTTGCAATCCTGTGCTGGTCGGTAGATTCGACGATAGCCAAAAAACATGGCCACCAGTGCCACACCGATAAAATAAGGGCTGTAAGGTTCCATCACGCGCAACTTGCCTATCCACGCGCCGCTAAACCCAAGCATCACCAGGAGCAGGGGCCCAAGGCAGCAGGTGGAGGCAAGTAACGCCGCCACGCCACCCGCAAAAAGTGCGCCACTTCCTGTTTTTTGTTTCGTCATATCAATTTGTTGCATGGTTTAGAGTATATTTAAGCCACCAATATACATCCGTAGTCAAGTACGGGGTCAAGATAAATTTTGTATGTTCTGATTGTAGCGTTCGGTTGACCTGCGCTACTGCGGTTTTGGGGTTAAATAGGTTAGTATTAATATCCGTATTGGGTTTATCACTTCTGAATAGCGAGGAAATATGATTACGCTGATAGTTGTTCTGGTGGTGCTTGCACTGGCCGTTTTCTATGTGATCGGCATATTTAACCAACTGGTGACGCTGAAAAATCGTTACAAGAATGCATTTGCACAGATCGAGGTGCAATTAAAGCGTCGTTATGACCTGATTCCCAATCTGGTCGAGACGGCAAAGGGTTATATCAAGCATGAGCGCGAGACCCTGGAAGCGGTGGTGAATGCGCGCAATTCGGCGCAGAAGATGTTGACGGCTGCGTCTGCCCATCCGGATAGCCCGGAGGCAATAAAGAACCTGAGTGGTGCCGAAGGAAAGCTGGCCGGGGCAATGGCGAGTTTTAACATGGTCATGGAGGCTTATCCCGATCTCAAGGCCAACCAGAACATGATGCAGTTAAGCGAGGAGCTC
>Ga0315281_10010573_pt1 | contig 12715 bp, 11 predicted proteins | sample YL17G07_0_MG_FD_204540 | JGI IMG/M metagenome (GOLD analysis project Ga0315281, IMG submission 204540) | Sediment microbial communities from Yellowstone Lake, YNP, Wyoming, USA - YL17G07_0 | ecosystem: Environmental > Aquatic > Freshwater > Lake > Sediment | place: USA: Wyoming | collected... | reverse complement strand
GCGCATCAAGGTGGCGGCGACGGCCGACGGCAAGGACGCGCGCGAGGTGAGCGTGGTGCCGGTGGAGGACGAATTCGGGCTGCGCAACCGGGCGTGGGAGGAGGACAACCGGCGCAAGGTGGAGGAGATGAGCGGAGGGAAGGTGGCCTACGTGCACGTGCCGGATACGGCGGTGGGGGGCTTCCTGAACTTCAACCGGTTCTATTTTTCGCAGGTGGGCAAGCAGGCGGCGGTGATTGACGAGCGCTACAACCACGGCGGAGAGATCGCGGATTACATCATTGATCTGCTGAAGAGGCCGCTGCGGAATTGCAGCGTGACGCGCGAGGGAGAGGAGTTCTGTTCGCCGCTGGAGCAGATCTACGGGCCCAAGACGATGATCATCAACGAAATGTCCGGGTCGGGCGGAGACGCGCTGCCGTGGATGTTCCGGCAGGACCATGTGGGGCCGCTGGTGGGGACGCGCACGTGGGGAGGACTGGTGGGAATTTACGGTTATCCGGCGCTGCTGGACGGAGGGAGGGTGACGGCGCCGCGGGTGGGAATTTTTGGGCTGCACGGCGAGTGGGAAGTGGAAAACCAGGGGATCGCGCCGGATATCGAAGTGGAAAATGATCCGGCGTCGGTGGCGGCGGGGCACGATGTGCAACTGGAGCGCGCAGTGCAGGTGACGATGGAGGCGCTGCGGAAGAGTCCGGTGGTGCTGCCGGAGCGGCCGCCGTATCCGGATTATCACAAGTAGAGGGAAGGCCCCCGCGGAGAGAAGTTCGCGGGGGCTTTTTTATTTTGCAGCGGGCTTGCGAACGGAATTTGGCGGACGTGTAAGTGTGCGTACGATTTGAAGGGATTGGAGAGACATGCCGGAACTTCCCGAAGTGGAGACGGTGGTGCGGGGGCTGCGCGGAGCGGCGGTGGGGCGGAGGATTGTGTCGGTGCGGCTGGGGAAGACGGATTTTATGGACGATGCGGGGGCGATTGAGGAGGGACTGCCGGGGCGGCGGATTGAGGCGGTGGAGCGGTGCGGGAAATTTATTGTGGTGCGGCTGGTCGCGGAGCGGGGAGGAGCGAGCGCGGGGGCGCTGCTGGTGCATTTGGGAATGACCGGGCATCTGGCGGCGTGGGCGGCGGAGCAGCCGGAGCGGAAGCACACGCACGCGTGGTTTGCGCTGGATGACGGGCGGGAGATTCGGTATACGGATGCGCGGCGGTTTGGGCGCATGGCGATGATGACGGAGGATGCGCTGGCGCGGGAGCTGGGGCCGCTGGGGGCGGAGCCTCTGGAGGTGAGCGAGGAGGAATTTTTCCTGCGGATTGGTTCTCGGAGAGCGCGGATTAAGGCGGTGCTGCTGGATCAGCATGTGCTGCGGGGAGTGGGGAATATTTACGCGGACGAAAGTTTGTGGCGCGCGCGGATTCATCCGGAGCGGATGGGGGCGCGGCTGAGCGCCAAGGAGGCGGCGGCGCTGCGGCGTGCGCTGCGGGAGATTTTGTTGCGGGCGATTGAGCTGCGGGGGTCGTCGATTTCGGATTACGTGGACGGCGAGGGCGAGCCGGGGGAGTATCAGCGGCGGCACAAGGCGTACGGGCGGGAAGGGAAGGCATGCGCGAGATGCGGGGCGGTGATCCGGCGGATCGTGGTGGCGGGGAGGAGCAGTTTTTTTTGTCCGAGGTGCCAGCGGGGGCCGCGAAAGAGCGCGGCGAAGGGTTTGCGGAGGAAGAGGTAATGGGGAGTTGCAGGAGATTTGCGGAAACGGTCGGAGGGCGGGGAGACGTCCAAGAGAGTAGATGCCGCGGGTGAGCTGCAGACGACTTCACCAGGAATTAGATAGATTTGGCGGGGCGCGGAATTTTTGTATACAGGGAGAGACCATGAGTTCACGGCGATTGGCTGGCTGGTTGTGCGCGATGGCGGTGGTGGTGTGCGGAGTGGCGATTGGAGTGGCGAGCGCGGGGCCGGGAGAGACGAGCCCGTTTGCGGCGGCGGACGCGCAGATCCTGGCGCAGATTGCGGAGCACAGCCAGGTGATGGAAACGCTGGAATATCTTTCGGACCGCATCGGGCCGCGGCTGACGGGCTCGGCGCAGTTGAAGCAGTCCAACGAGTGGACGGCGGAGGTGATGCGCGGGTACGGGCTGGTGAACGTGCACCTGGAGCCGTGGACGATTGCGCGGTCGTGGACGCGGGGAACGGCGCGGGCGCGGATGGTGAGTCCGGCGGAGCATCCGCTGACGATTGCCTCGGCGGGATGGGCGCCGGGAACGGGCGGGGTGGTGCGCGGGGCGGTGGTGATTTTTGACGCGATGAAGAAAGAGGATTTCGAGAAGTTTCGCGGGAAGTTGAAGGGCGCGATCGTTATTTATCAGCAGCCGGCGAGCCTTTCGCCGCCGCCGCCGGAAGACCGCGCGGAGGAGACCATCCGACCGATGCAGGCGCCGCCGGCGCGGATGGGCGATGCGGCGATTCCGCAGCCGTATGAGGAGATGATGCGGGTGGCGCGGGCGCGGACGGAATTTTTCAAGCAGGAGGGAGTGGCGGCGGTGCTGCGGGATTCGGGCAAGCCGCACGGGCTGCTGAACATGGGCGGGATCGGCGGAGAGAATTTCGAGGTGGGGGCGATCCCCACGGCGTTCGTGACGGGGGAAGGCTACCGGATGCTGTGGAGGATGGCCAAGCGCGGGCCGGTGGAAATGGAAATCGAGATTGCCAATACGTTCAGCGAGAAGCCGGTGGAGGTGTACAACACGGTGGGAGAGATTCGCGGGACGGAGAAGCCGGAGGAAGTGGTGCTGCTGGGGGCGCATCTGGATTCGTGGGATCTGGGGACGGGCTCGACGGACAACGGGACGGGGACGATGGCGGTGCTGGAAGCGGCGCGGGCGCTGGCCAAGCTGGAGCTGAAGCCGAAGAGGACGATCCGGTTCGTGCTCTTTAGCGGGGAAGAAGAGGGGCTGGTGGGCTCGAAGAAATACGTGGAAGCGCACAAGGAGGAGCTGGAGAAAATTTCGGCGGCGCTGGTGCACGACACGGGAACGGGGCGGGTGCTGACGCTGGGGCTGCACGACAATTATCAGGACCGCGAGCTGGTGGACCAGGTGCTGGCGCCGCTGGGGGAATTGAAGTTGCTGGAGCCGAGCACGCGGAGGAGTTTTGGGACGGACCACGCGTCGTTTAACGAAGCAGGAGTGCCGGGATTTTACGTGATTCAGGATGGAGCGGAATATTCGAAAACGCACCACAGCCAGTCGGACACGTTCGACAAGGTGTGGAAGGAGGAATTGATTCAGGGAGCGCAGGTGCTGGCGGTGTGGGCGTACAACACGGCGCAGTTGCCGGGAATGATGCCGAGGAGGCCGCTGCCGTATCGTCCGGCGCAGGATGCGCAGGGGCCGGTCGTGGCGCCGAATCCGGACGCGGCGGTGGTGGCGAAGATCCTGCAGGCGGTGCAGGAGGACCGCGGGCAGGTGAATGTGGACATTCAATATTTGTCCGACCGGCTGGGGCCGCGGCTGACGGGCTCGAGCAAGCTGGAGCAGGCCAGCCACTGGACGGAGGAGAAGTTGCGGAGCTACGGGCTGGAGAACGCGCATCTGGAGCCGTGGACGATTGCGAATTCGTGGACGCGGGGAACGGCGAAGGGGCGGATCGTGGCCCCAGTGGAGCAGGAACTGACGCTGGTGTCGTATGGATGGTCGCCTTCGACAAACGGAGCGGTGCGGGGAAACGTGGTGGCCATCCGGGCGCTGAAGCCGGAGGACCTGGAGCAGTACAAGGGAAAGTTGAAGGGGGCGATTGTGCTGGTGGGGCCGCCGTATGATCTGGCGCCGCCGGGCAATCCGTTGCTGACGCCGTATGGGGAGAGCACGCTGCCGCTGTCGCGGCCGCAGAGCAAGGGCGAGCAGTTCAGCCTGGAGGCGTATCGAGCGCTGCGTTCTGCCTTGAATAAAATGGTGCGCGAGGAAGGGGCGGCGCTGGCGCTGGTGCCTTCGGACAAGTGGTATGGATTGCAGAACATCAGCGTGGCCACGCGGGACTATGCGCCCGGGACGGTGCCCACGGCTTCGATCACGCTGGAAAATCACAATCTGCTGTGGAGGCTGCTGGAGGCCGGGCCGGTGCAGGTGGAAGTGGAGATGAAGAACGAATTCAGCGGGAAGCCGGTGACGGTGTACAACACGGTGGCGGAAATCCGCGGTTCGGAGAAGCCGGACGAAGTGGTGATTATCGGGGCGCACATTGATTCGTGGGACCTGGGCACGGGAGCCACGGATGATGGGGGCGGAGTGACGGCGGTGCTGGCGGCGGCGCGTGCGCTGGCGAAGGCCGGAGTGAAGCCGCGGCGGACGATTCGCTTCGTGCTGTTTCCGGGCGAGGAGCAGGGGCTGTACGGATCGAAGGCGTATGTGGCGGCGCACAACGAAGAACTGGCGAAAATTTCCGGCGTGCTGGTGCACGATAGCGGGACGGGGAAGGTGCTGACCATCGGGCTGATGGGCAATTACGCCGTGCGGGAGACGATGGACCGCGTGCTGTATCCGCTGGCGCGAGCGGTGGGGCTGACCGAGCCCAGCCTGCGCAAGGAAGGCGGCAGCGATCATGTATCTTTCGATGCGCAGGGCGTTCCGGGATTCTGGTGCGTTCAGGAGACGGCGGATTATCAACTGACGCATCATTCGGCGGCAGATACGTTCGACCGGGTGCGGCTGGACGATCTGGTGGAAGGGGCGCAGGTTCTGGCGGTGTGGGCCTATAATGTGGCGCAGTTGCCGGAGATGTTGCCGCGCAAGGCGGCTCCGGCGGCGGCGGAAAAATCGGCGGTAGTGGCGCCGGTGCCGACGCCCGCGGAGAAAAAGAAGAAGCCCTGAGGAGGATTGTGCGAGCGGTGGTGCAGCGAGTGAGCCGGGCGAAGGTCACCGTCGAGAGAAAGATCACGGGGGAGACCGGCGCGGGGCTGATGATTCTGCTGGGCGTGGGGAAAGCGGATACGCCGGAGGTGGCGGCGGCGTTCGCGGAGAAGATCGCCAACCTGCGGATTTTCGAGGATGAAGCGGGGAAGATGAACCGTTCGCTGGTGGAAACGGGCGGGGCGGCGCTGGTGGTCTCGCAGTTCACGCTGTATGGCGACGCGCGGGGGCAGCGGCGGCCGAGCTTTATTGCGGCGGCGCCGCCGGAGCTGGCGCGAGGGCTGTACGAGGAATTTTGCGTGAAGCTGCGGGCGCTGGGAATCACCGTGGGGACGGGAATTTTTCAGGCGATGATGTCGGTGGAGCTGGTGAACGAGGGTCCGGTGACGATCCTGCTGGATTCGGACAAGGCGTTTTAGACGGCGCCGAGAGGAAGGCGGAGAGATGGCCGCGACCCGAGGAATTCCGGTGGTGCGCGTCCGCCGGGCGGTGGAAGAGGATGCCGCGGCGCTGGCGGGGCTGGCGGTGCAGCTGGGCTATCCCTGCGAGCCGCGGGAAGCGGAGGAGCGGCTGCGGGCGCTGCTGCCGCCGACGGACCATGCGGTGTTCGTCGCGGAGACGGCGGAGGGGGCGATCGCGGGATGGCTGCACGTGAGCCTGCGCCGGCTGATCGAGCTTCCGCTGCGCGCGGAAGTGAATGCGCTGATCGTGGACGAAGCGTGGCGCAGCCTGGGAGCGGGGAAGCTGCTGCTGGAGGTGGCCGAACGCTGGGCGAAGGAGCGCGGCTGCCAAAACATTAATTTGCGTTCGAACGTGCTGCGCGAGCGGGCGCATGGGTTTTATCTGCGCGAGGGATACGAGCATTACAAGACGCAGAAGGCGTTTCGGAAAAAACTCTAGGCTGTTTCAGCCGGTTGCTGAAAAATCAAGAAAAAAGCGGATTCCTCGTCGCCTGCGGCTCCTCGGAATGACATCCAGGGGGGGGGGGCACCGGTCAGAAGCCGCCGCCCCCGCCGCCGCCGAAGCCGCCGCCTCCTCCGCCCCCGCCGCCGAAGCCGGAACCGCCGGAACTGCGCGGGGCGGAGGCCATGACGCTGGCGGCGGACGTGGACATGGAATTCAGGCTGCTGGCGAAGTACATGGGATAGAAGCCCTGGGAATAGGTTCCGCCGCGGTACCAACTGGGCGGTTCGACGCAGATGCCCTGAAAGGCTTTGCTCCAGTTTTTCTCGACGCCGAGGGCCATGGCGAAGGGGAGAAACTTTTCGAACATCTGCGGGGTCTTGATCATTGTGTTGAAGCGATCGGATTCCACGTGGGCCAGGAAGTCTTCAAAGCCGAGGACGCCTTCAAGGGCGCGCGTGCCGTCGGCGGTGCGCGCGGGCATGAGCCAGCCGAAGCCGCAGATCATAGCGGCGCTGAGAATCCCGGAGACGATGAACGCAAGCGGGGCCATGCCCATTGTTTTGCCGAGCGCGCCGCCTCCCCAGATGGAAAGAAAGCCGATGACCACGCCGAAGGCGATCCAGCCGGAGCGGGTGCTGTCCGGACGCATGCCGTAATAGCCGTGGGTGACGAGCGAATCGAAGAGGCTGTTCTTGATCAGCGGCAGAGTGGTATAGAAGCGGTTTTGCAGGCTGGACATGGAGACCATTTCGTCTTTCTGTCCTGCGGTGAAAATGCCCGTCAGCAGAGCCTCCTCGTGGCCTTTCAGACCGTTCCATTCGGAACGAGATTTTTGCAGGGTGAAGATGTAGTCCTTGTCCGACCACAATCCGCCGAGGTGATCTTTCTTCTCTTCGGTGATGACCATAAATCCGCGCACGGCGAGGTCCACGAGGGTGGCGGTAATGTCGCGCATGTCCACGCTGTCGTCGAGCAGGGTGCCGACTTCGCCGGGGGTCAGTTTTTCGGGAGGCTCGTACTGCGCGGAAATGGGACGCAGGCGGGGATCGCGGCCACGGTTCCACCAGAGAAGGAACATCGCCATAAAGACAAACAAAGGAACGGCGAGGGGCCAGTTGCTGCGGAAAAACAGGATGGCTTTGTCGGCGGCGGTGGGCGCGTGGACGAAACCCTTGTCGAAGGCCACGGCCACGGTGAGGCCCTCGTGGTAGGCGAGGGGATGCTGGGTGCGGACTTCCACGCCGATGCCGGCGACATCCACGTCGGCTTCCTGCTCGCGGGAGCGGTAGGCGCCGGTGAAGCGGTTGACGCGAATGCCGGTGGTCCCTTCGGGAAGAAAGATTTTGGCGGTGGCGGACTGGATGGGCACGTCCCACTCGTCGCCGGTGACGTTCCAGTAGAGTTCGTCGTGGTCCTCGAAGAAGCGCAGGGCGTCGGCGACGGTGTATTCGATGACGATGGTCTTGCGGGCGTCCAGAGCGCCGGGAACGTAAATTTTCAGCTTGCGGTAATGGCGTTCGCGGCTGGAATCGAATTTCAGGACGTTGCCTTCACCGTCGGTGATGCGGGTTACGTCGAGGAAAAGGGAATAGTTGAAGCCCTGCGGGGTGACGTATTCGACGGGAATGTCGCGGTAGAGGCCGCGCCAGGAGCCGATGAATTGGACCTGGATGGTTTCGGTGACGCGGATGGAGCCGTCGGCCATGACGAAGACTTTGGAATCGAACTGCTCGATGCGCAGTTCACGCGCGGAGGCCGCGGGAGCGAGCAGTACGGAGAAGGAGGCAAGAAAGCAGGCGGCGAGCGAGGCCGTCTTGAGCAAGGAAAGAAATGATTTCATCGCGCCGGGTTCTCCGTGTCAGGCCGAAGGAGCGCCGAAGCTGACCTTGGGCGCTTCGCGTTCGGCGGCGGCGGTGACTTCGAAGAATTCGCGGGACTTGAAGCCCAGCATGCCGGCGAAGATGTTGGTGGGGAACTGGAGAATTTTGGTGTTGAGGTCGCGCACCACGGCGTTGTAATAGCGGCGGGCGTTCTGCACGGTGTCCTCGATATCGGCGAGGGTTTTCTGCAGTGCGGTGAAGCTCTCGATGGCGCGCAGCTGCGGATAGGCTTCGGAAAGGGCGAAGAGGCTTTTCAGGGTGCCGGAGAGCATGTTTTCCGCGGCGGCCTTGTCGGCGGGGCCGGTGGCGCTCATGGCGCGATTGCGGGCGCTGATGACGGCTTCGAGCGTGCCCTTTTCATGACCGGCGTAGCCTTTGACGGTTTCCACGAGATTGGGGATGAGGTCGTAGCGGCGCTTGAGCTGCACGTCAATATCGGCCCAGGCGTTGTCGCACTGCACCTTCAGGCGCACCAGACTGTTGTACATGCCAATGACAAGGAAAATCAGGAGAACGAGGCCTATCAGAAGGATCCAGCCGGTCATGGGAGTACCTCACGGAGAGCGAAATTTGGAGAGTTGGCTTCCAAGCCCAATCTTACGTCGCACGCCGGGGCGTGTAAAGCGATCCCTCGGCGTGATGGGGTTACCAGTTTTTCTGGCGGCGCAGATTGGTGATGTGCGCGGTGTGGTGCGGGCCGTGCCAGGCGTAGATGAACAGGAGCCAATCGAGAGTGACGACGCCGCGTTCGGGATGCAGAAGAGTTTTGGCGTAGGCGGAGTCGGGGAGCGAGCGGAGGAGCTGGGTCCAGCGGTCGTGCAGGGCGTCGAGGAGATTCAGGGAGATTTCAATGGGAGCGGATTTGGCGTCGTGGAGTTCGGCCCACTGCGCTTCCTTGTAGGTTTTGATGGGAGGCTGCTCTTCGGTGAGCGCCAGGCGCCAGCGAATGTAGGAGTTGATGTGGCTGTCGGCGACGTGGTGGATGGTCTGGCGCAGGGTCCAGCCGCCTTCGCGGTAGGGAGTTTCGAGCTGCACGTCGGTGAGGCCGCGGACGGCGGCGCGGAGTTTGGCGGGGGTATCGGCAATGGTCTGGATGGCCTGGCGGCGAAGATCGGGCGTGACGCTGGAGGGCATTTCGAATTTTCCGATGGGGTAGCGCGGGTCGGCGGTCATGCGAGCCTCCGGTGGGATTTCACCTTTACAAGGAAAGCGTAACGCGGGCGGCGCAGCGGGAGCAAGACGGCAGCGGCGGCAGCGGCGGCCAAATTGGAAGGCGGCGAGGCGCGACAGGGGAATGATACAATGCGAAGTTCGCGGTGTACCTGCGGAAACCGGCGGCGCATCGAAGAACAGGGAGAGCCAGCATGCATAACGTGGTGATCATCGGAAGCGGCTGCGCGGGGCTGACCGCGGCGATCTATGCGGGGCGGGCCAACCTGAAGCCGCTAGTGATTGACGGGCACGAGCCGGGCGGGCAGCTGACGCTGACGACCATGGTCGAAAATTTTCCAGGCTTTCCCGATGGCATTCTGGGGCCGGACCTGACCGACAACATGCGCAAGCAGGCGCAGAAATTCGGCGCGGAGTTTAAATCCGGCGCGGTGACGGCGGTGGATTTAAGCCAGCGGCCGTTCCGGGTGACGGCGGGCGACGCGACGTATGAGGCGCAGACGCTGATCGTGGCGGCGGGAGCGTCGGCGCGGTTGCTGGGGCTGGAATCGGAGCGCAAGCTGATGGGCCACGGGGTTTCCACGTGCGCGACGTGCGACGGATTTTTCTTTCGCGGCAAGCCCATCGCGGTGGTGGGCGGCGGGGATTCGGCGATGGAAGAGGCCAATTTCCTGACGCGCTTTGCGAGCAAGGTGTATCTGGTGCACCGGCGGACGGAATTCCGGGCGTCGAAGATCATGAGCGAGCGGGTGCAGGCGAACGCGAAGATCGAGCTGGTGACGCCGGTGGTGGTCGAGGAGATTCTGGCCGGTGATGGCGGGGTCACGGGCATGCGGCTGAAGAACGCGAAGACCGGGGCGGTGAGCGAGATCCAGGTGGACGGCGTGTTCGTGGCCATCGGGCACGATCCGAACACCAAACCGTTCCGCGGGCAACTGGACATGGACGCCAACGGATATTTGATCGCCAAGAACGGCAGCAGCCATACGAATGTGCCAGGCGTGTTCGTGGCCGGGGACGTGCACGACAGCCGCTATCGCCAGGCGATTACCGCGGCGGGCAGCGGGTGCAAAGCGGCGATAGACGCGGAAAAGTTTCTGGAAGAGCACAGCCATTCGCACAGCCACTAGCGCGCGGCGGCTTCATCACGCATACTTGAAACCGTTATGATTCGAGCAATACTTCTGAGTTTATCGGGTAGCAAGGCGCTGGGGCGGTGGGTGACGTCGAACGGCATGCCGCGGCGCATGGCGCGGCGGTTCGTGGCCGGGGAGACGCTGGAAGAGGCGCTGGCAGCGGCACGGGCGTGCAATGAAGCGGGCATGTCCGCGACGCTCGATTACCTGGGCGAGAATGTTTCCACGGAAGAAGACGCGCGGCGGGTGCGCGATTCCTACATCGAAATTTACAGCCGCATCGCGCAGGAAAAGCTGAACGCCAACGTTTCCTGCAAGCTGACCCACCTGGGACTGGATATCGGAAGCGAGTTGTGCGAGGAGCTGGTCTTTTCCATCGCCGAGTACGCGCTGATGCAGGACAGTTTTCTGCGCGTGGATATGGAAGGCTCGGCGTACACCGAGGCGACGATTGAGGTGGTGAAGAAGGTGCGCGCGCGGATTCCCTCGGTGGGGACGGTGATCCAGGCCTATCTGTTCCGCAGCGAGGCGGACGTGCGGGATTTGCTGGAGCGCGGCTGCCGCGTACGGCTGTGCAAAGGGGCGTATAAGGAGCCGAAGGAGATTGCTTTTTCGTCCAAGAGGGGCGTGGACGACAATTTCGTGAGCCTGATGAAGCTGCTGCTGCCCAGCGGTTTTTATCACGGCATCGCCACGCACGATCCGCACATGATCGCGGAAACGATTCGCTGGGCGGCGGCCAAGAAAATCTCGAAAGACGATTTCGAATTCCAGATGCTGTACGGGATTCGCACGGATTTGCAGAAGCAACTGGTGCGCGATGGCTACCGCCTGCGCATTTATATTCCCTATGGGCAGGACTGGTTTCCTTATTTCATGCGGCGGCTGGCGGAGCGGCCGGCGAATTTGATGTTCTTCCTGAAGAATTTTTTCTCGCGCCAGTAGCGTTCCTTCATGGCTACAGCTTGCGGCAGACGGTGACGCCGTCGCGCAGCGGCAGGACCACCGTGGATAGTTGTTTCGAGGCGTAGGCGAGGCGGTTGAACTGCTGGACGCCGCGGGTGTCGGCGTCTTTCGCGGGCTGGGCGGCTTTGCCAAACCACAGGGTATTGTCGGTGACCAGGAGGCCGCCGCGGCGGAGCTTGGGCAGGGCGGCGCGCAAGGCCGCGGGATACTGGTGTTTGTCCACGTCGTTAAAAATAAGATCGAAGTGACCGGGAGTTTTCTGGAGCAGGGCGATGGCGTCGCCGGTGAGGACGTGGATGCGGGGAAGAACGCCGGCGCGTTTGAAATAGGTTTCCGCGCGGTGCGCATTGTCAGGGTTGCCGTCGGTGTAGAAAATTTCGGCCTTGGGACCGGCGGCGCGAGCCAGCCAGACCGTGGAATAGCCGATGGCCGAGCCCATTTCGAAAATGCGTTGCGCGCCGGAAATCTGCGCGAGCAGAGCCAGCAGGCGGGCCACGGCCGGGCCGATGATGAAATGGCCGTGTTTGTGGGCGTAGGCTTCCATCGCGCGCGTCACGGAGTCGCCGCGGGGGAGCAGGTCGTAGAGATACTTGTCCACGTCGGCGCGGGTGAAGACGCTGGCGATGTTTTTATCGAGCAGGACTCCGCTTTTCGAACGCCGCAGTTTAGCCAAGGCTTTCTCCCGGTTTGAGCGCATGAATTTCGAGGCCGGCGATGCCCTTGGCTTCTTCGGCGAGCGCCGCGGCCGTGCCGGTGAGCATGGGGAACGTGGCGTAGTGCATGGGGAGGACGTGTTTAACGCCCAGCAGGCGGATGGCGCAGGCGGCTTCGCGGGGGCCCATGGTGTAGAGGTCGCCGATGGGCAGCAGGGCGAGGTTGGGCTGATAGAGTTCGGCGATGAGTTTCATGTCGCCGAAGACGGCAGTGTCGCCAGCGTGATAAATCGTGAAGCCGCCGGGGAGGCGCAGGATGTAGCCGGCGGGCTCGCCGGCGTAGATGCGCTGGCCGTTGTCGTCGATGGAATTGGAATGGAAGGCGTGGGTCATGGTGCAGTCGAAATCGCCGATTTTTTGCGCGCCGCCCTTGTTCATGGGATGCAGCAGATGGGAAAAACCCTTGGAGCCGATCCACAGGCAGGTTTCGTGGGAGGCGACGATTTGCGGCTGGTGGGATTTGGCGAAGGCCAGCAGGTCGCCGATGTGGTCGGTATGCGCGTGGGTGAGAAAAATGGCGTCGAGGCGGGAGAGTTTCTTGAGCGGTTCGGGGCAGACCGGGTTGGTCATCACCCATGGGTCGATGAGGGCCACCTGGCCCGAGGGCGTGGCGATGGAAAAGGTGCTGTGGCCAAAATAGGTGAGGCGATTGCCGTGGGTGTTCAGCATGGCGGTGCTCCTTGGAATGAAATTCTATTGTGCCTTGGGAGGCGCGCCGGGGGAAGAGGCGGCCAGCAGGGCGCGGATGGCGGCTTCGTAGGTGTCGCGGTTGGCGCCGCCGGTGATTTGGCGGACGAGCGTGCCGTCGGGGGCGTAGAGCAGGGTGGTGGGCAGAGCGCCCTGCCATTGGGGGCTGATGGACTGCTCGAAGGCGTCGTGGCCGGGGCGCTTGCGGTAATTAGGAAAGAAAGGCTTGTGGCGGGCGAGGAAGCGGCGGACGAGAATCATATCGCCATCGCCGTCCATGCTGACGCCGATGACGCGCAGACCCTGCGGGGTGTATTGGCGGGCGAGTTCGCCGAGGAGGGGAAATTCGGCGCGG
>Ga0315281_10010572_pt1 | contig 12717 bp, 9 predicted proteins | sample YL17G07_0_MG_FD_204540 | JGI IMG/M metagenome (GOLD analysis project Ga0315281, IMG submission 204540) | Sediment microbial communities from Yellowstone Lake, YNP, Wyoming, USA - YL17G07_0 | ecosystem: Environmental > Aquatic > Freshwater > Lake > Sediment | place: USA: Wyoming | collected... | reverse complement strand
GCCTTCAGCGGAACGACCCACCGGGCCGGCCGCTACGGATAATTCCGCGCCCAGCTTGATGCTGTCCTGAACCAGTTTTTTCATGCCTTCAGGGTTCATCACGAGGAAGACGACGTCGGTCGCCTTACCGCCGATCTGAAATCCAATGCTCGCGGCGCCGAGGGTGAACATGGAAGGCGCATCCCAGGCCCCGTTCCCACCCTTGCGGCACACCAGCACACCGCGTCCGTAAGTGCCGCCAAGTCCCAGGGCGAACTTCACCTGCGAAGGAACGATGCCGACACATACGGATCTCTCCAGCAGCTCAGCAGGAATGCCCTTGTCGGGAGTCCCCATGATCTCGTTAACAACGTTGGTTGCCTTTTTCAGTTGGCTCTCTCCTGCGAAAGCCGTCGAACAGAAGGCCAGAAACAGAAGAACCAGAGTAATCAGAGTAAGCCTTTTCATTCGGAGCTCCTATTTGCCCGCGAAGCCGGGAGAGCGTCCTCCGCTCCCCCACCAGACCCTGGCGGCAACGCGACGCACACCTCTTATACCTTCCTGCAATTCGCGTGTCAGTCCAGTACGGCTCACACGTTTGGTCAATAGTGCTCATGCCAAATGATGAGGGCGAACCACAGGGTAGGACCGGTCGAAATTAGCGATGGTTCGACATCGCGGCTAGTCCTGCAGCACCACACTGAGGAGGCCACTATGCACCGTCAACCCCCCGCTGCCGGCGTAATCGACATAGCCCAGCTTTTTGAACTTCTTCATGAAATGACTGACCCGCGACCGGGCGGTGCCGACCATTTGCGCCAGGTTTTCCTGATTGATTCTGGGATGGACAGTCTCGGCCCGGCTCTCCTTGCCAAAATGAGCCAGCAGTAAGAGAATCCGAGCCAGACGCGTCTCAATAGAGTTGAAAAGCTGATCGACGAGATCCCCTTCGAATCGAATGTTGCGTAAAAGCAGATGCGTGACGAACAATTCCGAGATGCCGTGCCGTTCGTGGAGCAGGCGCGCCATCAGCGGCTTCGCGATCCTGGCCAGAGTGCAATCGGTCAAGGCGGTAGCCGATGCGACGCGCAACGGCTGACCTGCGAGGCATCCCTCACCGAAGAACTCACCGGGACCCAGATTGGCGACGATCGCTTCCTTGCCTCGCTTGGATGTCACGGCGAGCTCCACCTTACCTTTTCGGAGGTAGAAGACGGAATCCGCAGGGTCTCCTTGCGAGAAGATCGTGCGGTTCGCGCCGTATTCGATAGCGGTTCTCTCGCCGGCGAATCCAGCCAGGAGGACTGGCCAATCGACCGGCTGCCTTTTCTGATTTGCCGTAACAACCTCAGGGTGGTTTTTCTTACGCGCCATAACAACCTCCCTCTGGTTCCAGCATCAAGTACCTTTTCTTGACGGGTGTAACTGAGACCTTGGTAGGCGAAGGCCAGCGCACCCAGAATGCGAGGCGCAGCAGGGTTAAAACTTGCCGACCTCTAAGATTTGGCTCGATCGGCCGCCTCAGGCAGAAGATCTGCGACCGGTAATCACGTTCCACAGAAACACAATCACTGCGAGCACGAGCAACGCGTGGATGAACCCGCCAAATGTGTAGGATGTGGCTAGTCCTAAAGCCCACATGACAAACAGAATCAGAATAATTGTCCAAAGCATGTTGACCCTCCCTCTGACATCCGCCTCCCAACAGGTCTTGGCAGGCAGCGCGAGACACACTACTTATACCCTGCGGTAATTCGCGTGTCAGTCCAGTACGGCTCACACGTTTGGTCAGAATTGCTCATCCCGGTTTAATGAGGGGGAACTACCGTTTGGGGCCGAGGTGGCGGTGCCGCCGAAGAGGCTCGACGACTGGTCGCTGACAAGTAGGCAGCAGCGGGGGTGAGGACCGGCGGCCGGTTAATCAAGCATGCGCGGTACGACTGCCGTTGCCAGGGGAATGAAGCCGAGACGCTAGCGCTGCAAAAAAAGGCACCCTGAGAAAACTCAGGGTGCCCGGATAATCCAATTAAGTTTTCACAACCGCCGTCTCTGCTACTGCGGGGGCTGTGGCTTCTCGTCCCGCTTCCGTTGTTCGTCCTGAAGCTTCTTCTCTTCCGGTGTCAGCGGCTTGGGTTGCGGGCGCTGTTGCCGCGGCGCAGGCCCCGTTTTCGCAGGAGGGGGTGTGCGCTGTCGCGGGCGCTCGCTTGGCGGAGGAGTTTGCGCCGGCGGAGCGGGCTCGGGACGGTTTGGCTCCGGCCGGGCATTCGGCGCGGGCTGATTCGGCTCGGGACGGCTCGGCTCCGGCCGGGTATTCGGCTGCGCTGACGGTGGACGATCATTCCGCGCCGGCGGCGCAGTTGGACGGCTCGGCTCCGGCCGGGTATTCGGCTGGGCCGGATTCGTCGCCCCAGGACGCTCGCTCGGAGCAGGCTGGTTGCCCGGCCGGTTCGCAGGCGGCGTATTGGCAGGCTGGCCTGGTCTTCCGGCGTTCGGCGGATTCCCTGGCTGGTTGCCCGGTCGGCCCATGTTCGGCGTCGCCGGTTTCCCCGGAGGCGCCAGTTTGACCATCGGTTGCACGGCAGGAGTATTCGCCGGACGCAAGGTCTGCACTTCGTGCCGCGCCAGGGGCTGTCCCGGATGCGCTGCCAAGGCCTGCTGCTGTCTGGCGAAAGGCACGGGCGGCGGAGGTGGTGGCGCTTTGGCGATCACCGGCCGGCTAGCCACTGCAGGCGGCGGCGTAGCTACGTGTCCCGCACTATTAGCCCTCGATCCCAGCACGCTCTCTCGTGAGGGAGCCACTGTAGCCCTCGAGCTCACAGGCCCAGAAGCCATCTCCCGCGCGTTCACGGCAACTGCTACTCTGGCCACGGGCTGTGCGTTGACGAAGGCGCGCTGCGGAACCGCAGTTACCGCGCCCGCTACATTTTTATTCACATAGGTAACATTGGTGATGTTGGTAGACTTGTTCACGATGGTCGTGTTGTAGACGTTTGTGATTGTTATGTTGTTGACCGTCGTGTTGCTGATGTTGACCCGGTTCATGTACCCCCGGCTCACGTAGTACGACGGGACGTAAACTTCCCGCGGGCCCAGCGGGAACCATCCCACATTGCCGCCGAATCCGATGCCACCGATACCGAGGAAGACCACCAGCGCGGGCGCGTAAACTGGTACAACGTTAACTGGGCCACCCACCCAGCCCCAGCGACCTCCAACGGTCACCCAACGTCCGTAGTGAAACGGTGCATAACCCCACGGAGCGTCATCCACCCAGGTCCAACCCCAGGGAGAAATCCAATCCCAGTGGCCCTCGCGATAGGGCACCCATCCGGCAGAAACCCGCGTGGGGAACCAGACGTGTCCGTAGTTCGAATCGTCGCGCCAGTCGCCGTAATCATCCAAATCCTCATAACCGACGACATCATGCGAAAGATATTGCGCCGAGCGCGACGCCTCGTGGCGGCGGTCGCGGCTGTAGGCCCAGTTGTCAAATTCATCGGGGCCGCCGATTTCCACCACGTCTGCGTTGAGCGACTCCGTGCCGCTGAATGTGCCTCTCTGCCCGGCATGCAGCGTGTAGGTCTGACCATTGCCGGTCGACTCGCCCTCGCCTTCGCGCACGCTTACGACTGTGTAGTTTCCGTCTCCACTAGCCTCTACCCGGTAGCGTCCGGGCTGGAAAACCGAAAATGCCTGGTTGGGCGTGTCCACTTCGAACACATCATTGCGGTTCAGCCGCCGCACATTAATATTGAGCGAACCTGAGGTGAGCTGGATCTGCATCGTGCGATCGTCCAGGTTGAGAAATGAGAAGCCGGTGTTGGCTGCCAAACGAATCACGGCAGACCCTAGTTCCACTTCGGCTCGCGAGTCCTGATCCGCCCAGAGCTTGTCGCCGGTCGTCATCGGCCGGTTCGGAACCGCCTGTACCCAGTCCGATTCGCCCGCGGGCTGGAATGAAACCGAGCCCTGCATATACCCCAGTCGGGCCACTCGGCCAGGAGGATCATCCTCATCCTGCGCAGCCGCTCGCTGCGGCATTGCTGTGGTCAGAAGCGCAACCCCGACCAGCAGGCTCATCCAACTCGTTATCTCTTTCAGTGCTTTGTCCATAAGAGAGTGGCCTCCAATAATTTCGCTCTTGGCGATACCGAGTTTCCCGGGATTCCTGCCAAATCCTAACAACTCAGGCTCCCAAACATCCGGAGCGCATTTTCCTGCGACGCGGCCGGCCGCGTCAACAGTTCCCAGATGTCCCGCTCCAGGCTGTCGTTGGCCGGAAGCCGGATCGCGTCCTTCACCCCCCCGCTCCTCCAGAGCTTCGTAAATCTCCGGCTGGGCTAAGGCGGCATCAGCGCGAAACATCAGCTCCTCGGAGCCGGGCGCTTGTTCTGGACACCACCGTCTCAGTCTTTAGCGAAGCAACTCCATGTCGAGGATTGACCCCACAATGGCGCCCAGGATTGTGTACCTGCCGCTGGAATAGCTCCCATATCGATAGCGGCTGTAGAAGCCATCTTCATAGCCGCGACGGAAACCCTGGCGAAAGTAGTAGTTGTAGGCGTCCCGGTCTACATAAAAACCACCATAGCCGTAGTTCGCGTCCCGATAGGCAAACGAGCCCCGGTAGTTGTAACCCCAGCGATCCTGCCGGTCTGCCTCTCCGGCGCGGAAGCCTTGCTCATAACCGTAGTTCACGGCCTCCCGAAGCACATTGGCGCCGTAACGATTCGTCTCGTAGTAGCGGCCGCCACGGTTGTAACGATAGTTCCAACCTGTGTAGAAGTATGGATCATTGTTGTAGTCGTGGCGATCATCCCGCAGGCGCATTTGTTGCTGGCGCACCTGCTCCCAATACTGCTGCTGATAACGGTACTGCGCCATGCGGTTCTGTTGCTGAAGCTGTGCTATATGCTGCTGCTGGGCACGTTCCTGCTGGTCCAGAGTTTGACGGTACTGCGTCAGACGCTGCTGCTGCTCCGCAATAAGCTGCTGCTGACGCTGCTGTGAGAGGCGTTCTTGCTGCTGATTTTGGTCTTGCTGCCGTTGCTGCTGGACGCGCTGCTGCCAATCCTGGTCCCGCTGCCATTGTCGCTGCTGGGCCGCCTGTTGCTGCTTATTTTGATCTAGCTGCTGTTGTTGCTGGGCGCGCTGTTGTTGCTGTTTGTTCTGGTCTAGCTGCCGTTGCTCCTGGGCGCGCTGTTGCTGCTGCTTATTCTGGTCTAGCTGCTGTTGTTGCTGCTGGGCGCGCTGTTGCTGCTGCTTATTCTGGTCTAGCTGCTGTTGTTGCTCCTGGGCGCGCTGTTGTTGCTGCGCCTGCGGTTGCTCCTTTTGCTGCTTTGTTTGTTGCTTCTGGGCTTGCTGCGGCTGCTCTTTTTTCTGCTTTGTTTGCTGTTTCTTGCCTTGCTGCGGTTGTTGCTCTTGCTGCGGTTGTTGCTGGGCGTTGGTCGGTATACTTATCCCCACCAACGACACCCCGCTGATGACAGCTGCCACCAGCATCCGGTTCAAGATACTAACCTTCACGGTACACCTCCTTAGTAATTCGGTCGCTCCATGGAGTGTAGCCCAAAAAGAGAGGCCAAGAGGAGCACAACAAGCAGGATGAGAGACGTGATCAGTTTCTTCTATTGCCATCTGCCTCCCACTAGATCTTGGCTGGCAGGTCGGGGCACACTGTCTATACCCCGGGGTCGTTTGCGCGTCAGCCCAGTACTGCTCACCTGTTTGGTCAAAAGTGCTCACTCAAGTTTGCGACGGGGAAATACATGGTGGGACTGGTGGAGTCCAGCGAGGGTTCGACCTTGGAAAGGATCTGATCATTCGCCAAGGGCGAGGTGACCAAACACTGCCATCTCACGATGACGGCCTCCATATTTGCCGCTTGAGTAGCTCGCTAGCCCAAAGGCCTCATTCGGCTTTCACTCCACCCTCGGGGCGACTCGGCCCGTGCCGAGTGAATCCTCCCCCGAAGGTGTGATGGATGAATCGTTAGAATAGCTTGAGCGTAATGTGAATGCCGGGATGCCTCGGGTTGTACAGGTAATAGCCGCCCCCGACGTATTCAACATAAACGTCGTCGGTGTAGTACCAGCCTGATGGCCATGGCTCACGGAATCCGAACCAATAGCCGCTGTACTGGAAGCGGTTATATCCGGAGATCATCCTGGGGCGGTTCATGCGAAACGCGTGGCCACGACCGAAACTGGCACGGTAACGGTCATCAGGAATGCGACCATAATGGTTGCCATTGTTCCCGTTGCCATGGTTGCCGTTGTTGCCACGGTTGTACGCAACGCGCTGTCCCTGCTGCCCTCCGCGCTGCTGAGCCTGCTGTGTGCGCTGCGCCCGCTGCACGCGCTGCGGATGTTGCGTGCGCTGCGCCTGTTGCTGGTGTTGTGCGGGCCGTTCCTTCTGTGCTTTCTGCCCGCCTCCACGCTGCGCCTGCTGTGCTTTCTGTCCACCTCCACCCTTTTCCTTCTGTCCTTTTTGTGCGAATGCAGGAACGGTGGTTCCGAGAAGCAAAAAGAGAACTGCTGTGCTGACAGCTCGATTCTGGTTCATAGGTGTTCCCTCCAACTCATCTCACATCTGCCTCTCACCGGATACTCGAGGCACACTACTTATACCCTGGGGTAATTCGCGTGTCAGTTCAGTACGGCTCACGCGTTTGGTCAACATTGCTCATCCCAATTAATGGGGGAGACTACAGTGTGGGATCCAACGTGGGAATGCCGCAGAGGGTTGACGATTGGCCGCTAACCCTTTGCAGCAGCATCTGGTGAGGACAGGCCGCCGGTTGATCAAGCATGCGCCATACTGCCGCTGGGGCCAGGGGGATGAACCCCACACGCTGACAGGAGCAGATTTGGTTAAGGAAGAAATAGAGGATGGCGTTGTCGCGAAGATCTACTCCGTGGCGGTTGGCGCGCGTGTGAATCCGACGCCGATGGCATTCGCCACTGTCCGGCCAGGCAAACCACCATGCCCAGGCCGCACAGTCGGCCAGGATGCCGCGCCTGCGATCTTCGCCGCGCGCCGGATCACTCCGGAATCAACCGTCACCCCTGTCCGCGAGATGGTCTGGAAGTAAAGCTCATCGCCGGCGATTTCCACGAGCATGAATGAACGGTCCTGGTCGTACCCGGCGGCGGTCAGGTCCGTCTTCCTCAAGTCGCCCTTCCGCAACTCGCCTGAAGCGCCCTCGGTGAAATAATAGGTGCCCTTTTGCGGCTTCACGCGCTCATAAACGTGATCGTGTCCGGCGAAGACGACCTGCACCCCGTATTTTACGAATAGGGGTTCCAGCAGAAGGCGGAGTTCGGTCGCAGAGCCATGGGTGGCCCCGGAAGAATAGAGCGGGTGATGGAAATAGCAGATTTTCCAATCCGACCCTGAGTTCTGCAGTTCCTTCTCCAGCCACGCGAGCTGCTGCGGCTTCATGTAATTGCTATCCAGAGCGAAGAAGCGGACGTTGCCTTTTTTGAACGTGTAATATTCCTGCCCGTTCATGTTGAACAACTTGTAGAACCGCTCGTTGGAGATGTCGTGGTTGCCGAACACCGCGTAGAATTTTACGCCCGCATCGAGCAAGGCCTTGTAGGGCAGTTCGAACTTGTTTTGGTAGTCAATAGGCTCTTTCCCGCCGATGAGGTCGTCGCCCAGCATAAGCACGAACTCAAAGGGAAATTTGCCGCGATACGCAAGCATCTGCCCGGCCACTTCATATTGCTCCTTGTTCCCATTCCCCATGTCGCCGATGGCCGCGAAGCGCACCGAGTCCGTTTTCAGCGGCAGGGTCAGCTCCTGGGCGTGGAGCGACAGGCTTATGGCGGCGAGAGCAACACAGGAGACGAAGGCGGCACAGCGTATAGCCGTCATAACAGTAAGCCTCGAGGAATGGCCTTCGGGATGATATCCACAATCAAACCCGCTTTAATGTCCTTCAGCGTCAGGTCGCGCCCGACGAACCGATACGCCAGCTCCGGGGGTAGTTCAGGCAGCTTGAGCAATAAAGTCGGCGGCGTGGTCGTCAGCGGGATACCTTCCGGGTACACGTCGTTCACACGCAGAACTGGGACCTTGAACGGGGTGTCCTGTTGGATCGTCCGGCGCGCGAGCCGGCCTTCGGGTCCCTGAAATGCTTTGCGGATGATTTTGCGGAACCGCTCAGTCACCTCGTGAGTGAAGATGTCACCCTGACGTGCGTCGCGGCGCGCGTCGGCAATCTTCCTGGCCAGCGCATGCTGGTGCTCGACAATCTGCGCCGCGTCCTTTGTAGGCTTCAGGGTCGATAGCGAAGCTTCCAGGTCTTTCTGCATCTTGACGTATGCCTGGACGCGGTCGGCAAAGGTCTTCAAGTCGCGCGCCTCCTCGCTCTCCCCCGGCACCCGCGCCTGGCCCGCAAAGCCGGGCGCTACAAACGCAAGAACGGAAAGCCACAGAAGAAGGCGGGTGACCCGGATTCGGCGCTTCATGGATTCTCCCGGACGGAAAGTTAGGACTGCCGAGACTGCAGAACTGCGGGCTCCGGCTGGCGAGCCTTCACTGTGGCGCGCGCGGTTCATGGCCTGATGGATGAGTGCGCGGGGGGAATCACAACCAGGTTTCAAATTTATGCTAACCGCTCGTGCGAACATGCTGCCTCCCACAAGATCCCAGCGGGCAGGTCGAGGCACACTTCTTGTACACTGGTGGCACTTCGCGTGTCAGTCCAGTACTGCTCACCCGTTTGGTCAACATTGCTCATACCAGCTAATGAGGGGGGAACTACCGTGTGGGGCCGGTCCCAAGTTGGGGATGGATGCTTCGCAGGGGTTAAGACTGCTCCAGGGATTCTTTCACCAATTCATCGACACGCTCCTGGACCGCTTCCTTCACCGCTTCCTTGACCGTCTCTTTCACTTCTTGCATATTCAGGCTCGCGCTCCCGGCTTCTGACGCCGCCTCTTTGAGCGCTTCTTTCACGATGGGGTTCAGCGGCGACAGCTCCTTGACAAGCTCTTTTACCCCCTTCTTGATATCTTTTAAGTTGGCCTCGGACTGCTGCTGGTTCTCTCCGACTGCGCTCACCGCCCAATCCGTTTCAAAAGTTTTGATTAAACCGTTTACCACCTTCGGTTCACGAACAATAACGCCGACTTCGCGGCGCGAATCCAGTTCGGCCAAACGCAGGCTCTGGCTGCCCACAAAAGCCTGACGGCGGTCGCGGATGATCGTGCGCGTGTGCAAGCGCAGCTTGGCGAGATTCCGGACTTCCAGGCCAGGGTTTTGCTTGCCTACGCGGCCGATGACTTTGATCTCCACCCCCGCCTTCGCCCGCTCGCTGAGGGCGCGCAGCATTTCCGCGTCGGCGATCTTGGGGTCGTAGATGAGCAACTCCTTCTTGGCCTTGCGGATAAACGCGGCGAGCACTTTGCGGGCGTTGGCAGGACTGACAACAAAGGTATCTAGCGTCGGCGTATAGGGATTGCGCGTGGTATCCGCCTCAAATAGCTTCACCGCTTCCTGGATGAGCCTGGCGTTCCTGGTGACGATGCCGAAGCCGCGACTATGGTCGATATCAAGGTGGGTGAAGTTGAAGGACAGGACGAAGAGCAGCCGACGGTCGATAATCAGCAGCTTGTCGTGATAGCGCACCAGATCGTCGGCGGTTCGCGAAACGGCGACGCCCACTGCGAGCAGACGCATCTCGAGCTTGCGCAAGTTTATCTCGCCGCCCCGGTTGGTGTAGGCAATCAACGCGCTCACCGTAACGCCGCGGCCGACCGCAGCCTTCAGCCCCGCCTCAATCTCGGCGCGGTCGAAACGGAAGATAGCGATCTCGATGCTTTTCTTGGCGTTTCGGATTCCCGCAAGCAGCGCCTCGGGTCCGTCGCCAGGTTGGATTAACAGTTTCACAGGCGCTTCACCAGGTGGTCAGGCCGAGTTTTGGGGACCGGATGGCGTCGGCGTCTGCCTCAAAGGCTCGGCGCGCGGTGAAATAGCCCCCAAGCCGCGAGGTACAGGCCGGCAAACTAAAACCGCACTCCTCCCCCTGCGGCTGAGGTTAAGATCTTTGGAGTTGCAAGTCAAGAAGAGTGTACTGAACAGGCTAGGGAATGCGCTGGGTTCTGTCGATTACGACGGCTCCAGCGGCGGGTTGACGGTTCATGGTGGCCTCTTGAGCGTAGTCCTCCTCGACTAGTCGCGATGTCGCGCCATTCGTAATTTTCGACCCGCCCAACCCGGTAGCTCCGAATCAACTGGGATGAGCAGTTTTGACCAAACGTGTGAGCAGTACTGGGCTGACACGTGAATGACCCCAGGGTATAAGCAGTGTGCGTCGCGCGGCCAGCCAGGAAAATGGCGCAAGGTTTAGCCCTGTCTCGATGCGGGATTCAACGGATCGCCCCTGGCGACGGCTGTGGGGCAAACTAAGGAATTGGACTGCGCTCTTTTGAGGAGGGCCCATGCAAGTTTACAGGAAAATCTTCTCCAGCCTTGTTGTTCTCTTTCTGGCGCTACCCGCCTTCGCTCAGCAGGCAGGGACTACTGCCGCACTATGGCGCGACCGGGGCGACGTTGCGACGCTGAACCTCCTGGACGGGCCGGGAGGGAAAGAACACCAGCCGGGAACCATCTTTAAATTCATCGAGGAATCTAAGAGCGGAACTGCTCCCAAGTTTGATGTCGCAGATGAAAACGGCGCCAAGTGGAAGGTGAAACTCGGCCCCGAGGTGAAGTCGGAAACCGCTGCAACGCGCCTCGTGTGGGCGGCGGGTTACTTTGTCGATGAGATTTACTATCGGCCGCAAATCCGCGTGCAAGGAATGAAACGGCTCTCGCGCGGTCAGAAGTACGTTTCAGACGGTGGCCTTGTCCGCGAAGTGCGTTTGGAGCGCCAAGGGGTCGGGAAGAAATTGAAGAACTGGAGCTGGAACCAAAACCCCTTTGCCGGCACGCGCGAATTCAACGGCCTTCGAGTGATGATGGCGCTGATCAACAATTGGGACTTGAAGGAAATCAACAACGGTATTATCGAGGTGAACGGCGAGCCCCGTTATGAGGTGACCGACCTGGGCGCCAGTTTCGGGAGCACCGGCAATCGCTTCGGCCGCAGCAAGGCCGTGCTGAAAGACTACGCGGAAACCAAGTTCATCGAAAAGGTCACGCCCAAATCCGTGGACTTCGTCTTTCATACGAAGATAGAGAGTGTGGGCAAGAACATTCCAATCGCAGACGCACGCTGGATCGGCAACCGGCTCGGCCAGTTTTCCGCTCAACAGATCGGCGACTGCTTTCGCGCCGCCGGCTTCTCGCCCGCCGATGTCGAGGGCTATACCAGGGTCGTGATGCAGCGCATCGAGGCGCTGAAGAAGCTATAGCCGGCCCGCCCGCCACAGCGCGCATTCCATGCCCTGGACTCAGCACGGGCCCTCCGTTCTTAGGGCCTTTCACCTTCCGGTGTCGTCCCCTATCCAGGGCGGGAAACCCAGCAAAAAACCCTTACGGGCAATATTCCCTCAATGCTCTGGAGGGATCTGGCCGCTATCGCCGCACGCAGTCTTCTTTACGGTTCGGACTGAACAGGTTATCGTCGGCGTTGTCGGCTAACTTTTTCGCGTGTCCGCCGCTTGGGGATCTTCCTTGCGAAACTGGATGTCGTAAAGCTCCGAATAGAGGCCACCTGCCGCCAGCAGTTCGTCGTGGGTGCCACGCTCGACGAGAGTATTGTCTTTCACCACAAAGATAATTTTGGCGCCCCGGATCGTTGCCAGGTGGTGCGCGATGACGATGGAAGTCTTCCCTTTCATCAAACGGTCCAAGGCTTCGAATACGGCTTGTTCGGACGCTGCATCCAGTCCTGACGTGGGCTCATCCAGAACGAGAATGGGCGTATTGCGGATAACAGCCCGCGCGATGGCGATGCGCTGGCGCTGGCCCCCGGAGAGGGTCACACCGCGCTCGCCGACCATCGTGTCGTAGCCCTCGGGCATCTCGTCGATGAACTCGTGGGCGTTGGCCAGTTTTGCGGCTTGGATAATCTCCGCGCGCTTGGCCTCCGGGCGGCCATAGGCGATGTTCTCCCAGATCGGTGCGCGAAACAGAAGCGTCTCCTGCAGAACAAAACTAATCTGCTGGCGAAGCGATTTCATCGTGTAGTTGCGTATGTTGGTCCCGTCGATTTTGATTTCTCCGGATATGGGATCGTAGAAGCGCGCAACCAGGCTGATGATCGTCGTCTTACCACCCCCCGTCGGGCCGACGAAGGCCGCGACCTGGCCTGGCTCGATCTCGAAGCTTACATCTTTCAGGATCAATTGGTCTGGGTTGTACCCAAACGAGACTTTATCAAATTCGATTTTCCCCTTGAAGCGACCGGCGCGGCGCGCGCGCGGCAGGTCACGCATCCCGCTCTCGGTCTCCAGAACTTCCCGGATCCGCTCGAACCCCACCGCGGCCTTGGAGATCGTGTCCGTCATTTTGGAAAGGTCACGCATGGGCTTATACATCTTGCCCAGGTAAAGCAAAAAAACGACCAGTGCGCCAGCGGTGAGTTGGCCCGCCAGTACCAGGCGCGCGCCATAACCGAGCACCAAGCAGGTCCCGGTCGCCACGATAATCTCGACGATAGGTGAGAGCTTCATCTTGATGCTTCGCGCCAGCAGGGCCATCTCGACATTTTCCAGGCTCTGGCGCTCGAAGCGGCGCTCCTCGTAGTCCTCGCGGGCAAAGGCCTTGACCACGCGAATCGAA
>Ga0315281_10010571_pt1 | contig 12718 bp, 16 predicted proteins | sample YL17G07_0_MG_FD_204540 | JGI IMG/M metagenome (GOLD analysis project Ga0315281, IMG submission 204540) | Sediment microbial communities from Yellowstone Lake, YNP, Wyoming, USA - YL17G07_0 | ecosystem: Environmental > Aquatic > Freshwater > Lake > Sediment | place: USA: Wyoming | collected... | reverse complement strand
ATGGACGGCGGCCTCAACACGTGCAACATGAATACCTGCCCCTGGCTCACCTGCGTAGCCCCGCCAGCCACCGCATTCACAATCGATTCGACCGCTGACTTTGATGCGGGAGTGAGGTCGAACACTGCGACAATAACCCAAAATCCAGGGACCGCGGTGGCGGACTCGCTCGAGCTGAAAAACGGGGAGATAGTCCCTGACGGAAATACGAAGGCCCTCTGGCACATGAACGAGGGCTCGACCGGCACGACCGCAGATTCAAGCGGCAACGGGAACATAGGGACAATCAATGGGGCGAGTTGGACGCCAAGCGGCAAGTTCGGAAACTCGCTCAGTTTTGACGGGATTAGCAACTATGTGCGTGCGGTGGACAGCCCGTCACTGAACATGGGTACTGGCCCGTTCACGGTGATAGCATGGTTCAAGGCCACATACAAGCCATCGTCTATCATTTACAAGGGCTGCAACTGGAACAACAACGCGGGATGGGCCCTCTCCTATGCGTCAAGCCCGCAGCTGCTCTACCTGCTGGTCGGGAACGGTGCGAGCCATATCGAGTACAACACGGGCCTCGGCACCGTGGCTAGCTGGAAGCAGATAGGGCTGATTAGGAAGCCCGACAACACGATTTATTACATAAATGACGGCACCGTCACCAATACCGGATACACGGTGACCGGTTCTGTTTCAAACGGCGTGCCCTTGGACATTGGAACCGGCTACAGCTATTTGAACGGTGTCGTCGACGAGGTCGCGCTTTACGACAGGGCTTTGGACGTCTCGGAAATCGCCGCGCTTTACAACGGGGGCGTCCAGTACAAGTCCTCCGGGAACTGGATGTCCGCCCCGCAGGCAATGCCCCCGGGCCAGCAGCTTTATGACCTCACCATTGCGGTTTCCGGCGGGGACGGGAGCAACTACATCACGCAGACTGAGATACTCGACGCCTCGGACGATTCCGTGATAACGACGTCAAGCACTCACATCTCCACCACGACAACGCTCACCGCCGCAGACTTCCCAGGTGGGTTCTCCGGGACGCTGAACAAGAACCTGAAGGTGAAGGTTTACATGGTGGGAAGCGGCAGTTCGACAATCCTGGTGGATTCCATAGTGGGCAGGGCAGTATAGGCAAAAGAGTTTTAGCGCGGGTCGCGAGCCTGGCCAGCGGCAGTCTTTAAGCGTTCTTCCGGGCATCTTCGCACATCTTTAAATTCCGTTCCTTGGATAAGTTAGCCTGCGCTGGGGTCGCCTAATCTGGTAGGGCGCTAAAGCAGAAGTCAGTTTGCTGCGTCAGCCTGCTAAGTTAGTGGGATTACATCCCGTACGGGTTCAAATCCCGTCCCCAGCGTTCTATTTTCTTCCCTGATTAATCGACGCAGAGCTCCGGCCCCGCATTCCCCTCGTTGTCTATCCAGGAGTTGCAGCCGAACATCAGGTCGCGGCAGATGCCCCTGCCAGTCATCGCGGCCTCATTCACAAGTGCGCAGTTCCCGGTGCCGCAGTCGCTCTCCCTGTCGCAGGGCTCGCCCTCGTGCCCGCTGGGCATCAGGCAGAAGCTCTCGCCGAACGGGCCGGTGATTGCGCGCTCGCCAGGTGCGCAGCGCTCGCAGAAGCCGGATGTGCGGTTGTAGATTGTAACGTTGCCGCAATCGCACTGGTACGGCCACTCATTCCCGACCCAGGTTCCGTTGCTCTGGTTGCATCTCTGCTGAAGCTCGCCTTCGGACGGGGTTGCGGTCGGAGTGAGATGCGGGGTTGCGGTTGCCAGCGGGGTGGGTGTCGGCGTTGGCTCCGTGATTGTGATATGGTTGCCGTTCGCATCAGCGCAGTATGGCGGGCTCGAGCAGCAGGTGAACGGGTCGCTGTCCGCCTGCATGTGCCCGCCCTTTGCCTGGCACTGTTCGTAATACCACGGCGGCGCCTGGATGTACATCGGGCAGAGCTTCTGGTCTATGCAGGAGAGCCCGCAGCAGCCGAGCAGCAGCATCGCAGGAATTACCAGCAGGAGCGCCTTCAAGCCCATCACCATATCCAATTTGGGCTCAAAAGCGTTAAAAATCAGTTGCTGCGAAAACAAATCCACGGTCCGAATTTCGGGGGGTGTGCATTGATGCGCGAAATTACTGTGATAACTGAGAACAGGGTAGGGGCTCTCGCCGACGTCTGCGAGGCATTGGGAGGGGTCGGCGTCAACATAAAGGCGATTTCAGCCCAGGGCGTCGGGGAGACGGGAATCATCCGCCTCATCACCGAAGATGAGACGAGCGCGCGCAACATCCTTGAGAGGTCCGGATTCAGGATAATGGTCGGTGACGTGGTCACCATGAGGCTCAGGGACCGCCCCGGCGAGCTGGCAAAGGTGGCGCGCAAGCTTGCGGTCTCGGGCGTGGACATCGAGTCCGTTTACATAATGGGCAAGGTCAACGGCGACATCGAGGTCGCGCTGAGGCCGAAAAGCGTGAAGGATGCGCTCGCAGCCCTAAAGAAATGATGGGGGTATCAGGAGGAACCTGAAACTGAAGGGGGCGACAGGCCCCCTGCGGTTCGGAAGTAGGCTTTAATAACCTGCCCGCGCAAATAAAATTCGGACGGAACGGAAGTCCATTGAAGAAAGTTCAGCAAGAAGGGCTTTTCCTCGTCAGGAGTTGAAGGAAAGATGGGATTCGGCAAATTTGAGGGCGCTCCTAAGCCAGTCAAAGTTGGGGATGAAGTCGAGGTTACGATTGAGGCCATCGCCGCAAAGGGCGACGGCATAGCGAAAATAGACGGGTTCGTGATTTTCATCCGCGGCGGCCAGCAGGGGCAGAAAATCAAGGTGAAGATCACCGACGTGAAGAACAGGTTCGCCACTGGCGAGCCAGTTGTTTAATAACTTCTTTCCTTTTTTTAGCCTTTTTTTCATAATTATTATACTACGATTATTTTATACTTGAATACTGCCAAATAAGCGATGGTCGGCATGAGTTCTACTGGTATAGCTGTCCGTGGGGGAGCTAGTTTCATGGCTGTCGCCCCTGCGCCGCAGGGGGAAACCAAGGCCCTGAGCCCCAAGGAGAATGTGCTTAAAACGCTGAGCGAGCTCGATAATTACCGCCACATCCTGGCAGAGGCGAAAGACCAGTCGGGCCGCATATCCGACAATTGCCTTGGCGGCCTGCAGGAAATGGCCGACCAAATCACCGCGAAGCGCGAGAAGATTTCGCCCAAGATACGCATCGGGATTCTTCACGTCCACACCGCAATCACGCTCGAAAAGAAAGGCAACCCGGAAATGGCGGCGCAGCGGTGGAATGATGCGCACAGGAAGCTGCAGTGCGACGATGAGGTCTGCCAGGCCATAAATGAGATACGCACGCTCAACGAGGGGATGCTCACCAGGCTTGCGGTGGGGATTCACGTCGCGGAGCTCGGCGAGCAGGCGGAGAGGAAGCACGCGGAGAAGAACCGCGAGGAAAAGCTCGCCGCCAAGCAGGCCAAGCCGAAGGAGAAGAAGGCGAAGCACAGGACAAGGAAGAAGGACTGATTCTGGAGCCTAGGTCATCTCGGAAATCTTTGCCGCCAGCACTGCGCCTATGGCACCGAACAGCGGGAAGACCACTGCGAACACCAGCCACTTTGCCAGCAGGAGGACCAGGTCAATCTGCGGGTCCACGACCACGACGCTGAGCAGCGCGACCGCCGCGTTGTAGTCCAGCCCGTTCGCGAGGAGCAGGTCCAGCATCTGCTGCCAGAAGGTGACGCCCGAGAACAGGCTGAAGACGAACGCAACGCTGCCGCCGATGATGCCGCTGATTGCGCCCACGAAGGCCGCGTCCTGGTATTTCAGCCTGCCCGGGGCCGTTGCGCATTGGGCGCTTTCCTTCAGCAGCAAAAGGTAGGACGCCGCGGCGCCTCCGAGCAGCATCCAGATTATGCATGCGAAATTCAGGAACGGGATTCCGGACGGGGTCCCGGTTATTATGCCGCCGACCACCGCCGGGGTGAGCATCGACTTTGCAGAGATATCCAGAAGCTTCTTGGGCACGGCCTTCAGCGGCTTCCTCAGGGGCTTGGCCTGCTGGCGCGCAGCCATCGTGGTGGGCGCCACAATCTCCTCGGCTTCTTCCTGCGCTTCCTTCGGCTCTTCCTCCAGCTCGCCCAGCGCCTCCCTTTCCGCGTGCTTCACTGCGCGCTCCATCTTGGCGTGCTTCGCGCAGAAAAGGAAATCATCGACCTCGACTGCGCAATCCTCGCAAAGCCCCTTGTCGCAGACCTTGCACATGCCGACTGCATCGCGTTCAGGGTGCTTGTAGCATCTCATACACTGGCCACCATTGGATTGCTATGTATTCCCTCGGCTGCTTAAATAGGTTTTGGCGCTGCTGGTTTTGGCTCCCCATGCGGCCCGGCACCATCGCCATCAGCTTTTTAATGCTGTCCGGGCACAAAATTCACCCGCATCTGGGCTCGTAGCTCAGCTTGGATAGAGCGACGCCCTCCTAAGGCGAAGGTCGTGGGTCCAAATCCCACCGGGCCCGTTGCGGTCAGATGGTAGGGGGTATCCGGAGGAACCTGAAACTGAAGGGGGCGACAGGCCCCCTGCGGTTCGGAATCCCACCGGGCCCGTTGCGGTTAATTTTTGGTGAAGAATTTGCCAGAAGAGAAATTCCCCGGCGTGTTCATTGTGAACGAGCGCATCGCTACGAAGAGCTTTGCCCCCGGGACCCGCGTCTATGGCGAGAAGCTGGTGAAGGAAGGGAACTCGGAGTACAGGATGTGGGACCCGTTCCGCAGCAAGCTCTCCGGCGCGATAGTGAAAGGGCTGCAGGAGATGCCGATAAAGCCGGGCTCCAAGGTCCTCTACCTGGGCGCGGCAAGCGGGACGACCGCGAGCCACGTTTCCGACGTCGTAGGGAAGAAGGGCGCGGTCTTCTGCGTGGAGTTCGCCCGCCGGACCATGCGCGACCTGCTCAACGTGTGCGAGGTGCGGCCGAACATGCTTCCAATCATGGGCGATGCGCGGCAGCCCGCCGAATACGCCAAATATATTAATGGGAAAGTTGATGTAATATACGAGGACGTGGCAGACCCGGACCAGGCAAAGATAATGGTCGCGAACGCCAGGGCATTCCTCAAGAAGGGCGGGGACGCGCTCATCGCAATCAAGTCCCAGAGCATCGACGTCTCCAAGAAGCCCGCGGAGGTCTACAGGCACGTGCTCGGCGAGCTGGAGGCCGCGTTCGAAGTGAGGCAGCGCATCGTGCTGGACCCGTTCGACCGGGACCACCTGTTCGTTGCATTGAAGTTCAAGTGAGAATATGGCACAGGCAAAGGCAATTTCAGAAGAGTCCGTGAGCGTTGTTGGCCTAGCGGAGGCCGGCGCCTCGCCGAACCCGGAAGCCGCAACGGTCAAAGTTGGAGTGAAGGAGGACATCGAGGACCTGAAGAGGCGGATAAAGGGGATAATCGCGAAGCTGTTTGTGGTCGGGCTCAACACCCCGGCGAGCTCCATAGTCGAGGACGTGCTGAAAAGGACCGGCGTCGTCGATGAGAAGTGGGTGCACTACACCACGGTGCAGGTCAGCAACGGCGTGTACCGCGAGGCGTTCATGAAGGTGCCGAGGGGCGAGCGAATCGTGTTCATACCGCACTGCCTGCGTGACGCGAGGAATTGCGTCGCCCCCATAGACGAGGAGGGCTACCACTGCGCCAAGTGCGGCAGGTGCGTCATCCGGAAAATCACGGACGAGTGCGACAAGCGCGGAATGAAGTGGTACATGTGCGGCGGCGGGTCCCAGGTCATCAACATCATCCAGAATACGAAGCCCAGGGCGATAATCGGCATCGCGTGCTACAACGAGATACAGATGGCGATGGAGAAGCTCAAGGGAGGCGCCACGCCGGTGCAGTCGGTCATGCTCAAGAAGTCCGGCTGCGTGAACACCGAGGCTGACCTGGCCGAAGTAATCGAAGTGCTAGACCTCTAAAGCGAAGCCTGCCCGCTGGAAAACCTATGCGCTTAGCTGCAGCCGGAAACGCCCGGGTGCGTGAAGCAGAACCCGTGCTCCAGGTACTCGGGGTATACCCTGTACTGGCAGTCGAAAAGCACCACCGGCGTCTCGGTGATGCTGTAGGTCTGGGCCACGCTCTTGTCGAACGCAACCGTGCCGAAGGCCGTTTCCAGGCACTTGTCAAAGCGCGTCCTGTTCAGCGCGGATGGCAGGCACGCGTCCAGCTCGCCCTTGGTGAGCGGCGCGTCCACGCTCTTCTGCTGGTACTTGCGGGTCGCGCAGGGCTTGAACGCGTCAAGCAGCCCCTGCTCCTGGGCGCAGACCGCGTAGTAGGCGAAGCGGTCGACCTCGTCCCTGCCGTAGCTGTTCTCCATGACCTGCATCGTGGAGGGGAGCACGTGGTATTCGAACGTGATGCTGGAGTTGTATTTCTGCCTGAACGCGTCAATCAGGATGTCGCCGAGTATGCAGGACGGGCAGTAGGGGTCGGAGAACTCCATCATCCGGACCTTGCTTCCCTCGGAGCAGTTTATCTTGCCCGCGAGCAGGAGCGTGCCGTTCGTCAGCAGCTTGTCCTGGGTGATGTAGAGCGGCTTGACGACCTCCTGGGTGACCTGGTCGAACATTAGCGCGGGCGTGTCGTTGAGCTTTATGTGGTAGCGGAATTCCCCGTTCTGCGTCCTTTCAAGGACGACCGCGTTCCAGGTCCGGTCGTAGGGGTCGTAGCTGGGAGTCGGGACATCGCCGCGGATGAAGTTCCTGTACATGGCCATCACGCGGGAGAGGTAGTCCTTCGCCTCCTGGGCCGTGTGCATCGGGGTGGGCTGGGCGCAGATTGCCGGGGTGGCGGTTGGCACGGGTGTCGGCGTGGCAAGCGGCTGGGCCGCGGGGGGCGGGAAGAATGCGATGTATGCCAGCAGCGCAACGGCTATCACACCGAGCGCCAGCGTCGCGTATTGCACCGAATTCCTTGATGCCTTTGTTTCAACAGAAGCCTTGACCTGCTTAGCCATGAGATTCACCTTCAACCAGGATCATTCGTCGAATTGCCCGGCGATTATCTGCGACCTGCAGCTGCCCTCGTCGCCTGGCTGCAGGGGGACGCAGATGTACCTGACCTGCACGTCATCCGGGTATTCGACAGAGAGCATCTCGAGGACCTGGCGCTGCGCGATGCTCGCCGGGCAGTTTGGCCCGTAGAACGCATAGACAAGGATTGCGCCGTCCTCGGCTTCGCATCCGGGCCGCCCCAGCGGGACGGGCTGCCCCGGAGGCACGGAAATCTGCGCGGCCTGGCCGCAGAATGCGGTCCTGTTCGAAACCGAGCAAAGCGCGTTTATCAGGTCCTGCCTTTCCGTGCCTGGGGGCACCTCGTAGGACTGCTCGCGCAGCGCCCAGGTGCCTGTCCTCTTCATGTTGCAGTTGAACACCAGGATTGGTGTGGAATCGATGGGGTAATCCGACAGGAGCCTGCTCTTCGCGTAGGCTGCCTGCGCGGGCGCCGGAGTCGGCGTGGAAAAGACCTGCGGCTGCGTGCCCCCAATCCCCCACATCCTGAACGAGTAGTAGACCGCGGCCACGGCCACGAGCAGGAGGATTACGGCAGCCGCCACAGCGACCCAGCGCGGCAGCTCGGCCCCTGCAAACCGCAAAGTGTCCGTGGGCTCCTGCCTGGCCGTCCTCTTGATTGCCACGCACAGGTTTTGCCCAGCCGCTTTTAAATGGGTATTGCGCCGGAGCGCCTCAGGCTGAGGAGCAGGGAATGCGCGCCCGAGCCGTACTGCATCGCCCTTTTCGGCCTTGCGCAGATTTCCTCGGGCAGGCCCAGCCTTCTCGCCGCGGCGCGGAGAACCGCCTTGTTCTCCTTCCCCTTGAAATTTTCCCCTGCGGGAATTTCCAGCGCCGCGGTGACGACCCGCCCATCCAGGTACGGCAGTGCGAGCCCCACTCCGCAGTGCTGCGCAATCTTCTCGCTGCGGGCAATGTCCTTTTCCCGCAGGCCGGCAAGCTCGAACCTTCTTAATTCGTCCAGGTCCTCGCCCGCATCGCATTTCTCGGAGTGGGCATGGTAGCCGAGGAAAAGCTCCTCCGCGCCGCTTCCGGAAAGCAGGACGGATGCGCCGTCATCCCTCGCCTTGATGCAGAGCGCCAGGAGAATCAGCCCGAGCTCAATCTTCATGAAATCGCTTTCGCCGGTGACCGACTTCGCCTCCCCGAAAAGTTCCTTTAGGTCGTCCACATCAAGCACGACTTCGATTAGCTCCATGCCGAGCAGTTTCGCATATTTGCGGGCGTGAAGCAGGTCCTCGGAGCCCTCGACTCCGGCTGAGTAGAGGACGGTTCTGGGATTCGCCTTTTTCGCGAGCAATGCAAGCACGGAGCTGTCCAAGCCGCCGGAGAATAAGACCGCGGGGCTGTGCTCGCCCTTCACCGAATCCGAAACTGCGCTGCCCAGCGCTTCGAGCAAGCCCATGCCATCACCCGAGCCTTGCAAGGCTGCCGCGCCTCCTTGCGTATTCGAAAGCCCAGGTGTTGAAAAGCACTGCTACCACCGCAAAGGCGAGCACTGTGACCAGGAGCGCGGCTGGGTTGAACGAACCCATGCCGAGGGTTGAGCGCAGCGCTTCGAAGGCGTAGGTGGACGGGAGGAGCTGCGCCGCGGACCTCAGCGGCTCCGGGAACACGGAAATCGGGTAATAAACCCCCGTGAAGATGACGAGCACATCGGGCAGCGAGTAGGCTGCGGGGAAGGCGACCCTTCCGAATGCGTAAATCAGCCCGAGCGCGAGCACTCCGCTGGCGATCCCGAAGGCCGCAAGCGCCAGCAGGGAGATGAGGACGGCCATTGGGTCGGATATGTAGAACCCGAACAGGAGCGAGCCCAGCACGGAGAAAAGCGTGAATACGATTATGAACTTCGCGGCAGCGGTTATCACGCCGCCTGCCACGAACTCCGCGCGCCTGATTGGCGATGCCATGAGGAACGGCAGCGAGTTGTCCCAGTACTCGTCCATGTGCGAGGTGACGAGGTCGACGTGGAAGTGGTAGACGCACCGCCAGCCTATCAGGCCAAGCACGACAGCCGATAGCATCTTCCCGCTCACGCCGATGAAGCTGGCGAAAAGGACTATGGAGAAGAAAAGCACGAGCGGCCAGATGGTGACGTCGAACGTCCTCCACGGGTTGTGCATGAGCTTGTAGTTCTTGAAAACCTGCGCCGATACCCTTGAAAAGCGCCCCATCAGCCAAGCCCCCTGCTCGTGAATTTCAGGAATGCCTCTTCAAGCGTCGGCTCCGCTATGCTGACCATGTCAAGCTTGACGCCCTTGTCTATGAGCAGGCGCGCTATGGGGCGGATGAGCTTGTAGTCGCCCACCTCGACCCGCAATATGTCGCCCGCGTACCAGCAGGAGACGACGCCTTTGACTTTTGATACGATTTGGCGCAGGTCAACCGCCTCTGTTGTCTGCACCTCGATTATCTTCCTGCCCCGCACCCGGTTCTTCAGCTCGCGCGGGGTGCCCAGCGCGACTATCCTGCCGCCGTTGATGAGCGCTATCCTGTCGCACAGCTCCTCCGCCTCCTTCATGTAGTGCGTGGTGAGGATGATGGTCAAGCCCTTCTTCTTCAGGCCCTTGATGAGCCTGCGGACCTCGAGCGCCATGCCGACGTCCAGTCCCACCGTGGGCTCGTCAAGAAGAATCAGGCGCGGGTCGTTCAGAAGCGCCTTTGCGACAAGCAGGCGCTGCCTCAGGCCCGAGGACAGCTTGCTCGCCTCGTCGTTCCTCCTGCCGGAAAGCTGCGTGAGCCCCAGCACCTCCTCCACTTTTGCCTTCGGGTCCGGAAGCGAGTAGAGGAGCGCGTAGTAGTAAAGGGTGTCCTGCACCGTGAGGCTCTGCATCACGCCGGAGAATCCGCTCGTGACGTTTATCATCTGCTGGACCTTATGCCTTTCCCTCAGGGCGTCAACGCCGAAAACCTTGACCGTGCCCGAATCCGGCGTCTCGAGCCCGCAGACTATTGAGATGAGGGTGGTCTTGCCAGCGCCGTTCGGCCCGAGAAGCCCGAACACCTCGCCCGCCTTGACCTCGAGCGAGACCCCTCCCAGCGCAGCCAGCTTCGAGCTGCCGCTGCCGAAGCTTTTTGACAGCGCCTTTATGCTGAGGGCGGATTGCATAATCTGGTTGTGCATTAGGCGCTATAAAAAACAGAAGCAAAATAAGCGGGCCCGGCGGGATTTGAACCCACGACTTCCTGATTTCCGTCGCTTTCCGCCCGCAGGCGGAAAGGGCTAAAAGTCAGGCACTCTGGCCAAGCTGAGTTACGGGCCCCTGCGGGGTATGTTGGGCTGGTTCGATTTTAAAAGGCGAGCGCAGAAAGCATAGCGATGATACTTTATTTCTACGACATCCGGGCCAAGGTGAAGGAGTACAACACGCTCAAACGGCGTTTTTATTACCACCTGGGAAGGTCGAAGCTGTCGCTGAAGCCGTGGAAGACCAAGTCCGTGCTCCTCGTGGATGACGGGCTCGAGCTGGAGGCGGATGCCTTCTTCAGGAGATGGAAGCCTGCCATCGTTTGCTACAAGGCTAAGACCGATGGATTGGAGAAGCTTTGAGCAGCAGCGTGGAGGTATCGGAACCAAGGCAAGCGACGAGCGAGCCCCGTGCCAACGGGCTGCGAGCGAGGAAGCGCACCTTTGGTTCTGATTGCTACAAGGCGAAGACAGATGGCCTGGAAAAGCTGTAGGCCCCGTCAATATACTTTCTCGCCTTCGTAGACCTTTATCCCGTCAGGGGTTATCTCAATCGGCACGAGGTCCGTTGAGTGGGCAGTGCCGCGCATCTTCACTATCTCGAGCGCGCGCACGCGCTTCTCCTTCTTCTCCAGCTTGTAGAGCGCGATGACTCCGTCCGCGACGAACTGGGCAATCGGGTGCTCGAGCTTCACGACCTCGCTGTTCGGCGCCTCGGTGGCGATGAGCGTGGTGCACTTCCCCCCTGCGAGGAACTGCATCAGGTCGAACAGCCTCTTCCTGAACTCGTAGGGCTTGTCGAAATACAGCTCCATCACGGAGAGCGAGTCGATGACGCAGCGCCGAGTCTTGTCCTGGGAGACGGAGTCCCTGATTGTCTCGATGAACTGCTCGTAGGACCACTTGTCAATCTTCACGATGTTCAGCATCCCGCTCTTCACCAGGTCCTGGAGGTCGGAAAACCCGGTGAAGGCTTCCGATGCGTTCGCGAGTATGCGCTCCGGCTTCTCCTCGAGGGAGATGAACAGCCCCTTCTCGCCCTGCTTGGCGCCGCGGTACAGGAACTCCATGCCCAGGCTGGTCTTGCCCGTGCCAGGCCCGCCGACAAGCAGCACGTTGTTTGCGTCGGGGATTCCGCCGCCCATCATCTTGTCAAGGCCCTTGATTCCGGTCTCAATCCTTGCGATTTGTGCGGTTTTCACATTGGCACCCAGTACGCTTCAAACACGCATTCCTTCTCGCCCATTGCCGAGCATTTCGTCTCCTTCACCGAGATGTTCTCCTGGTGGTAGACCTGGGTGTAGGCGCCGCGGATGAACCCGCGGATAATCTGGCAGAGCGGCTTGTCGGACTTCTCCGAGTTCACTGCCTCCGCGCTGTCCTTCACTACGAAGTTCGAGAGCGTGTCGTAGTGCGCAACTACGGTGGTGGGCTTCTCCGCCCTGACGGTGCCGAACCCGCAGTCGTTAAGCTCGGCAACGATGTCCTGGGCTATCTTCTTCACGTCGCTCTCCATCGCGAGCTCCCTTCCGTGGGACTCGCCAACCGCGACCGCAAGGCGCTCGGCCTGGAAGTCGCCGAACATCCTCTTCGACGCCTGCCTGTAGCAGGTGAGTATCTGCGCGTCAACCATTCCGCCTTTTTTTGCCATTCATAGCACCTTAGTAGACTTTTTCGCCCTCGAAGACCTCGATGCCGTCGGGGCCGAACTTTATGGGCGCAATCTCCCGCGCGTGGTCCGTTCCCCTCATCTTCAGGACCTCTATGGCGCGCACGCGCTTCTCCGCCTTCTCCAGGTTGTAGAGCACGATGATGCCGTCCGCGACGAACTGCTCCGCCCCGTGCCTCATGAGCGAGCGGTCGCTTGTGGGCAATTCGGCGGTAAGGACCATGGTGCAGTCTATGTTCGCGAGGAAGTCCATCAGCTCGAACAGCTTGCGCCTGAACTCCAGCTTGGAGTTGAAGTAAAGCTTGAGCAGGGTTGACGAGTCCACGACCAGCCTTTTCACCCCGCGGTGGTCAACCAGCGACTGTATCATGTCAACGAGGTTCTCGAAGTTCCATTTCTCCGCCTTGACAATTATCAGCTTCTCGTCCTTGATCAGCTTCTTCAGGTCCTTCCAGCCCGGGAAGGTGGATGTGATGTTCTCCACTATCCTGTCCGGCTTCTCCTCGAGGGAGATGAACGCGCACGTCTCGCCCGCCTGGGCGCCGTGGTAGAGGAACTCCATCGCCATGGTGGTCTTTCCCGTGCCCGGGCCGCCTGCAAAAAGGACGTGGTGCCTCTTCGGGATGCCGCCTTTCAGCATGCTGTCCAAGCCTTCGATTCCGGTTTTGACGCGCTCAAGGGGCATAAGCGAAACACCTCGTTCTGGGATACTTATCTTCGGGGGCTATTTAAATTGCTTTGCGGGCTCAGTATTTTCCCCACAGCAGGGTTTCCGTGAGCTTGTACCCGCAGTTGCCTACC
>Ga0315281_10010570_pt1 | contig 12719 bp, 7 predicted proteins | sample YL17G07_0_MG_FD_204540 | JGI IMG/M metagenome (GOLD analysis project Ga0315281, IMG submission 204540) | Sediment microbial communities from Yellowstone Lake, YNP, Wyoming, USA - YL17G07_0 | ecosystem: Environmental > Aquatic > Freshwater > Lake > Sediment | place: USA: Wyoming | collected... | reverse complement strand
GCTACATCCCCGAACGGAACGGCGAGCTCGGCTTTTTCTACCGCTCCGACCAGCTGAGCTTCGCCCGGGCCGGGATCCCCGGCGTCTGGCTCAGCCAGGGGATCGTCGCCAAGGGGCCGGATAAGGACCTCGTCCAGCGGAAATTCGAGGACTACCGGAAGACGAAATACCACAAGGTGACCGACGAGATGCAGCCCGACTGGGACCTCCGCGGGGCGCTCCAGATCACCGACTGGGCCCGGGGCATCATCGCCATCCTTCAGGAACGCGAGGCCCTTCCCCAGTTCCTGCCGACGAGCTCGTTCAAGCGCCAGGCCGCCTCGCCGGGCCCGGGAAAGTTTCCGGCCGGCAATAAATAGCGTCCAGGGGTGTAAAAGAATTTGACGGCATCCGGCCAGGCCGGGGGGGTCGATTCGGGAGAGTTCGGGCCAATTGTCTGCGCGGCCAGTCTTATTTCTTCGCCGTAGCCCTGTTTGTGCTTGGCAAAACTTTTCTGGCACGTTTTATGCTGGCTTGATGATGGGCTAAAAGGTGAAACGATTCGCCAGAAAATACTATGTTAGCTTGTAGGAGGGGGAAACCTATGCCAAGAAAAGCGGCCTTATTCGGCATCGTGTTCTGTGCTCTCTTCATGTGTCATTCGTTCGTTTTCGCTCAACAGCCCGGGAGGCTCACGGACCGCGCTTACAAGAACGGCGTCCTCCAGAAGATCGCCGGCCTCGTCGAAAGCAAGTATGTCCTGACCGATAAGGCCAAGGGGTTTGCCGACGAATTCCAGGCCAAATGCGCGTCCGGAGCCTACGACTCGTTTACGGAAGCCAAGGAATTCGCCGAAAAAGTCACCGCCGATCTCATCGCCATCACCCACGACAAGCATCTGAACTTCCGGGTGATGGTGCCCAGCGATGTCGGGGAAAAAGCCTCCGGTTCCCTGCATCACCCCGTCCGCTACTTCCGCTTGCGGGCCAAGGAGAATGCCGGCTTTTATAAGCTGGAATGGATCGAGCCGAGGGTTGGCTATGTCGATCTTCGACGGTTTTATTCCTTCGACCAGGCCAAGGACATGGCCGTCGCCGCCATGAAATTTCTGGCGAACGCCCAGGCGATCATCATCGATGTCCGGGAGAACGGCGGCGGATCGGGAGATTATCTGAGCAGCTACTTCCTGCCGTATCCGACCCAATTGAGCGGCTCGTTTTCCCGTCAAACCGGTTCGTTGACCGAATCTTGGACTCGCCGGGATATCGGCATGGAACCGCGCCTCGACGTCCCCCTCTTCATCCTGACGGGCCCGAACACGTTCTCCGCCTCCGAAGCCTTCGCCTACGACATGCAATCCTGGAAACGGGCGATCCTCATTGGAGAGCCGACGAAAGGTGGGGCCCACTCCGTCGACGTCTTCGGCATCGACGACCAATTCGAATTCTATATCTCGACGGAACGAGCGATCAGCCCCGTCACCGGGGGAAATTGGGAAGGGACCGGCGTCATCCCCGATATTCGCGTTCCCGCCGCGTCGGCCGTGGACGCCGCCGTCGTCGAGGCGAAAAAAGCGGCCGCGGCGTATGGCCTGGGCAAGAACGCGGGATTGAAAAAAGCCGTCGAGGAGATGCAGACCCTCGCGGACAACGCGGCTGGGCTCTATCGCGAGGGGAAGAACCAAGCCGCCGCCGCGGCTTTGGATTCGCTGTTCAATATTGCCCGGCGGACGGGGATGATCAGCGAGTTCTTCATCTATGTGTTCGCCTATAACTTTCAATCCCCCCAGGATGAACAGATGCAATTGGCCATCCTTAAGAAAAACATCGAGCTCTTTCCCGGATCCTTCACCGCCTACGAGCTCCTGGCGACCGTTTACTCCTCCAAGGGGAACAAGGAGCTCGCACTTCGCTATTTCCGGAAAGTCCTGGAATTGGATCCCGGCAACCGGAACGCGGCGAAGATGATCAAAGAGCTCGGCGGCCTTCCCAATGCCCCCGGCGGGAACGAATTTGGGCAAATCGAACGATCCATCCGGGATTGCATCGGCTGGGCCAAGACGAAGGACTTCCAGCTTCTTTACGGCATCATCGCCAACGACCCGGATTTCCTCGAAGTGCACCCGGACGGCGCCGTTGTTAAGGGGTTCGAGGATTTCAAGAAAGCGGAAAAGTTCTGGGGGAGTCCCGATTTCAAGGCCGTCCGCTACGAGATCCGGGACCTCAAGATCAAGCTGTCGAGGTCCGGCGATGTGGCCTGGTTCTTCTGCGTCCTCGACGACATCAACGAGTGGAAGGGCCAGCCGGCGAATTGGGAGAATACCCACTGGACCGGGGTCCTCGAGATGAGGGATGGCCGCTGGGTGATTGTCCAACAGCATTTTTCCTTTGCCGCCAAGGATTAGTTACGACCGATTTTAGGGGGGTTGGCTTTTCCGGCGGAGTGTGCTAAACTCCGGCGGTGATGGAGAATAAAAGCCTTCCTCGAAGCTGCTATTTTTCGGATTATCTTAAACCCCCTCAAGTCATTTTCGACCTCAAGAGCAAAGACAAGGTCGAGGCCATCGAAGAACTTCTCGACGTCCTGGCCAAGCAGAAGCTGATCGACAATAAGAAGCTCATCCTGACCCGGATCATCGACAGGGAGAACCTCGTCTCCACGGCCATCGGCTACGGCGTCGCTCTTCCGCACGCCCGCGTCGATTCCGGCGACGAGATCGCCGTCGCCGTCGGCCGTTCCGAGAAGGGGATCGACTTCGACGCCCACGACGGCCAGAAGGTCCACCTGATCATCCTCGTCGTCTGGAACCCGACGCTCCCGGGGCTCTTCAACCACCTCTTCGCCGGGCTGGCCCGCTTCCTCATCCGGGCCGAGAACCGGGGCCGGATCCAGGCCGCCGAGGACAAGGCGGAGCTCTACGGCATCCTCTCCGAGATCGAGTTCAAGTTCGTCCACGAGGAGAAGATCGTCAGCCGGGCCCGCCTCCTCAAGAAGCTCCAGGAAATCGAGCTCAAAAAGAAGAAAGGCACGAAGGAACAGCAGAAGGAGCTCCATAAACAGGCGGCCATGATCCGCGAGGAGCTCGACCGCGACCTCGTGTCGCGCTTCGACCGGCTGATGGAGCGCTATGGGTTCGCGGTGGCCGATGCGATCGACGGGGTCTGCCAGGGCTGCAACATCAACATCTCGACCCAGATGTATTCGGCCATGGAGGGCTCGAACGACATCTATGTGTGCGAGAACTGCGGCAAGTACCTGGTCTCGGCCAAGAAGAAGAAAAAGTAATCAGTCGACGCCGTCGGCGGCCAGGTTCTGGGGGGTCAAGAGCTTATAGACGGGATAGGTCTGCGCGCCCCGTCCCCACTGGCTGACGATGTCCCTGTCGAAAAAATTCCAGACGAGAAGCCCGTCATCGCTCTCCGGTTCGAGGAGGTAGGCGGCGAGCCGGCCCAGGACCTGGGCCGTCCGGACGACGAGCGTCCCTTTCGGGAACTCCCGCTTCTCGACGGCGTATTCGCCCTTGACGGCGTTGGTCCGGTGGCCCTGGTAGAGGCGCTCGGCCCCCTTGATGTCCTTCAGGCGGAAGGCCTCGGTCTCGAGGGTCACGGGCTCTTTCAGGCGCTCGACGGCGATCCCGTGCTGTCTCAGCTTTTCGAGGACGTCCGTGTCGAAGATGGGGATGAGGTAGGCGTAGGGGATGCGGACGGAGCGCTTGGGGAAGAAGTCGGCGAAATAGGGCATGACGTAGGTCTTCTTTCGGTCCGTGCGCTTGACCTGGGGATAAGGGCTGCCTTCGCGGGGCGTGACCTCCATCTCGTAGCCGCGGACGGACACTTTATCGGGAAGGGCCTGGACGTCGATGTCGAGGCCGAAGGTGTCGGTCTCCTTCGGGGCGAGGCCGCGGAGGACGGTGCGGGCGTCGGTGTCGGCGACGAGGCGGGAAAGCTCCGGGGCGTTCGCCTCGCAGTAGTCGAGGATCGACTTGAGCAGGCTGTAATTTCCGAGGACGCGCGTCTTGAAATCGGCGTAGTTATAGTTCTCGTCGAGGATGGAGAGCCGGTTGCGGAGGCCGATGTAGTTGGTCATGAAGCGCGGCTGGTGGCTGAACGTGGCCCAGCCCTTTTCCATGTCCTTGAAGTCCTGCGGGTCGCCGTAGGGGATGGACAGCGTGCCGTACTTTTTCTCGAGCGTAGCGTCCACGGCTGGGAGCATTTTCTCGCGCATGTACTTGATGATGGCCGGGTCGCCGTTCGGGCAGAGCGGCCAGGAGTAGGTGACCGGCTCCTCGTGGTAGGAGCCGTCGGTCGTGTGGCAGTCGACGAGGACGAGCGGGTCCCAGCGGAGGAGGACGTTGCGGACGAGGCCGCGCATCTCGGGGCTCTCGAGCTTCATGGCGTCCCGGTTGAGGTCGAGGTTCTGGCCGTTGTGGCGGACGCCCGAGCCCTTCTCCGGGCCGACCTGCCCTTGCCGGTTCCGCGGGTCCATCTTGTCGTTCCCGTCGGCGTTGAAGATGGGTGCGATGAGGAGGACGACCTTGTCGAGATAGGGAAGCTTGGGGTCGAGGAGGATGTCCCGGGCGAGCATCAGGGTCGCCTCCTTGCCCTCGACTTCGCCGGCGTGGATGTTGGCCTGGAAGTAGACGACGACGCGCTTGTCGTAGCGCAGGGCCAGCGGGTCCTGGGGCAGAGGTTTGCCGATGACGAGGAGCGGGACGTCGCGGCCTTCCGCCGAGGTGCAGATCGTTTCGACCCGGACGAGGGGCGAGAGTCTCTGAAGGTCGCGGATGAAGGACAGCACGTCGGCGTAGGTCGACGTCGCCGCGTATTCGGTCGTTTCGGCGGTCGTCCGGGGGGCGACAGGAGGGGTTTGGGATTGGGCTGGAGAGGGGGCGGTCGAGACGGCCTGGCCGGCCCCGGGGGAAGCGGGCTGACCGGCGGCCGGAACAAGGACCCATAGGGCCGCGGCGACGAAAAGAACAAGTGCGAAACAGGTTTTGGGCGTTGGCCTCATGCGGGCCTCCTTGTCCGAGACGATTCGTGTGTGTATTCGAAAGGGGAGTTTATTCCAAGGGCGGGCGCCGGTCAATGCCCCCGAATTCGGAAATTGGTATTGCGTCCCCGTTTTCAAGTAGGATATCGGCATGGCGACATTCGGCGTCAGGCCCGACAAAGAACAGGCCCTCGCGGAGCGGATGGAGAAGCTCGGCATCCGCGAGGCGGACATCGTCGAGAAATTCATCCGTTCGGGAGGCCACGGCGGCCAGAACGTCAACAAGGTCGCGACCTGCGTCTACCTCAAGCATCTGCCCACCGGGTTCGAGGTCAAGTGCCAGCAGGAGCGGCTGCAATCCCTTAACCGGTTCCTGGCTCGCCGCATCCTGACCGACAAGATCGAGACGGCGATCCTGGGGAAGCAGAGCGCGGAGGAACAGAGGATCGCCAAAATCCGGCGCCAGAAGCGGAAGCGCTCGAAGCGAGCCAAGGAAAAGATGCTGGCCGACAAGCGCCATGTCTCCGAGAAAAAGCAGGGCCGGACCTTCAAGCCGGACCCGTCGGACGGCTGACGGAAATCATCCTCCTGGCGTTGTAACGAAAAAAAAGCCCGTCCCGGTTTGCGCCGGGACGGGCTTTCGTGCTTCAGCTTGTACTGCTTAGAACTCGAACCGGGCGCCGAACCTCCAGATCCTGGGATTGAGGATCTCGTTCAGAAGACCATTGTAGTTGTAGACTGTGCTGGAGTACGCCTGGGATGTCGCTGGGGTGCCCGCGTTGCGGAAGTTGACTGTGCCGTCGTTCTTGGGGAACGACCGGATGGGCATGTTGTTGTTGAACAGGTTGAAGACGTCGGCCATAAGGTACATCCGGCCTTGGCCGACGTTGATCTTCTTCTCGAGCCGGAGAGTGACGTTCCAGAACATCGGCAGGGAGTCTATGATTTGAGTCTGCTTGTAAATGGTACTCGCGTGGCCCTGGGCGTAATTGGGAGCGTCGAAATTGTCGAGGGTGAAATACTGGGGGACCTTCCAGCCTTCGCGGGCGTTGAACGTCCCGGAGATGTTGAAGCCATAGGGGAGCTGGTACATGCCGCTGAGCTTGGCCATCCAGCGCGTGTACATCAGGACCGCCTGCTTGCCGCTGGCCGCGCCGCCCCAGTCGCCGTAGGCCTGGCCGTCAAACGCCCACTGGTTGGTGGGGTTGAAGAAGTCTGTGCCCCAGTAGGTTTTCTGGGCTTGCCAGGTGACGGAGCCGTTCATGAACCACTTATTGGAAAGCCGCTTGTTCACGACGAGGTCGACGCCGGTGTAGGTGAAATAGTTATCGGCCTTCCGGATCACATTGTACCGCGTGGACGTGGTCGAATAGTTCGGCCCGGGTAAGTAGTAGGGCCGTCCGGCCGCATCACCCGAGGAGAACTCCTGGCCGCGGCGGGGGTCGCCCGGCAAATAACCAGTGGGGTTCGTAATTGGGTCATATGCATTTTCAGACCACGTGTAGCCGGCAGCAACACTTCCTGTATAGGTACCGCCGATGTGATAGGTGTCGGGGATCGTACCGGCTTGGACATACCAGCCGCCGGCCGGGGGTGTCCGCGGGTCGTAGATGATGTCGGACGGTTCCGGCCCTACGTACTCGTGGGTCACTGGGTCGACGGTGCCCCCCCACATGCCGGGGTATTCCACCGCATGCTCCGCGGGGTAGTATCTCAGCGAGATCTGACTATTGTCGAACTTCCTGTAGGTGAAGTTGACGGCAACGGACAAGTCGGTGGAGATCTCCCGCTCGAGGGTCAGCAGGATCTCGCGGGTTCGGCTGTCCGATTGGGCCTTCCTGTCCAGGAAGTAGGTCGTGACGCCGAACTCATAGTCGACGAAGGTCGGGTCGAACCAGTTGTAGTTGCCGACGTTGCCGGCATAGTAGGCGTCGCTGTCAAAGACCGAGGGGCGGTCGGCGAGCATGTTTGTGGCGGTGGTCATCAGCACGCCATTATCGTCGAAGACGCGGTAGGGGACGTACCGGTACGGCAGGCCGGGGACGAGGGGGTTAGCGACGGGCTGCCGGCTCGAATAGTTCCAGTACATCTCGTTGAACTGCATCTTGCCGTCTTTGTTAGCCGTGACGCCGTTGCCGTCGTTCCACCAGAAGCTCATGTTGCCGCCGGTGCCGTAGGGCGACGCTTGATACCAGCCGACCCCCATGACGTCGCCGTACTGGGAGAGGGCGAGCTTGGCCACGGTCTTGCCGTCGCCGGTGACGTCCCAGGTCAGGCCGATGCGCGGCGAGAAGGTGTTCCACTGGTAGGGCCGGTCCGTGCCGTTGACGATCTGGGCGGTGCCCTTGACAGGCTGGATCTCAACGCTGGGCAGGAGCGGATCCAGCGTCGCGCTGACGCTCGGGTCGAACACCTTTTCCCAGGCTTTCTCGCCGGCTAGGTAAGGAGCCGCAGGGTCGGGTCTGTACAGGATCGCATCCCTGGTATAGAGGCCGCCCCCAGACCACTGCTTGTCGAACCTCAGGCCGAGGGTGAGCGTGAAGTTGCCCTTGACCATCGTGTCCTGGATGTAGGCGGCCCACTGCTGGGCAATGTTATTGGCGCCGTCGCGGCGAGCGATGTAGACGTTCTGCCAGCCGGCCATCTCGGCCGTCGTCCGCGTGCCGTCGGCGTTGGCGTCGAGGGCCAGCGTGTTGTAATTCCTGGTGATGGAAAAGCCCTGGATGCTGGCGGTATTATCCGACTGGCGTGCCTCGATCTTGTGGGCGTACTCCGCGCCGAACTTGATCTCGTGGGACGCGCCGAGGAACGTGTCGTTGAAGTACGTGCCCTGGAGCTGGTAGTTGTTCCGCGGACGGGACACGCCGTAGGAGCCCCAGCTGGCGTTCATGCCCGACGCGTAGGGAACGTACTTCGCCAGGGTTTGGTCGGTCACGATGGGGTATTGCACTTGTTCGTCCGGTATCGGCCGCCAGCCGAATCCGGCGTCGTTGAAGGAGTACTTCAGGGACAGGTAGAAGTTGTTGCCGAAGACGTGTTCGTCCTGCAGCTTGACGATCGGGCTGCCCCAGTGATACTTGCCCGTCTGGTGGTTGCCTTCGGGCGATGAAGGACTCGCGTCCCGCCCGAACTTTTCCTTGGCCCCCGAAGTGACCAGGGCTTCGAAGCGGTTGTTGGCCAGAAGCTGGGCGTTGATCTTGAAGTTGTAATTATTCAGTAGGCTCTTGTCAGGCTGCGCCGGTGTTGTCACACCGATACCTGTTCGGGTGGGGAGCGTGTAGACGAAGATGTCCTGGACGCCGTAAGCGCCCCAGAACCACAGCTTGTCCTTGAGGATCGGGCCGCCGACGTTGAAACCGAAGTCCTTGACCTGCACGATCTTGTTGGTGTCCAAGACCCCCTGGGCCAGGAGCTCGGGCGACATGTTGTCGGACTGGAAGAATTGGTCGGTCAGGTAGAAGCGCCCGGCCAGGCTCATCTTGTTGCCGCCGCGGCGGGTGACCATGTTCAGGGCGATACCGCCCGTCTGAATGGACACGTCGGCCGCGCCGCCGGTGGTGACGTTCATCTCTTCGAACATGTCGAAGTCGTAGTACAGGGCGGAGCCGCCGAGGGCCGATGGGTCGGTGATGTCGATGCCGTCGACCGACCAGATGTTGTTCGCGCCCTGGTTGCCGGAAATCCGGCCGGCGGACGTGTCGCCCTTGCCGATGAAGCCCGACTGCTGGCCGGACTCGTTGCCGCCGACGTTCTCGCGGTCGACCATGATGGACGGGGCCAACTGCATGACGACCCAGGGGTCGCGGGCCGACGGCAGGGACTGCATGGCTTCCCTGTCGATGTTCTGCCCGACGGTCGTCTTCTTGGTGTCGACGATGGGCGTCTGGGCGACGACAGTGACCTGCTCTTCGATGGTCCCGACCTCCATGATCAGGTTCATCTCGACGTTCGAACCGAGCTGGACGATGATGCCTGTCTTGCTCGTTTTCTTGAACCCGCTGAGCTCCGCCGCGAGCCCATACGCATTGCCGGGGGAGATGGATACGAACCGGTAGATCCCCGCCGCGCCGGTGACCGTCGTCAAGGCCGCCATCTGGGGGCCCGTCAGGGTGAGGCTCACGCCGGGGAGGGGGTTGCCTTCCGAATCCGTGATCTTACCGTAGATGTTTCCCGTTCTGACCTGAGCTGTGAGCGCAGCCGCGAACACGAGCACGGACAGAATAACGAGGAATTTCTTCATAAACTATACCTCCTGCTCTTGTCGAAAAATCCTCTTCGAATGTCTGAGTGGTCGGCCACTCGGCTCTTGTCCAATAAAGACATGCCTTAGGTCATTATCACCTCCGATTTTTGTGAAAATTTCTATGGTTTCTGTCATGAATACGCCCTTGATTAGTAATTAAATATAGCAATTAATGTGCCAATCATGGCGGAGTCGTGATGAGGTCCGGATGCGTAGATTTAACAACAGCTTAGCGATTTGTTGGAGGGCCCGGGAGGGGGGGCCGGCTTCAATTATTTGAATAATATTCAAATAATTGGATTCAGGGGTAGTCTATTTTTCGATTTCCTGGATGAGCTTCTTGACCGCGTCCTGGTCGGGATTGAGTTTTAGCGACGCGTTGAGGGCGGCGAGCGCCTCCGCTTTCCGGCCCAGCCGGTAGTAGCACCTTCCCAGGGAGTTCAGGACATTGGTGTCGCTGTTATAGATCCTGTTCGCCAGGAGAAGTTCAGTCAGGGCATTCTCGTATTTTTCCTGGCCCATGAGGGCCTGGCCCCTGATGATGTAATACGGGAATTGCCGCCGGTCGTCCCCCTTGAGCTTTTCTGCGACCTGCAGGGCTTCTCCAAAGGCCCCGACCTTGTTGAGAAAGCTGCCGTACATGACGACACCTTCCTTGTAATCGGGGTTGAGCTGGAAGGCCTCGTCGTACAAGGACTTCGCCGCCTGCACGCGGTTCATTTTCTCGGCCTGCTGAGCCAGCATGTAGCGATACAGGAACTGGTTGGCCAGGGCGAAGCCCTTGGCGTTGGCGATGGGATGCCCCATGGCGGCGCTCGGCGAAACGATGAAGGACGCCTTCTTCTCGTCGAGCGTCTCGCCGCCGGCCCCGACGAGCTTGACGAGGATCTCGTAATAGTCCGGGTCGAGCTCCGCCGCGGGGATCGTCTGAGGGATGCTCAGGATCTTTTGGAAGGGGGTGGTGTCGAGCCTGACCGTGTAGGATCTCTGGACCGGGTTGGCCTCCCGCAGCCCCCGGACCGAGATCCTCGCTTCGCCGCCCCTGAGGAGGTCCTCGGTCACGTTGAGCACGTTGAAGAGGATGGCGATCTCGTCCGCCTTGGCAAAAGTCATCTTGGGGTCGGTGACGAGCTTCCTGTCGTTGACTTTGAAGGGGATATGGACGTCGCGCTGATAGGTCTCGAACTTATAGCCGAGAAAGGGGCCGTCGATCGACGGGGTCGATCTCTCGGGCGGGACCACGACGTCCTTCTCGAGAACGCTGAACTGCTTGCCGACCGTGTTCGTCAGCAGGACGCTCAGCTTGAACTTGCCCTCGCTGATGGGGAAGGAATCCTCCACGGCCAAGCCGTTGGCCTTGACCCTGTCCCAGTCGCTTTCGGGGAAGTAGAGAGGGAATTCCCGGCTGTACTGGAAGATGACGGCCTCGCCGTCCCGCAGGCTGACGTCGACCCGGAAGTTGCAGTAGAACTGGTTTTTCGGGACGTAAGCGTCGACGTTGACGTCGGCCGGGACGATGGAGAAATGGAGGAACCGCAGGCCCGTGACCGGGTCCTGGATCAGGGCCGTGGACGAAGAGCTCTCCACGAAGTTCGTCAGGTATTCCGTGGACACGACCCCCTTGTAGTTGAGGAAGTGCGAGGCGTAGGCCGGGTTGACGTCCTTCTTGGGAACGCTGAGGATGGCGGCCAGGAGGATGTTATTGCGCGGCGACGGGGAGAGGTCGTAGTTGTATTCGCCCGGGATCCGGGTGATCGAGAGCTCGGCCAAAGTCGGGGCGAGGTCGTAGATCTTGTCGTGGAGGGCCCCGTAATCGAAGGGGTCGCCAGGGTCCTTTTGGTCGAGCAGCAGCCGGCCCGGACCGTCCGATACCGGGTCATAAAGCTTGTATTCTCCGATACCTCCCCGCTGGTAGAACAGGAGAATGAACTGCGGGGGGAGGTCCTTGCGCGCGTCGCCGTAGTAGCTCCAGGACTGGCAGGGGACGATTCCGATCGTCGCATCGAAGCGTTCGATGCTGGCCGGCGGGCCGAGGATCATGTAGTAGCGACCCTGGTCGGTCCGCCAGCCCTCCCGGGTGGTCGCCCGCCCCAGGAATTCATTGACGTACTGGAACCGCTTGAAGAGCTCGTCCCGGTATTCGTTCTCGGGTGTCCCCGGCGTCGGGTCCCGCTGTTTCCAAAACATCTCGATGAACAGGTCCCGGTCGCGGCTATTGGTGAGCTGCATGAACACGTCCCGCTCGACGGGCTGGATGTGGTAGGCGACGAGCTTGAGCCATTCCCGATACTGTTCCGGGAGGTCTTTTTCGGCGACCTTCTGGCCGGGGAGGAGCAGCGCTGGGAGAAGAAGAAGGAAGGCCAGGCGGGACAGGATCGTCATGGAGGACCGCTACTTTTTCCTGAGGTACTCGAGAAAGCCCTTGACCTGGGCCGCTCGCTGCGATTCGGCGTCGATCTTCAGGTAGTCTTCGAAGGCGGCTATGGCCTCGGCATTTTTTTGAAGGTTGAGATAGGTCAGGCCGAGCTGGTAGAGGGCGTCGACAGAGTCCTTTTGCTTCTCCACGGCCTTCTGGTAGAACCTGAGCGCGTCCTCGAACTTGGCGTTGTTGTAATAGTTCGTGCCCAAGTTGAAGAGGACTATGGGGTCCTCGATCTTTTCGAACTCGACCTTGCCGTACCATTCCAGGGCTTTGGCGGTGTCGCCGCGGTTGGCGTAGCAGTTGCCGACGGCGATGATGGCCTCGGCCTTCTTCGGGTCCTTCTCGAGGAGCTTCAGGTAATTCTCTTCGGCCAGGTCGTATTTTTCCTGGGCGAAGTGGCAGTTGCCGATGTTCATGTAGACCGGGTACGCCTCCGGGTACTTGGCGATGATCTCCTGGTAGACGGCCAGCGCCCCGTTGTAATCGTCCTTTTCGAATAGCCCGTTGCCCTTGCCCAGGAGGTCCTTGACCTCGTCCGTGATCACGAGGCCTTCGACCTTGGTCATCGTGACCGTGATGTCGGGGTTCTTCTTGCTCTCCGAGATCTCCATGGAGATCTTCTTCGGCGCATAGCCGATCTTCTCGAAATCGACGTTCCAGCCGCCGCTCCGGATCCAGGCGCCGAGCCACTTGCCGTCCTTGTCCGTCTTGACGGATATGCCGTCCTGTGCAGTGAGGGAGAAGAGCTTGACGGTGACGCCTTCCAAGGGATTGCCGGCTTCGTCATAAACAAGACCGCTCACGCGTCCCTTGCCCTTGTAGTCCTGGGCGGGGAGAATGAAGGTGCAGATCAGAATGACGCAACAGAGCAGAACGATTTTTTTCATCTAGACCTCCTGCATCCTTGACCATTTTATCATGTTACAGGAGGAAAGAAAAGCACGCCTGGCACTCGGAGGCCGCCGCTAATCGGCGATGTAGCCGAGGCGATGGCTGAGCCGGTAGTTCCCGCTTTTCAGCTTGACCTGGACGTTGTGGAACCGCCCGTCGCTCGTGTAACCCTTCGGCGTATAGTACAAGAGGTAA
>Ga0315281_10010569_pt1 | contig 12719 bp, 12 predicted proteins | sample YL17G07_0_MG_FD_204540 | JGI IMG/M metagenome (GOLD analysis project Ga0315281, IMG submission 204540) | Sediment microbial communities from Yellowstone Lake, YNP, Wyoming, USA - YL17G07_0 | ecosystem: Environmental > Aquatic > Freshwater > Lake > Sediment | place: USA: Wyoming | collected... | reverse complement strand
AATCGCACCTCAGGTCGCGCTGGGGAGAGCCGCTCGCCGAGGCGACCGAGATCATCGCGCGCCGCGACAAGCCGGAGCGCAAGGTGTTCAAGATGCGCTGGGAGAAGGGCGCCGAGCGCGCGCTGCTGGTCGCGCAGCTGGAAAAAAAGCGCGCCAGCCTCGAAGTGTCGCGCGGCAACTTCCCGGTGGAGATCTACCGCGTCCGATAGAATCCCCGCATGGCGGAAGCAGGCGACGTGCGGCGGACGGCCCTGGTGGTCGAGGACGACGATCAGCTCGCTGCTGTTCTGCACGTCATTCTCGATGGTGAGGGGTTCGAGGTGCGCGTCGCCAAGGATGGACACGGTGCGCAGACGCTTATCGACACGCTGCCGCCTCCTGCCATCGTGACGCTGGACGTGATGCTGCCGCACGCGGACGGCTATGAGTTACTGGCGCGTATCCGGGCGCGGCCGGGGTGGGAGAAGGTTCCAGTGGTGCTGCTGACGGCACGATCGCAGGAAAAGGATATCGTGCGCGCGCTCGACAGCGGCGCGAATGATTACGTGATCAAGCCGTTCAAGCCCGATGAACTTCGAGCGCGCGTTCGGCGTCTGCTGAAGCGGTGAGCCTTCGCGTCGCCGCGGTTCTGATTGCGCTGGCGCCGGCCGCAGCCCTGGCGCAACCCGCCGACGGCGGCCTCAAGCTGCGCATGAGCGAGCTTGAACTTGGGGCAAGCAAGGAACGCTTGACCGGCGGCCGGCCGGATTGGAACAGCACGTACCTGGAGGGTGCGCACGCGATTGCCGAGCGCCAGACCATTTACGGCGGGTTGCGCGCGACCGAACGCTTCGGCTTGCGCGACTCGGAGCAGTGGCTCGGCTACTACCATCCGCTTGGCCCCGACTGGACCGCGCTGGTCGAGGCGAGCGTGAGCGAGCAGCATCGCGTGCTGCCGAAATACTCCGTATTCGGCCAACTGTCGAAAAGCCTGGGTAGCGGCTGGGGCGCCAACCTGGGGTTGCGGCATACCGAATACAACCTCGTGGGCGTCAACCTGCTTGTCGCTGGTGTCGAGCGGTATTGGGGTCCCTTCCGCGGCGCGTATACGCTGTATGCCGGCCGTCCGGAGGGTGCCACGACGGGCGTGGCGCACCGGTTGCAGCTGAATTACTACTATGACGAGCGCAGCACCATCGGCGTTGCAGCTACGGCAGGCCGCGAAATCGAAAACGTCGGTCCGCCGGCCGGGATCCTGAGCACCGACGTTCGCAACCTTACCGTCACGGGGCGCCACTGGATGACGCCCGACTGGGGACTTTCCTGGGACCTGCTTGCGCACGAGCAGGGAAACCTCTACCGGCGCCAGGGTTTCCGGATTGGCATTCGCCACCGTTTCTGACCCGCTGGTTGCGGCCGCCCTCTGGATCGGCGCCGGCGCCCTAGCGCTGTCGGCCGCGCTGGTTGCGGCAATCCTGCTGCTGCGCCTGCGGCTCATCGTGCGCCTCGCGCACGAAGCAAGATTCTCGGCAGCATGGCAACCTCTGCTTGCCGCTTGCGTCAACGGCGTGCCGCGGGAGCTGCCGCCACTCGACGAGGTGAACGGGGTGCTGTTCCTGAGGCTGTGGGTGCACGCGCAGGAATGGCTGCGCGGCGAGTCGCAGCGCCATCTAGTGGAATTCGCCGTACGCGTCGGTGCGGACCGTCTCGCGGTCAGGTTCCTCGGCTCGAACGAACCACGCAAGGAACTGCTTGCGCTGGTCGCGCTCGGGCACCTGCGATTTCCTGGCACGCTGCCCCTCGCGGAAGCACTGATCGATGTGGAATCTCCGGTCATATCGCTCACCGCAGCGCAGGCGCTGCTGCGCATCGACGCTGTGCGCGAACTTCCCCGCGTGGTCGACGTCGCCGCTCGCCGCGCCGACTGGCCGATCGCGAAAATCGCCGCCATGCTCGCCGAGTGCGGCCCCGATCTTGCCAGCAGCGCGCTATGCGCAGCAATCGATGCGCAATACGGGCAACGACCAGCTGGCCCGGCGCTCGCGCGACTGCTGCGGTTGCTGCGTACGGCAAGCGCCGAAATCGTGCGCCCAGTGGTGCTGAGAGTGTTCGAGGGTGACGAGTCGCCGGAGGCCGTCGCCGCTGCCCTTGATGTGCTCTGGCACCCGGATGACGCGCGCCTCGCACGCGCCGCCGCCTCGCACGCGCAATGGTTCGTGCGGGTTGCGGCGGCGAAGGCATTGGGCCGCATCGGGACCGCCGGGGACGCCGGCCTGCTGCTTGGCATGCTCTCCGATCAAAGCTGGTGGGTGCGTTACCGCAGCGCGCAGGCGCTGGCGCGGCTGCCCGGCATGACATCCGCCGAACTCGCCCGGATGCGCGACTCGGCCGGCGACCGGTACGCCGGCGACATGCTCGCGCAGGTGGTTTCGGAAATGGGCGCGTCGTGACGCTCGAGCAGGTCCTGATGGCGTTGCAGTGGATATTTCTCGGCTATTTCGTTTCCGTGAACGCCGGTTATCTGATCCTTAACCTGACGGCGTATGTCGCCGTGCAGCGCTATCTGGATGCGCGAGTGCTGGATGATCTGGGCGGCGCCTATTCGGGGCTGGAGCCGCCGGTGAGCGTCATCGTTCCAGCCTATAACGAGGAGGCCACGATCGCGGCTTCGGTACGCTCGATGCTGCAGCTCGATTATCCAGAGTTCGAGGTCATCGTGGTGAACGACGGCTCGCGCGACGGGACGATGGAAGCCCTGCAGCGCGAGTTCGCCCTGCTGCCGTTTCCGGAGGCCTACCGAAAGCAGATCGCGGTGCGACCGTTGCGCGGAATCTATCGCTCGACGCGCTTTCCGAACTTGCGCGTGATCGACAAGGACAACGGCGGCAAGGCCGATGCCCTGAACGCGGGCGTCAACGCCACCCGCTACCCGTTCTTCTGCGGCGTGGACGCGGACTCGATTCTGGAGCGCGCCAGCCTGCGTCGGGTGATCGGACCGTTTCTGGAAGATCCCTCGGTCATCGCGAGCGGCGGCACCGTGCGCATCGCCAACGGCAGCAAGGTCCGCGGCGGGTTCCTCGAGGCCGTCGGGCTGCCGGTTCGGGCGCTGCCGCTATTCCAGATTGTCGAGTACCTGCGTGCATTCCTGTTCGGGCGCATGGGCTGGTCGCCGCTCAATGCAGTGCTGATCATCTCCGGCGCATTTGGGGTGTTCCGCAAAGAGATCGCGGTCGCGGCAGGCGGCTACCGCACCGACACGGTCGGCGAGGACATGGAACTCGTCGTGCGTCTGCATCGCCTGCACCGCCTTGCCGGCCGGCCGTACCGGATCGTGTTCGTGCCGGACCCGATCTGCTGGACCGAGGCGCCCGAGTCGCTTCGCGTGCTGCGCAGCCAGCGTACGCGCTGGCAGCGGGGCCTCGCCGAGAGCCTGACGCTCAACCTCGGCCTTGCATTCAGTTGCCGCGGTGGCGCGCCGGGGTGGCTCGCGTTCCCGTTCATGCTGGTGTTCGAGTGCCTGGGGCCGGTGATCGAAGTGGCGGGGTACGTGCTGATGGCGCTCGGTTTCGCGTTCGGTATCGTGTCCGGCGCGGCGTTCGGCGCATTCCTGCTCCTCGCGGTCGGACTCGGAATCGCGCTGTCGGCGAGCGCGCTGCTGCTGGAGGAACTTTCGTTCCACATCTACAAGCGGCCGCGCGAACTGGCCCTGCTCGCCTGCGCCGCGGTGCTGGAAAATCTCGGCTATAGACAGCTGGTTGCGCTGTGGCGCCTGGAGGGGCTGGTCAAATGGGCCTTCGGTGCGAAAGCGCGCTGGGGCGAGATGAAACGCACGGCCGAGTGGCAGAAAGACGCCTGAATGATCTACATTGCCGGCAATCATGAAACTGAACGCCCAATAGCTTCCGGCATTTAGAATCACCTCGGCATTTCGAACACTTGTCCGTGACCAAGAGATGACAGGAACTGCATGAAAGCACCCGACATTCCCTCAGGCGATCCCGAGCGCGTGGCGGCATTGTGCGCGCTCGAGATGCTCGATACCCCCGCTGAGGAGCGCTTCGATCGCATCACGCGCATCGCCCAGCGCCATTTCAAGGTGCCGATCGTGCTTGTGAGTCTGGTCGATGCCGGGCGGCAGTGGTTCAAGTCGCGTCAGGGGCTGGACGCGACCGAGACGCCACGCCACATCTCCTTCTGCGGGCACGCGATCCTCGCCGAAGACATCTTCTATATTCCGGATGCGCTATCAGACCCGCGCTTTGCCGACAATCCGCTCGTGACCGGGGCGCCCCACGTCCGTTTCTACGCCGGCGCGCCGTTGCACGCGCCGGGCGGCGAGCGTGTCGGCACACTGTGCGTCATCGACCGCCGGCCGCGGCAATTGAGCGTCGAGGACTTCGCCATGCTGCGTGATTTGGCCAACGGCGTGGAAGCGGAACTGGAACGCATCCAATTGCTCCAGATCCAGATTCAAATGCGGTCGGCGGAAAACCGCCTGCGTGCCGTCATCGACACGGTGATCGACGGCATCGTAACGATCGACCGCGGCGGCATCGTGCAGACCTTCAACCCGGCCGCCGAGCACATCTTCGGCTATGCCGCCGCCGAGGTCATCGGGCACAACGTCAAATTGCTCATGCCCGAGCCGTACCGCAGCGGTCATGACGGCTATCTCGACAATTACCTGCGCACCGGCGCACGCAAGGTCATCGGCATTGGACGCGAGGTCATCGGCCGGCGCAAGGACGGCGGCACCTTCCCGATGGAGCTGGCGGTGAGTGAGATGGAGGTCGGCGGCGAGCGCATGTTCACCGGGATCGTGCGCGACGCCACCAAACGCAAGGCCATGGAACTGGCCTCCAAACGCTACGAAGCCATCGTTCAATCGTCCGATGACGCCATCATGAGCAAGACGCTCGACGGCTTCATAACCAGCTGGAACCTGGGCGCGGAAAAGCTGTTCGGTTACCGCGCCGAAGAAGTGATTGGCCGGCCGATGTTGATATTGTTTCCTCCCGAACTGCAGACTGAAGAGCTGGAAATCCTCAAGAAGATCGCGCGCGGGGAGACGGTGGAACATTTCGAGACCGTGCGGCGGCGCAAGGACGGATCGCAGGTCGAAATCTCGGCGTCAATCTCCCCCATCGTCGACGAGGCCGGCGCGGTCATCGGTGCCTCGAAGATCGCCCGCGACATTTCCGCGCGCAAACAGGCGGCGGCCGCGCTGGAACATCTGCGGCGCCATCATGAAAGAATTCTCGACGCTGTCGGCGAAGGGGTCCATGGCATCGACCTCGACGGCAAGATCGTCTTCGAGAACCCCGCCGCAGTCGCCATGCTCGGTTGGGATTTGCGCGAACTGATCGGCCAGTCGGCGCACGCGCTCATGCACCATACCCGGGCTGATGGCTCGCCGTACCCGCAAGCCGAATGTCAGATTTACGCGACCCTTCAAGACGGGATCACCCGCCAAGTCGCGAATGAAGTGTTCTGGCGCAAGGACGGCAGCAGCTTTCCGGTCGATTACGCCAGCACACCCATGCGGGACCAGCAAGGCGCGCTCGTAGGGGCGGTGGTGACGTTTCGCGACGTCACCGAGCGCAAGAAGATCGAGCGCATGAAGAGCGAATTCGTCTCCACAGTGAGCCACGAACTGCGCACGCCGCTGACCTCGATCCGCGGCGCGCTCAGCCTGCTGCAGGGCAAGCATGGCGCCGCCTTGCCGGAGAAGGGGCAGCATCTGCTCGACATGGCCAAGCGCAACAGCGAGCGCCTGACGCTGCTGATCAATGACATCCTCGACCTGGAGAAGATCGAATCGGGCAGCCTCGCACTGGAATTCAAGGCGCTCGATCTGGCGCAGCTGGCGCAACAGGCGCTCGACGCCAACGAAGGTTACGCACACCAGCACGGCGTGCGCTTGGTCCTGGCGCGGTTGCCGCAAGGCGCCATGGTTCAGGGAGACGAGCACCGCCTGCTGCAGGTGTTCGCCAACCTGCTGTCGAACGCGGTCAAGTACTCGCCCAACGAGGGCGAGGTCGTCGTCTCGGTTGCCCGCCGCGACACTCGCTACCGCGTGAGCGTCAAGGATCATGGCCGGGGGATACCGGCCGAGTTCCGCAGCCGCATGTTCCAGCGCTTTGCGCAGGCCGACAGTTCCGACACGCGCGAGAAGGGCGGCACGGGCCTGGGCCTGAGCGTCACCAAGGCGATTGTCGAGCGGCATGGCGGCACCCTCGACTTCGCCAGCGAACTTGGCGCCGGCAGCGAGTTCTTCTTCGATCTGCCCGCCTGGAACGAGATCGTAGCTGCGGAGCCCGGACCTGACGCGCGCCCGCTGCTGCTCATTTGCGAGGACAACTCGGACGTGGCACACGTGCTCGGCGAACTGCTCGCGCGCGACGGCCTGACGACCGACATCGCGGCAACGGCCGCGGGGGCGAAATCGCTGCTGGCGCAAAGGCACTACCAGGCCATGGTCCTGGATCTCGGCCTCCCCGATCAGGACGGACTGGCGCTGATCAGGGAGCTGCGCGCCGCCGAGTCCACGCGCGACCTGCCGATCGTGGTGGTCTCTGGCCGGGCGAGCGAAGGCAAGGCTGCCTGGGAAGGCGAGGCCCTCGCCGTGGCCGATTGGCTGCAAAAACCCGTGGACGAGGCGCAGCTTGCGCAGGCGGTGCGCCAGGCGCTCGCCGGCCGGATGCGACCGCGGATCCTGCACGTGGAGGACGATCTGGACGTGGTGCAGGTAACCCGGGCGCTCGTGGAGGAGACGGCGCAATATTCCTACGCGACGACGCTTGCCGAGGCGCGCCGCCTGCTGGCCGGCGAGCGCTTCGACCTCGTGCTGCTCGACCTGGTACTGCCGGATGGCTCGGGACTCGAACTGCTGAAGGAGTTCAAGCCCAAGATTCCGGTTATCATTTTTTCCGGGCAGGAGGCGGGCGGCGCGCTGGGCGCGAAAGTGGCCGCCGCGCTCGTTAAGAGCAAGACTAGCAACGAACAGTTGCTCGCGACCATCATGCAAACAATCCAGGGGAAACGGAGCGCAAGCCGTGAGTGAGAAGCTGCGCCTGTTGTACGTGGACGACGAGGCAGATATCCGGGATGTCGTCTCAATAGCGCTGGAGGACGAGGAGGACTTCGAGCTGCGGTTGTGCGCGTCTGGGGCGGCGGCACTCGAGATGGCGCGGGAGTACCGGCCCGACCTGCTGCTGCTCGATGTAATGATGCCCGGCATGGACGGGCCCGCGACGCTCAAGCGCTTGCGCGAGCTGCCCGGAATGGAAAACACGCTGGCGGCTTTCGTCACCGCCAAGGTGCAACCCCGGGAAGTCGAGCAGTTCAGGACGCTGGGCGCGATTGGCGTGATCGCCAAGCCGTTCGACCCGATGGTGCTCGCCGAGAAGGTGCGCGCTCTCTGGGCGCAAAGACATGGGAACTGACGCGAAACGGAGCAGCATGGCGGAGAAGATCGCCGCACGCTGCGTGGCGTACCGCGAGCAGATGCCCGCGCGGCTCGCCGAAATCCGCGGCGCCTGGGACGCCTTTCAGCGGGGCGGGGGGGACGCGCCGGCCAACCGCGACGCGCTGATCAGGCACGTGCATACCGTTGCGGGATCGGCGGGGACCTTCGGCCTTGCGCCGCTCGGCGAGAAAGCGCGCGAAATTGAGCAGCTCCTGATTGACCTCGAAGGCGCAGCCGGCGATGTCGCGCGTGGCGCTGCAACCGAGTTCGAGCGCCGATACGCGGAGTTGGCGAGCCTGCTCGATCAAGCGCCCACCGCGGTGCCGCCGCCAAGCGCGGCGCCGGCGTTCGGTGCCGCGGGCGAGCTGAAGACGTCAAATCTTGTTTATGTCGTGGAGGACGATGCCGCTCTGGGCAAGGAAATCGCGGTACAGCTGCGCGCTTTCGGCTGGAATGTGGAGCTTTTCCCCGATGCCACGCGCATGGAGGACGCGCTGCTCAGCAAGAGCGATGTCGCCGCAGTCGTGGTCGACATGGCGCTGCCCGAAGGCCAGTTCGCGGGCGGGGCGCTCATGCGGCGGGTCAGCGAGTCCCTCGGCTCCCATGTTCCGCAGGTCGTGATTTCGGCATCCTGGAATTGGAAGAGCCGGCTGGAGGCGGCTCGCGCCGGGGCGGCCGCGTATATGGTCAAGCCGATCGACTTCGGCGCGCTCGCCGAGCGTCTCGACGCGCTCACGAGCCGGGATGTCGGCGGGTCGGCCAAGGTATTGATCGTCGAGGACACGGTGATCCTCGCTGACCATTTTGTCCAGGTTCTGGCGGGCGCCGGCATGCAGGCCAGGGCGCTCAACGACCCGACCAAGGTGCTGGACGCACTCGTGGATTTCGATCCGGACCTGATCCTGATGGACCTCTACATGGCGGGATGCTCCGGCATCGAGGCGGCGAAGGTGATCCGCCAGGACGCGAAGTTCACCACGGTGCCCATCGTGTTCCTGTCCACCGAAACCGGCCGGCAACTGCATCTTGAGGCGATGCGAACCGGGGCCGACGATTTCCTGCAAAAGCCGATCTTGGATGCCGAGCTGATTGCCGCCGTCAGTGCGCGCGCCAGACGATTCAAGGCGCTGTCCTCACTGGTACGCCAGGACAGCCTGACGGAGCTGCTCAACCACATCTCGTTCAAGCTGCAATTGGAAAGCGAAGTCGAGCGCTGCAAGAGGGCGCGCACGACGCTGGCGCTGGCGATGGTGGACATCGACCATTTCAAGCGCGTCAACGATACCTACGGACATCCGGTCGGCGATCACGTAATCCGCACGCTCGCGCAGTTGCTGCGCCGCAGGCTGCGCAAGTCGGACATCGTGGGCCGCTACGGAGGCGAGGAATTCGCGCTGTTCATGCCCGACACGGGCGCGGCGGGCGCGGCCGTGATTCTCGAGAATCTGCGCGCCCAGTTCGAATCGATCAGCCTGGTGGGGGCGCAGACCCAATTCCACTGCACCTTCAGTGCCGGGCTGGCGATGATGCCGCCGGCGACGACCATGAACGAATTGATCCAGGCGGCCGACGCGGCGCTCTATGAAGCGAAACGCGGCGGGCGCAATTGCGTCCTCGTAAACGCGGCTAGGTGAATCAGGCGCGGCTCAGCGCGCTGCAGGCTTGCGGGCGACGCGCCTTACGCAGTCGCGCAACTCCTCCGGCTTGAAGGGCTTCACCAGGTAGGCCTTGGCGCCGGTCTTGATCGCCCAGTTGACGTCCTCGCCCTTCGGTTTCGCCGTCACCATTATGATCGGCACCCGCTCCCATCCGGGGGTCTCCTTGACGAGCAGGATGAGATCCTCGCCCGTGGTGTCGGGCAGGGCGATGTCCAGGGTGACGAGTGCGGGCGGCGCAAGCCGGCCGATCAGCTCCTTCGCCCCTTTTCCATCTGGCGCGCGATGCACCGTCCAGCCATCCCCCTCCAGGATGAGCTGCATCAGCCCCGCCATCTCGTCGTCGTCCTCGACGACCAGCACCGCCGGCTTGTTGTCCGCGTTGTCAGTCATGGTTCTCCGGTCGATTCTAGCGCCGCAGGCACTTCGCCGCCATCCGGCGTCGCACTTCAGGTCGGGTAAATCCACGGCCGCCGTTGGCGGTCGGCAGCCCGGAAGTGTCGCGCGGCAATTTTCCGGTGGAGATCTACCAGATCAGGTAGCGGCGCCGCCCGGCGCGCGGGGTGCGCCGCCGATCACACCCGCCAGGCGCAGCGCGCCAATTTCCGGCGCGCCCATGCCGAGCAGGTCGCGCAGCACTTCGTCGGTGTGCTGGCCGAGCGTCGGCGAAGGCGTGCGCACCGAGCCCGGCGTCGCCGACAGGCGCACCGGGACACCCACCACCGGCACCTTGCCCACGCTGGGATGATCGATCTCGACCATCGAGCCGCGCGCCTTGACCTGCGGATGCCGGACGACTTCGGCAAGGGTGTTGACGGTGCCGACCGGGATTCCACTGGCGACCAGCAGCGCTTCCCATTCCTCATAGCTGCGGGTGAGGAACGCCTCCTGCAGCTTCGCAACGAGGCTTTCGCGGTTCGCGTCCCTCGCGCCGTTGCTGCGGTAGCGCGTGTCGGTCGCGAGCTCGGGATGGCCAATCAGCGGACAGAATATTTTCCACAATTTCTCGCTGCCGACCGCCAGCGCGAGCTCGCGCGTCCTGGTTCGAAACGTCTGGTAGGGCAGCAGCGCCTTGTAGGCCGTGCCCATCGGCGCCGGCACCTCGCCGCTCGCGAGGTAACCGCCGAGCATGGTGCCGAGCAGGGAGAGCTGGCCTTCCAGCATCGAGACGTCGATCGACTGGCCCTGCCCGGTGCGTTCCTTGACACGGAGGGCGAGCAGGATCGCAAAGGCCGCGTTCATGCCGGCGGTCAGGTCGGCGATCGAAACGCCGGCGCGCGCGCCTCCCGATCCCGGCTCCCCGGTGACGCTGATCATGCCGCTCTCGGCCTGCAGGATCAGATCCAGCGCGGCGCGCTCGCGGTAGGGGCCGTCCTGGCCGAAGCCGGAGATCGAGCAGTAGATGATGCCGGGATTGCGCTTGCGCGCGGCCGCGTAGTCGATGCCGAGCTTGGTCAGCGTGCCGACGCGGTAGTTCTCCAGCACCACGTCGCAGCGCTCGACCATGCGCAGGAACAACTCCTTGCCCTGCGCATGCTTGAGATCGAGGACGATCCCCTTCTTGTTGCGGTGCAGGCTGACGAAATACGCCGTCTCGCCGCCCGCCATCGGCGTGCCCCAGGCGCGCGCGATGTCGCCCGGCCCCGGCGGCTCGATCTTGATCACCTGTGCGCCGTAGTCGGCCAGCATCGTCGAGCCGAACGGCCCGGCGAGCGCGTGGCTGAGATCCAGCACCTTCACGTCTTCCAGCGGAAATTGCATCGAGGATTTCGCGGTCCTCACTCGATCACCTCATCCGCGCGCAGGAGGATCGACTCCGGGATCTTGATGCCAAGCGCACGCGACGTTTTCATGTTGATGCTCAGTAGCGTCTTGCTGATCTGCTCGACGGGCAAATCCGCCGGCTTGGTGCCCCGGAAAATTTTCTGGATGAGTTCGGCGGCGCGCGGCCGCCCGGATTTGCGGTCCACGTCGTAGGACATCAGGCCGCCGGCGTGCACATATCCGCTCCAGCCATACACCGTGGGCAACTTCTCGCGCGCCGCAAACCGGACGATTTCGTCGCGGTGAAAGGTCAGCGTGCCGACGAAACCGACGAGCAGACCCTGCACGCGCCCTTGCCGGATCGCGGCGAAAGACCGTTCGAGCGCGGCGCTGCCGTTGCCGTCCAGCATCTGGAGCGAGAGCTTCAGCGCGCGGGCCTTCTCCTCGAGCCGCGAATAGGCGATCGCCACGACAGGGTTCGCGGGGTCCGTGAGGTAGGCGATGCGCTGCGCGCCCGGCAGCAATTCGTGCAGCAGTTCGAGCGTCTTCTGCGACGTTTCGGTGGCCACGATGGATATGCCGGTGACATTGCCGCCGGGCCGCGCGAGGCTCGCGACCAGGCCGGCGCCCAGCGGATCCGCCGCCCCCAGGAAAACGATCGGGATGCTTGAAGTCGCTCTCATCGCGGCCCTGGTAGTCGGCGTTCCCGGGGTCACGATCACGTCCGGTTTGGTCGCCACGAGTTCCGCCGCCAGCGAGTTGAGCCGTTCGCTCATCCCTTGCGCCCGGCGCAATTCGACGATCAAGTTTCTGCCCTCCACAAAGCCCCGTTCCCGGAGGTGATTGATGAGCGCGGAAAATATCTCTTCGCGGGCACCCTCGCCCGCGTCATCCAGGAATGCGATCCGGTACACGCGCTTGGCGGGTTGCGCGAGCAGCGCACGCGGGGCGGCGAGAGCCGCGCCAGCCATGATTGCGAATTTGCGCCGGTCCATCCTTCAGCTTCCGGACTGCCGGCGGAGAGCCGCCGCCAGCTCCTCGTAAATCGCACGGCGATGGCCGACGGACATGATCATGATCTTCCTTGCACTGCGATCGATCTGGTAGACAATGCGAAACCGGCGCACTTTATATTTTCTATACTCCTGAAGTTCTTCCTTGAGCGGCTCGCCTAGCGCGGGATCCTCGGTGATTGCGCGCATCGCTTCGCGGATGCCCCGTTTCAGATCGGGTGGAAGATGGCGGATGCGGTCCGCGATTCGCGGCGCAATGACGAGACTATACCCGGCCACTAACGCGAGCGCTTGCGCGACCGGCGCAGCGGCACTCCGAATACCTCTTCGAACGACAACCCTTTTCCTCCTCTGGCGAAGTACCGTTCGCTTGCGCGGATCTGCCGCATCATGTCCGGGTCGCTCAACACATCCAGCGTTTCCTTCAGGCGCTCGTACTCGTCGATATTGACCAGCATCGCCGCGGGCCTGCCGTTGCGCGTGACGATGACTTCCTCTTCGCGATCAAGGACGCCGGCCACCAGTTCGGGCAGGCGCGCCTTGACTTCCGAGATGGGCAGGGTTTTCGTCATCGTGACGCCTTTTTCCGGATGACCAGAAATCTGGTCCATTTCATACTGTAGGACTTCGGCGGCCAGCCTGTCAATTCAGGAATAAATCCACGGCCGCCGCTGTCGGTCGGCAGCCTGGAAGGCGGCGATTTTCGGTTCCATGGCGAGCGTCAGGCCGATTTCATCCAGGCCTTCGAGCAGCATCTTTCGGTTGCGTGGTGCGACCTCGAAATGCACGGTGCCGTTGATGGTCTGCCGCTTGAGGTCGACAGTAAATGGCTCTGCATTG
>Ga0315281_10010568_pt1 | contig 12719 bp, 9 predicted proteins | sample YL17G07_0_MG_FD_204540 | JGI IMG/M metagenome (GOLD analysis project Ga0315281, IMG submission 204540) | Sediment microbial communities from Yellowstone Lake, YNP, Wyoming, USA - YL17G07_0 | ecosystem: Environmental > Aquatic > Freshwater > Lake > Sediment | place: USA: Wyoming | collected... | reverse complement strand
GGGACGGCCCAGGCCTTCAGGTCTCCAAACGAGAGAAACCGTCTTCGACTTGCGTTTTCATCCTTCGGCATAGACTGGCCACCGCATCGTAGTTCCAACGGCTGCCCACGGCGGCCAGGCCAAAGTGGCTCGGCTCCACCGCGTGCGCATGGCGCTCATCGTAAAAGGAGACCCGCTCGTCCAACGCCCCAAGGAGATCGTATCCCGGTTGCAGCGCGACGATGATCTCATGATCGGGGGGAGCCGTCCAGGGGGCGTCCGGCGCGCGGCAGGCCGCCAGAAAATGCGCCTGGCGCAGGAATTCGTAGCCCAACATGCCGCCCACGGCGAACTTGACGGGCAGCAGGGGCGCGGGCGCGGCGGGGGGGGCGTTCTGCTCCACCAGCCGCTCCAGCATCCGCCGCACCGCCTCCGCGATTCCGGCCGGAGGCAGCCGCCGGGCCGTCCAGGCGGCGGCGATGCTTGGCGCCAGGGATGCTCCCAAGGCCAGGTCGCCCGCCACGGGCCGGATGCGCGTGAACGCCTGGAAGTTCCAGACCTCCGCCTGGCCCAGGAACTCCCCATAGGCCGCCAGGCTGGGCACCAGCAGGCCCTTGCTGCCGAAGGGCCGCAGGCGGTGGTCCAGGTCATAGAGCCGCCCGAACTGGGTGGGCGCGGTGAGCAGGTTGCTCAGCTTGTGCCCCAGCTTGGTGTAGAGCTCGAAGTGGCTGCGGCCCCGGCCGGTGGTGCCGTCCCGGCCATAGCAGAAGGCCAGATCGAGATCGGAGGAGAAGCGCATCTCGCGGCTGCCCAGCTTGCCCAGCGCCAGCACGGAGAAGCCGGCCACCTGCCCGTCGTCCGCGCAGCCCTCCGGCAGCCCCAGGCGCCCGGTGACGTGCCGCCAGGCGTAGCGCGTGCAGACGGCCACCACGGCATCGGCCAGGTCCGTGAGCATGGCCCGGTAGACCGCCGGCGGCGCGTCGTCCAGGTACAGGCTCAGGATCTGCAGCATGGACTGGGCCTTGGCCACTTGCAGCTCGACGATGAACTCCTCCTCGTCCGCGGCCTGGGCCATGATCTCCGCCAGGCGCTGCCGCATGGCGTCTCCGCCGGGCAGTTGCCGGCCCAGGAAGGATTCCAGATACTCCGGGTGACGCACCAGGGGCCGGGCGTGCAGGCCCGCCTCGGCGAAGATGCGGCTGACCCAAGGCACGACGGGTGGGTGCGCCTCCATCAGGGAGTAGAGGGTATTGCGGTTGCCGATCTGCTCCAGGAAGGCGAGCCAGCGGGGGAAGGGATCCTCCGTGCCCCGCCGGTAGAGCTCCGGCCGCGGCAGCAGCCGCACCAGCTTGAGCACGCAGCGCTCCCCGACGCGGGTGCGCATCAGCCGGCTGATGAGGGCGTCGATCCGCTCCAGTGCGGCCGGGGCGGCCTGCGGGCCGGCCTGGGCGCGCACGGCCTGCTGCCAGGCGGCGGCATCCGGCGCCGCGGCCTGCCCCGCCGCGTCGGAGAGGTTGCGGAAGAGCGTCTCGAAGCGCTCGGCAATCCGCCCCCGCGCGCCCGCCAGGGCGGCCAGGGCGTCGCCCTGCCGGGCGGCGAAGCCCGGCGCGAAGTCGTGCAGCACGCGCCGCCGCGCTTGCGGGTCCTCCGGCAGGTCCTGGGTCTGGGCCTCGTCCACCATCTGGATGCGGTTCTCGCAGGCGCGCAGCCGCCAGTAGTCCGCCAGGATGCTCTCCGCCTCCCCGGGGTCCAGCACCTGGGCCTGCGCCAGGGCCCGCACGGCGTCCACCTGGCCGGTCACCTGCAACTCGCGCTTGCGGCCGCCGTGGAGCAATTGCAGCGCCTGTACAAGGAACTCGTTCTCCCGGATCCCGCCCTTGCCCAGCTTGAGGTTGCGCTGCCCGGAGGCCGCGTGCAGTCGGTCAATGTCGTGCTTGACCAGGGCGATGCCCTCCATGGCGCCAAAGTCCAGGTAGCGCCGGTAGACGAACGGCCGGACGCCCTCCAGGAAGGGCCGCCAGACGGCGGGGCTGCCCGCGACGGGGCGCGCCTTGATGAGCGCGGTGCGCTCCCATTCCCGGCCCTGCACGTCGTAGTACTCCAGGGCGAAGCCCAGGGGCGCGGCCAACATGCCGCCCCGGCCCTCGGGCCGGAGGTCCGCGTCCACGCGGAAGACCAGCCCCGCGGCGGTCTTGGCGCTCAGCAGGCGGATCACCTGGCGGGCCAGGCGCTGGTGGAACTCCCCGCCGCCGGCCCCGCCCTCGCGCCGCCGCGGCGCGCCCACGGCCCGGCGCCAGCGCTCCCAGGCCGCTCCGGCGTCCGCGTCCGGGTCCAGCGGGTGCGGCGCGCCGCCGGGCGCCTCCCCGCAGGGGCCGTCGTCGCCGTCGTGGAGGAAGATCAGGTCAATGTCGGACGAGTAGTTGAGCTCGCGCCCGCCCAGCTTGCCCATCCCGATCACGGCCGGGGTGGAGAGCGTTCCGTCCGCCCGCAGGGGCACGCCCAGGGTGGCGGCCTGCCGCCCGAAGGCGTGCTCCAGGGCCACGCGCACGGCTCCGTCCGCCAGGTCAGAGAGGGCGCGGCAGGTTTGCGGCGCGCCCGCCAGCCCCAGCAGGTCGCGCGCGGTCAGGCGCAGATAGGTATCGTACTTCCACAGGCGCAGCCGCTCCATCAGCTCCGCTTCGTCCAGCGTGGGCGTCTCCTCCGGGGCGGCGTAGCGCGTCCAGGGGACCAGACCGCCGGCGTGCAGATCGTCCAGCGGGCCGGCGGCCCAGCGGGCAGGGTAGGCCGCCAGGTATTGCAGCAGGAAGGGTGCGGCGTACGAGAGCCGGGCCAGGGCGCGCCCCGCCAGGGCGGGGTCGGAGAACGCCGGCGCCGTGCCGGCGTCCGCGGCGCGCTCCAGGGCGTGTTCCAGCCGCAATTCGTCCTGGGCGCCGGCCTCCAGCGCGGCGAACTGCTCCGCGGCGGCCCGGGCCGCCTCCGGCGCCAAGCGGAAGCGGTCGGTCCAGTGGGCGGCGGGCTGGGTCATGGGTGGGATCGCGCGCGGCTCGGGGAGCGCCCGCGGGTCGGTCCGTCCCCGGCGGAAGGGGTCGGCGCGGCGGGCGGCTAGGGGTAGCCCAGTTCCTTGAACAGCGAGGCGAAGTCATGATGCCACTCCCCCTCCCAGCGCGCCAGCAGGCGGTCGGCCTGGGTCTGCCCGGAGGCGAGGATGGCCCGCACCGGCTCCAGCAGGATGGTCTCGTCGCGGCCTTGCTCGTCCAGCGCGCCCAGACGCTTGAGCCCGGCCTCCACGATGGTCAACAGGTCGCGCAGCCAGTCCAGGATCGGGCGCCCGAGCACCTGGGCGCGCAGACCCTGGCGCAGCGCCTCCCCGTGCAGCGCGGTCAGGTGCTGCGGCCCCAGGCGGCGGAAGAGCAGGCTCGCCTCCAGCAGGGCCGTCTCGTCGTAGAACAGCCCCCGCGTCAAGGCGGCCAGCGCCACGATCATGGCGGGCGACCCCACGTCGGCCATGCGCAGCTCGATGTAGTTCTTCAAGCGCGCCTCCGGGAAGAGTGTGGTCAGGTGCAGCGCCCAATCCTCCTGGGTGGGGAACTCGCCGTCCAGCCCCTCGTCCAGGAAGCGCCGGAAGCTGCGGCCCGCAAGGTCGCGATAGTGGCCGTCGCGGTGGATGAAGAACATGGGCACGTCCAGGGCGTATTCCGCGTAGTCCCGATAGCCGAAGTCCTCGCGGAAGACCGCCGGCAGGAAGCCGGAGCGGTCGGGGTCGGTCTGCGTCCAAATGTGGGCGCGGGTGGAGAGATAGCCCGTGACGCGGCCCTCGGCGAAGGGGGAGTTGGCGAAGAGCGCCGTGAGGAAGGGCGAGAGGGTCATGCCCAGCCGCAGCTTGCGGGCCATGTCGGCCTCGGTCGCGTAGTCGAGGTTCGTTTGCACCGTGCCCGTGCCCAGCATCATGTCCAGCGCCAGCGCACCGCGGGTGGGCAGGTAGCGGCGCATAATGGCGTAGCGCTGCTTGGGCATCCAGGGCATCTGGGCGGAGGGGATGGTGGGGTTGCGCCCCAGGTTGATCCAGACCAGGTTGAGGGGGCGGGAGACCTCCGCCAGCTCCGCCATGTGCTGGGCCAACTCGGCGCGGGCCTCGTGGGCCGTGACCAGGGTCGCGCCGCTCAGCTCCAACTGCCCGCCCGGCTCCAGGGTGATGCTGGCCGCTCCGCGCAGCAGGGCGATGGTGTGCTCGCCCTCCGCCACCGGCTGCCAGCCAAAGCGCTCCACGAAGCCCTGCAACACGGCGCGGATGCTGCGCGGCCCTTCGAAGGGGATGGGCGCCAGGGTATCGCGCAGGAAGCCCAGCTTCTCGTGCTCGCTGCCCACCCGCCAGCGGCTGCGCGGCTTCTCCCCGGAGCGGAAGTAGGCCAGCAGGTCCTCGTGGGAGCCGATGCGGGCCGAACTGTCGGTGAATTGAGACGAGGTCATGGTGCCACTGCTTCCATCGTGATCGCTCCGCTCCGCGGCGCGTGTTCTTCGGCCCCGCGGCAGGCGCCGCCGTCTATCAGCTTTCCGCCAGTAGACCCCATCGGCGGGGCTTAATCAATGCGGGACCAGGTCACCCCCGGGTAAGCACTTGACAGAACCGGCGGGGCAAGCAGCGCGCAGGGCGGCGCGCGGGGCCGGGTGCCTGGGCGGAGCGAGCCTTGCGGGCAGGGCAACCGCAAAGTCGGTAATCGAGGGAAGTCGTTTGTCCGCTCCTGCCCGCGGCGGGCCTCATCCGCCCTGCGGGCACCTTCTCCAAGCCCCAACTGCGGGGCTGGAGAAGGAACATTGCCCAGGCCGTGAAGCCCTCTCCAGCCCGCCCGGCAGTTTGGGCGGGGTTGGAGAGGGTTTGGGTGAGGCCGCGCGCAGCGCGGGACGGGGAAACGCCTGCCACGATTCACGCCATCCGGCTTCAAATCGACTTTGCTGTTGCCCTGGCCTTGCGGTTGCGGCGCTTCTGGCTTCCCGTCAGGCATGGTACAACGGCAACGGAGCCACGGCGCCGGGCAGGGACGTCCGGGCCGGCCATCGCCCCGCTACCCGCCGGGAGGCCATGAACCGTTTGGTGTTGCAGTTCACCGCGCATCTGCATCTGAACCGGTATTCCCAGAGCAGCATCCAGGACCACCGCCTGGACGTGCTGCGCTTCAAGGACTGGCTGGAGCAGCGGGGCGTGGAGCGGGTGGAGCAGTTGGCCGGGCTGACGCGGGAGGACCTGCTGGCGTATCGGGAGCACCTGGCGCAGCGGCTCAAGCCGCGCTCGATCCAGCGCCACCTCTCCACCTTGCGGCTGCTGTTCCGCTTCCTGCGGGAGGCGCGGCTGGTGGGCGCCAACCCGATGGACGCGGTGCGCACGCCGCGGGCGCTGCCCGCCCTGCCCACGATGCTGCTGCCCGGGGAGGTCGCCGCGCTGCTGAACGCGCCGCCGGAGTCGCATTACCTGGGCCTGCGGGACCGCACGCTGCTGGAGGTGCTCTACTCCACGGGGCTCAAGCTCAACGAGTTGATCGCGCTGGACACCGCGGCCCTGGATCTGGGGCTGGGGCTGCTGCGGGTGCGCGGGCGGCGCGAGCGCATCGTGCCGCTCACCGACACGGCCGTGGGCCTGCTGCGGCGCTACCTGGCGGAGGCCCGGCCGGGGCGGCTGGTCAACGCGCGGGACCCCTGCCTGTTCCCGGGGCGCAATGGCACGCGCATCTCAAGGGTGGGCGTGTGGAAGCTGATCAAGAAGCACGCGCGCGCGGCGGGCATCCGGAAGAACTTCAGCCCGCGCACCCTGCGCCACGCCTTCGCCATTCATTTGATTCTGGGGGGGATGGATCTGGGCGGCATCAAGCAACTGTTCGGCTACAAGCAACTGGAGGCCACGGCGCTCTACGCGCACGTGAACACGCCGGACTTCCAGGCCGCCTACCGCGCGTTTCATCCCAGCGCGAACGGCTGAGCCGCGCGCGGTTCGCCGCCGCGCCGGCAGCCCGGCGCCGCGCGGGAGCGCGCCCTCCGGCCAGCCGCTACGGCAGCTTCTCGAACGTGATCTTGCCCGCTGAAATCTTGGCGATGCGCAACTTCTCGCCGGTGGGGGCAAACGTGATGGCGGTACCCACTTCCGCCATGGTGTCGAAATGCTGGATGCTGGACCTTTTTGCGGGGGGTGGCTTGCTCCCCCTTCCCTGGGGTTGCTTGGCTTTCATCGCGAATCCGCCTCAGCGCCATGGTGTACTTGAGCGTGGCCTTCCGGGAACCTCGGCGGCCTCATCCTGAAGGCCCGATGTTCTAACTGAAATAATCAGTTAGCCCGGCTTTTGTCAATTGTAATTTTCGCCTATACTGTCGGCAAGACGGGGTGCGGTGAGCGCGCAGGCTTGCGCGAGCCCCCGGAGGCGGCGTCTTGCCGCAACGAAATGACGGCGGGGCGGGCGGGCGCAGATCCGGCCCAGCCCTCATCTGGAGCGGGCGCGGTGAGCATCCTGGAACGTCCCGGCCCTGACGCGGGACGGCTGCGCGCGCGGCTGGCCGCCGGGCAGCGGCCGTATGTGACCCTCAAGGCGGCGGCGACGCTGGACGGCAAGATCGCCACGCGCGGCGGGGAATCCCGCTGGATCACGGGCGAGGCCGCGCGGGACCTGGGCCGGCGGCTGCGCGCGGCCCATGACGGCGTGTTGGTGGGCATCGGCACCGTGCTGGCGGACGACCCGCAGCTAACCCTGCGCGGGGCGGCCGCGGGGCCGGAGCCGGCGCGCATCGTGCTGGATTCGCGCTGCCGCATCGCCCCCGGGGCGCGCTGCCTGGCCCCGGACGGCGCCCGGCGCATCGTGGTCGCCGGCGCCCAGGCGGCCCCGGAACGGATCGCCCGGTTGGAGGCCGCGGGGGTGACCGTGCTGCGCGCGGAGAGCGCCCGCCCCGAGCCTGCCTGGTACCTGCCGCGGCTGCTGGGGCTGGGGCTGGGCAGTCTGTTGGTGGAGGGTGGCGGACAGGTGCATGCCAATCTGATTGCGCAACAGGTGGCGGATGAACTATTCTTGTTCCTTGCCGGCAAGGTGATGGGCGACGCGGAGGCGCCCGGCTGGTGCGCGACCCTTAGCGGGTCTGGACGCCTGGCGGATGTTCCCCGGCTGCGCCTGGACGCCGCGGCGATGGTCGGCGCGGATGTGCTCGTCCACGGATGCTTTGAAACCGGTTGAACCCCCAGCGGGGCCTCATGTACCTGGAAAAATACCTGGAGACGCCCACGGCGGGCGAGACCAAGGCCGCCGGCACCGGCAATGGCCGGGACGGCGCGCGCTTCGATTCCATCGAAGAGGCGATCGAGGAGATCCGCCAGGGGCGCCTGATCATCCTGGTGGACGACGAGGACCGGGAGAACGAGGGCGATCTGGTCTGCGCGGCGGAGAGGGTCACCCCCGCCCTGATCAACTTCATGGCCGCCGGCGGGCGCGGGCTGATCTGCCTGGCGCTGGAGCCGGCGATCGTGGACCGGCTGGAACTGCCGCTGATGGTGGAAAACAACACCAGTCCCTTCGGCACGAACTTCACCGTCAGCATCGAGGCGCGCGACGGCGTGACGACGGGCATCTCCGCGCAGGACCGGGCGCACACCGTCCTCACCGCCGTGCGCCCCGATGCCAAGCCGGAGGATCTGCGCTCGCCGGGGCACATCTTCCCCCTGCGGGCCAAGCGCGGCGGCGTGCTGGTGCGCGCCGGACAGACCGAGGGCTCGGTGGACCTGGCGCGGCTGGCGGGCCTCACGCCCGCCGGGGTGATCTGCGAGATCATGGACGAGGACGGCACCATGGCCCGCTATCCCCGGCTGCGGCAGTTCGCCGACCAGCACGGCATCAAGCTGGTGACCATCGCGGACCTGATCGCCTACCGCCATGCGCGGGAGCGCATGGTGCGGCGCATGGCCGACGCCCGCCTCCCGACCGAGCACGGCAAGGACTTCCGCATCGTCGGCTACCAGCACGTCAGCACCGAGGACAACTACATCGCCATGGTGCTGGGCGAGTGGAAGCCGGAGGAGCCGGTGCTGGTGCGGGTGCACTCGCAATGCGTCACCGGCGACGTGTTCGGCTCGGTGCGCTGCGACTGCGGGCCGCAGCTCCAGGCCGCGATGCGGATGGTGACCGAGGCCGGCAAGGGCGTGATCCTCTACCTGCCGCAGGAAGGCCGCGGCATCGGCATCATCAACAAGATCCGCGCGTACCACCTGCAAGACCACGGGGCGGACACGGTGGAGGCCAACGCCAAGCTGGGCTTCGAGGAGGACCTGCGGGACTACGGCCTCGGCGCACAGATCCTGCATGACCTGGGCGTGCGCAAGATGCGGCTGATGACGAACAATCCGCGCAAGATCGTGGGCCTGGCCGGACACGGGCTGGAGGTGGTGGAGCGGGTCTCCATCCAGATCCGGCCCTCGGACGAGAACCGGGGCTACCTGCTCACCAAGAAGAACAAGCTGGGGCACTTGCTCACGTTCGATCACTAAACCGCGCGGCGGGCAGCCTGGGCCGCCTGCCGACGCCCGCCACGGGGGGAAGCCTGCCGGTGCCTGTGGGCTCCCGCGCCGGCGCAAACGAATGATCGCCATGCTCACCACGCCGAAGGAAGGCAGCCTGCTCGCGTCCGGACTCAAGCTGGGCATCGTCGTCGCCCGCTTCAACGCATTCGTCACGGACAAGCTGCTGGAAGGCGCGCTGGACGCCTTTGCCCGCCACGGGGGCAATCCCGCGGACGTCGAGGTTGCGCGCGTGCCGGGGGCGTTCGAGCTGCCCCTGGCGGCCCAGCGCATGGCCGCCGGCGGGCGCTTCGACGCGCTGGTGGCCCTGGGCGCCGTGATCCGGGGGGAGACCCCGCACTTCGACCACGTCTGCTCCGCCGCCACGAGCGGGCTGGCCCGGGCGATGGCGGAGACCGGCGTGCCCATCGGCTTCGGACTGCTGACGACCGACTCCGTGGAGCAGGCGCTGGACCGGGCCGGCTTGAAAGGCGGCAACAAAGGATGCGATGCCATGCTCACGGCCATCGAAATGGCGAACCTGCTGAAGGGGCTGGACTAGCGGGATGCGGAAAAACGAACGAATGGTGGTTGGTGGGGGCTTTGCCCCGCCCTTTAGTCTGGCTCGGCGCCAACGCGCCGAGCGCCCCAGCAGGAAGCAGGGCTCCCTGCACCCAATATAGGGGTATCGGGATGGGACGATTATGACCGGCCATGCCGTGCGCAAATCCGCTCTAGGAGCAGATCTGGAAAACACCGGCAAAACCCTGTGCGGCCTTGGCCTTTCCTTTTCGCGGCGGCCGTATCGTCGCGAAACCCAGCTATGCGGCGCGGCGGCTGTATCGCCGCGAAAACTTATCCGGGGGGCGCGGGGGGACTTGTTCCCCCGCTTGTCGTTCGTTTCTCCGCACCCTGCTAGACCCCGTGTGGATATCCCCCGAACCCCGCCCTAGCGCGCTCACCCATGGCGGAACGCCGCCACGGCCGCGCCGCCGCTTCGTCGGCGCCTGGCACCGCCCCCGCCACCAGGCCGCCCCCGGGCGCCCCCGCGGGGTCGGCGGTGCGCCAGCCCGCGCACGGGCCCATTCTCAAACAGAGCTTGAGTCATGAACAGGTTTTGCCGCGCAGGACGCGGGCTGGCGGTTCTGTCGCTGCTGGGGCTGCTCGCCGGATGTTCCAACTACCTCTCCGTCTCCGGGCCGGAGTTCCGGGAGACGCTCTTGCAGGGCGAGGGCGCGGAGAAGATGCTGCTGATTGACATCTACGGGCCGATCTCCAACGACCCGCTTCTGATCCCCAACCTGGGCGTCATCCCCGGCATGACGGCGCGGGTGCGGCAGGAGTTGGAGCTGGCCTTCGACGATCCGCACATCCGGGGCGTGCTGCTGCGCATCAACTCCCCCGGCGGCACGCTGACCGACAGCGACGTGATCTACCACTCCCTGATGGAGTTCAAGCGCACCAAGAAGGTGAAGATCATCGCCTCCATGGGCGACCTGGCGGCCTCCGGCGCCCTGTACATCGCCATGGCCGCGGACGAGATCTACGCCCACCCCACCACCGTCACCGGCAGCATCGGGGTGATCCTGCCCCACATGGACTATTCCGACCTGGCGAACAAGCTGGGCGTGCGCTCCGACCCCATTACCTCCGGCCCGTTCAAGAATATGGAAGACCCCCTGCAACGCCGCAGCGAAGCGGCGGAAAAGATGCTCCAGGCGGTCATCTCCCGGCAATACGAGAAATTCGTCAAGGTAGTCGTGGACGGCCGGCCCAAGATGACCCCCGAGCAGGTGCGCAGCATTGCCGACGGCCGCATCATGACCGCGGACGAGGCCAAGGAGCGCGGGCTGGTGGACAACATCGGCTACCTGGACGACGCCTACAAGCGCCTCAACCAGATTGCCGGATTCCCCCGCAACCGCCTCGTGCGCTACAGCAACACTTGGATGACCGGGAACAACATCTACAGCAACAGCTTCCCCATCGAGTTCGGCCCGCGCTAGCCGGCCGCGGAAAAACGAACTGCGAGCGGGGGAACAAGTCCCCCCCCACCCCCCGCATAGGTTTTCGCGGCGCGATGTTGCCGGCGCCTCCCGCGAGCGTCCGGCGCGGGCCGCCGCGACGCTCAATTTGGTTTTCGCGGCGCGATGTTGCCGGCGCCTTCCGCAAGCGTCCGGCGCGGGCCGCCACGAAAACAGAAACGTCAAGTGAGCACAGGGTTGTGCCGATGATGTGCGGATCGGCTCCCAGAGCCGAACTGGCGCGCTGCATGGCCGACCATGATCGTCCCATCCCGATCCGCCCATGTCGGGTGGAGGGGCGCTCGCCCCTGCCGGGGCGCTCGGGGCGCTCGCGCCGAGCCCGGCGGCAGAGCTGGGCAGCGCCCCCACTCGCCCTCCCGCCGCCAGATGTTCCGCATCCCGCTGGCGCACAACCGCGCGCCGCGCCGCGGGAAGCCCCTGTGTTGAACAAAATCCACAAATGGCATTAGATAGGGCCTGGAGGGGCTGGACCCCGTAGCGCGGCCGCCCGGTGTTGGAGGGCCGCCCTCCCCAGCCCCCGGCCAGTGAAGAAGCCCCGCGCGTCTTCCTGGGTGGATCGTGGAAAACTTCCGCGCCCCCCAACCTTCCGACACCGTCCATCCTGAAATCGAAAGAGGCATTGTGATGTCCTATCGTCCGTTCGCCGTGGTGGAGATGGCTCCGCCCGACCCGATCCTGGGCACCGTGGAACAGTTCCGCAAGGAGACCAACCCCAAGAAGGTCAACCTGTGCATCGGCGTGTACCAGGACCATACGGGCGCCAACCCCGTGCTCAAGTCGGTCAAGCAGGCCGAGCGGATGTGGCTGGAGCAGGAGCGCACCAAGGACTACCTGGGCATGGCCGGGGAGGAGAGCTACGGCCGCCTGGTGCAGGAGTTGGTCTTCGGCGCCGCTCATGCGGCGGTCAAGGAGCAGCGGGCGGTCACCCTGCACGCGCCGGGGGGCACGGGCGCCCTGCGCGTGGGCGGGGACTTCATCCACACGCAATTGCCCAAGGCGGCCCTGTGGATCAGCGACCCCACCTGGCCCAACCACCGGGGCATCTTCCAGAGCGCGGGGCTGAAGGTGAACAGCTACCCCTACTACGACCCGCAGAGCCACGGGCTGGACTTCGGCCGCATGCTGGAGGCGCTGGAGAAGATCCCCGAGGGCGACGTGGTGCTGCTGCACGGCTGCTGCCACAACCCCACCGGGGCCGATCCCACGCCCCAGCAATGGAACGAGCTGGCGGCGCTGTTCAAGCGGCGGCCCCTGGTGCCCTTCCTCGACTTCGCCTATCAGGGCTTCGGCGACGGCCTGGAGGAGGATGCCTACGGCGTGCGCGCCTTTGCCGCGGAGGGACTGGAGATGCTGCTGTCCAGCTCCTTCTCCAAGAACTTCGGACTGTACCGGGAGCGGGTGGGGGCGTTGACGTTCGTCGCGGGCGACAGCCAGGAGGCCGCGCGCGTGATGAGCCGCGCCAAGCTCACGGTGCGCGCCAACTACTCCAGCCCCCCGTCGCACGGCGGCAAGGTGGTGGAGATCGTGCTCTCGCATCCGGAGCTGCGCGCGCTCTGGGCGCAGGAGGTCAACGCCATGCGCGACCGCATCCACCAGATGCGCCGCCTGTTCGTGCAGGGGCTGAAGGCCCAGGGCGTGGCGCGCAACTTCGACTTCATCATGGCGCAGCGGGGGATGTTCTCCTTCTCCGGCATCACCGCGGAGGAGGTGAAGACCCTCAAGGAGCAATACGGGATCTACCTGGTGGACAACGGCCGCATCAACGTGGCGGCCATGACGCCGGACAACATGGACTATCTCTGCGCGTCCATCGCGGCGGTGCTGAAGCGGTAGCGGGCGGCGGAAAGACGCATGAATGGGGGATTGTGGGGGCGTTGCCCCCACGCCCCCAGCAGGGCGCGTGGCGCCCTGCACCCAATGTAGGGGTACCTGGATTGGGCGATCAGGATCGGCCGTCCCGTATGCAAATCGGCTCTAGCAGCCCAGTTGGAAATTATAGGAAAGCCCCTGTTCTTCCTTGCCTTTACTGGATTCCCGGCGGCCCGCGGCGGACGCTTGGGGGAGGCCCCGGCAACATTGCTCCGCGAAAGTGTACCCAGCGGGACTTGTTCCCCCGATTGGAATTCGATTTTTCACGATCTCCCAGAGGCGCCCAGGGGCGCGGTGCGTCCCTGGGG
>Ga0315281_10010567_pt1 | contig 12720 bp, 15 predicted proteins | sample YL17G07_0_MG_FD_204540 | JGI IMG/M metagenome (GOLD analysis project Ga0315281, IMG submission 204540) | Sediment microbial communities from Yellowstone Lake, YNP, Wyoming, USA - YL17G07_0 | ecosystem: Environmental > Aquatic > Freshwater > Lake > Sediment | place: USA: Wyoming | collected... | reverse complement strand
AAGTCGTAGCCGCGAGGGCCTTTGCCGAGACCCCTTGCCGCTGCTACGGTCGGGCCGGGAGGGTGGCCGAGCGGACGAAGGCGACGGTCTTGAAAACCGTTAGGGGCGCAAGTCTCTCGTGGGTTCGAATCCCACCCCTCCCGCAGCTACCCGTGTGTACCGCGTTACGCCGCAATCCATTCTCCCGATCCGGGAACAGAGCGGTATGTGGCGGTAGGTGGCGCTTAGAGGTTGGGCATCCGCGCCTTCTCGCGCCTTCTTCGTCGGGCACTCGGAAGCTGGAGCGTCACCAAGGACCGTCGAGCGGGTTGCCAGAGCCTCCTGGCGCTATACGGCGTCCCGTTTCCAGTACCCTAGGTCCGCTCGGATCAGACCGAGGTCCTCGCTGGTCCTTCGGGACGTGAGCGGGGCGGAGCGCGAAAGACCCAGAAGTCGCGCTCTCGTAAGTCGTGAGTGGCGCGCAGGATGGGTGGGGGCGTCACCGAGCGGGGCAACCTGCTCGGCCCCAAGGACCGGCCGGAAACGTAGAAAAGCCGTCCGGTGAATCCGTGTTCGTTCCGTGTTCACCGGAGGTGATGTTCCTTGGCCGGTATCAAAGTGTCGAACGTCGAATTGCCGGATGGCGACCAGATCCTGACCCCGGACCAGGTGGCCCATCTACTTCGCATCACGAAGCGCAAGCTCATGCGTGAGCCCTCCATGCGTAATGAGCTGCGGCCCTTCAGAGTCGGATATGCGGTCCGGTATTGGATGTCGGACGTCACGGCGTATCTGAAGCGCCAAACAGAAGCAGCCGAAGCCGCGAACTCGCGGCTGGCAAGGCGACATCTGGCAGCTGCGCGGGCACCGATGCAGCGCAGGCGCGGGGACTGATCGTGGCGGGCACGAGCGTGGGCGAGCTGGCCGAAGGGGCACTGCCACATGTTCTGGTGAAGGAATGGTCGTCGTCATGCTAAGGGGCAGCCATCCGTCCCGTGCGCTCGTCCGCGCCACCCCAATGCTCCGAGAGCGTTGCAGCCCAAACGTTCCAAGTAGCCATGGCGGCAGCGGTGGAGTAGGATACGTGCCAGGTACGCGCTTCACCGGTTCCGGCGGTAGGGATCCCCTCTCTTCCGCCGGGACCGGACCTGGCTGCGGGGAACGCGTGCTGATAGCCAGGGAAGACGGGGCGCGGACCTGAAGCCCATGAGCTCCTCCGCCTCCTCCGATCTCCTGACAGCGTCACGAGAGGAGGACCAGGGATGGGAACCACCGAGTACGCGGATGAACCATCATTCGCAGAAGAACCGGTCGCGGGGCTGACGAAAGCACGGCTCGACGATTGCGCCGAAGCACTCTTCAGCAATCCCCGCTCCAAGGCGTACTTGTACCTGACCGAAGAGCGCGGTATCAAACCCAAGATCCTGGAAGCCTGCGGGATCGGCTGGGACGCGAGGAGGAAGGCATACCTCATTCCCGTCCGCGACCGCCGCAAGCGTCTGGTGAACGTGAAGTACTGGTGGCCAGAATGGTCACCGAATCTCAAACGCAAGGGCAGGAAGGAGATGCTGTTCGCGGTCCCCGTTGCCCGCGGCGGCGAGTGGCTCCATCTGTTCCCGACGTACGACCTCGCCAAGCCCACGCGGATTCTGATTTGCGAGGGCGAAGTCGACTGCATGACGTTGCTCAGCAATGGCTACGCAGCCGTGACCTCTTTCGGTGGAGCCGGCAAGTGGGACCCGGCATGGGGACCGCTGTTCACCGGCAAGGATGTCATCATCATCCCGGACCTTGACCCGGAGGGGCGCAAGCACGTCGAGGTCGTCAGGGAAAGTGTCGCGCCGCATGCCAGCTCGCTCCGCGTTCTCAACTGGGGCGATGTCCTGTGAGCGGCCGGATTGATGTCAACGCTTGGTTCGTCCTGCACGGCCACACCGTCAATGCTGCGCGCCGGTTCGAGCGAGCGCTGGCCAAGGCACCACCGGCCCAGTCGGGCACGCAAGCGGCCAATGACCTACTCCAACTCCATCATCCCAAACCACCCCAGCTCGACGAGGCCGCGCTGATTGGGTTCGCTGGTGAGGTCGTCGAGCGCTTGACCAAGGACAGCGAGGCACACCCGGCAGGTGTCCTCGCGTCTTTCCTTGCGGCCGTTGGGAACGCGGCAGGCCCTCGTGCGCACATACCGATCTCCGCTGACCGCCATCCCGCACGCCTCAACGTCGTCCTGATGGGCGACACGGGAGTCGGCCGCAAAGGGTTAGCGGGCAACCTCGTGTACGACGTCATGGCGGGCGCGGACCCCAACTGGTATCAGGACCACGTCATCGGAGGACTCCAGTCCGGCGAGGCGCTGATCGAGGCCGCTGCGACAACGCTGGAGGACGAGAAGCGGAGCGGCCAGCTGCTGATCAAGGCTGCCGAGTTCTCTCAGATCCTCAAGGTCAGCAGCCGCCAGAACATGACGCTGTCGGAGATAATCCGCGAAGCGTTCGACGGGGAGACACTCGCGCTGCGCCGCAGTTCCAAGCCCACCGTCGTCGTGACTGGCGCACACATCTCGATCGTGGCGCACATCACGCCGGAGGAGCTGCGAAGTCAACTGGACGACATCAGCATGGCGAACGGCTTCGCGAACCGCTTCCTCTTCATCCATGTGGAGCGGCCACAGCTCGTCCCACGCCCCAAGGAGCCGGACTTCAGCGATCTGAGCGAGGAGCTGGCCATCATCCTCGGCCATGCGCGCCGACGTGGCGTCGTTCGCTGGTCCAAGCAAGCGGACGCCTGGTGGCGTCAGATGTACCCCGAGATCTCCGTGGCGCGCCAGGGCCTGGTCGGTGCGCTGACAGCCCGTGCCGAAGCCAAACTCCTCCGCCTCGCGGTCGCGTACCTCCTGCTCGAACCCGACGCGCCGAGATTGATGGTGCGCCACCTCGAGGCCGCACATGCCGTCCTCCGCTATTCGGAGCAGAGCACGCGCAACGTGTTCGGCGACCGCACGGGCGATCCGCTCGGCGACCGCATCCTCGGAATCCTCCGTGGTGCCTTCCCGTGCGTGATCGCGCAGGGCGAGCTCAGCGAAGCTTTGGGGAGCAACATCTCCGGTGAACGAATCGAGCGTGAGGTGACGCGGCTGATCAACATGCAGCAGGCCGACCGCTGGCAGGTGCCCACGGCCGGACGGCCGCGAGTGGATATCCAGGCGCTGCCGTGGTGAAGAGCGACGCGATGTTGGGAGGGGATCGGTGCTTTGCCCCTCTTATCCCGTACTGATACGGAACGGGAGGAGGGCCGTGCGGGGAAAGAGGAGGAAAGGAGAAGCACGGGGAAAGAGGAGGAAAGAGTAGTAGTACGCGTATACATGCGTGTTTGCGTGGCCGTGGTTTGAAACCAGTACGGGATAAGAGGTGGAAAGAGGGTGTGGTTTCTCTGTCCAAGATCGTGGAAAAGGGTAGGTGTGTATGAACGATGAACGGCAAAGACAGCGAGACGGGACATCACCGGGCGGACCGCTCCGCAAGCGCATCACTCTCTCGCCAACGAGCACGCGTGTGTTGCGTGGTCAGGAGGATTTGTCGGAGTGGGACGATGCGGAGCTGGCTCGTGGCCGGCGACGAGCGGAAGATGGTTCATGGCGTGGACCGCCGGCAAAGGTGGTTCCCAGAGCGATCCACGAGGAGCTCAACAGACGGAAGTTCGAGGAAGCCGGGCGGATCCTGAAGCGTTCGCTGAAGGACGGCGCGGAAGCGTTGCGGAAGATCATCGTCAGCGACAAGACGACTGACAGCGACCGGCTGAAGGCGATTGAGCTGCTGTTCGACCGCGTTCTTGGTAAGGCGCCACAGCATGTGAGCCTGGACGTGGGCACCGACGATCAGCCATCGCCCTGGATGAAGGTAGTCGCACAGGCCGTGGTGGGCAGCGTTGAGCAGGCTAAGGCACTGATGGCCGGCCAGTCCGACGTGGTGGATGGCGAGGTCGTCGACGAAGAGTGATAACGGTTCCTCTAACCGGCGTCCTTTCGCAGCTACGCTCACACGTCCGCCGCTAGAAGCCTCGGAAAAGCCTCCGGGACAGCCCGCGTCCCGCCCGTAGCGTGTGAAGAGAAGAGGCCTCCCGCGCTCGCCCCAACCCTACGCACCGGGATGCTGGGGTTCCACACGTAGGGACGCGCTCTGGCCCCGCTATGGGCCTGTCCGCAGGACCGGCTACCGGCGCTCAAGCGGCACAGTCGATAGCGGTCACCGAGCCACGCAGGCAAAATCCCGGACCGAGTAGTGGCTGTACTTTGCGAGCCCCGTGATGCGCCAGTTTGCCCACCTTCCCGCCCGCACGTCGCCTTCTTCATTCTTCGTACCGGTACTGGTCACGATCATGAAGGAGCAGTGCGCAGGTTGCCCTGCCTTGATGTAGATGGTCACGGCGTTCTCGCCGTGCTTCTCGACAGCGTGCCTGAAGTTGACCGCGGTCGGGGACTCCGCAGCAGGTTGCTCTGCCGGGGACGCCGGTTGGCACGCCTCGGCCGCAGTCACATCCGCCCCGTCCGCGAACGCCTCCAAGATGGGCGAGCCCGGCGCAGCGTCGGATCCCCACACCGAGATGGAACGGGCCGTGTCATTCGCAGCGATGATGAGGCCACTTTCGTAGGGCGTCGCGGTCGGGTCGGTGTCGGTGCCGAAGACGGCAATGTCGCCGTTCACCTCAACGGCGACGGTGTAGATGGCCTCGCCGTTTATCCACGTCTCACCCGTCTGTACGTAGGCGCTGTGCGTGACCTCGGCGTTCTTCCAGTTCTTCTTGAAGCCCGATTGCAGCCCTGCGAGGAATGCGTCGCTTGCTGTCGGGCACGTGCTGGTGTCGCCACTTTGCGCCCCGGTGCCGCTGTCCTTGGAGCCGTTGAGGCTGCCAACGACCCCGAGGACGATGATGGCGGCCAGGACTCCGATGACGATCTTCGTACGCCTACTCACGGCCGCCCCCTCTCGTGTCGCGGTAGACAGGTATACGCGGCAACATCACCTGCGCCGCTGCTGCGCGTTTGCAGGATATATCCTGTAGACCCCGCGAGCGAGCGGCGAACAGCATTCGGGCGTGGCCCATTCCCGTCTTGACTTCACAGAGGCCTTCGGCCTGGTCGTCCGCGAAGCTCGGCTGAAGGCAGGGTTGTCACAAGAGCGGCTGGCCGAGCTTGCCGGCCTTCACCGGACCTACGTGAGCGAACTGGAACGTGGGCTCACGTCGATATCGGTCCGCAAGCTTGAACGACTGGCGGTCGCTCTCAACACCAAGCCGCATCTGTTGGTGAAGTCAGCGGAACTGCGCAAAGGCTAGGCCGAGTAGGGAGCTCACCGACGCGGTTCCTACGCGCCTCCCTACGTCACGCTCGGGCGCACCCCAGCCCTACGCACCGGAACGCTGGGCTTTCACACGTAGGGATGAGCTCTGAGGCTAGTTTCGGCCTGCCCGGTGTGCCGCTGACCTGTCCAGCGACGACAGTAGCGCGTCGATGGCTAACTCAAGATGTAGAGACGGCGGGAGCGAGGGTTCCTGCGCTCCACGAGTCCCTGCCCCGCGAGTTCCTTCACCAGCCGGGTTCGGAGGTTCTTGGGGTTCTCGACGCCGCAGGCCCGTAGGTAGCCGATCAGGCTCGCTCGGCACAGCCACTCGCCGTCGACCTCCTCCGCATGCTCGCGGATGAACTCGCACAAGTCCTCCGCCGATACCTGGACACGCGACGCCATTGGCTCATTCTGACATCCCTGTTCGCTGGCCGCGCTCCGACCGTCACCCAGTAGCGCTGGAATGGGCGCCGGAGGTAGGCTTTCCCTCGGACACGTTGCGGCGCAACGGGTTGCGCCACTTCAGCGAAGGAGGCGGGATGGGGAAGGCCGAACGGCTACGAAGACTCCTGGCGTCGGACCGACGCACAGCGGACCAGGCCAACAAGTCGCTGCTCCAGGCCGAAGATGCGCTCACGGCCCTCGAGGAACGCGAGCAACAGAGGTCGGCGCGTGAACAGGCCGTGCGGGGTTCGCGATGAGGCGCACGATTGTGGACGCGCGGCGAGCGCTCGAAGAAGACCTCATCCCTACCGTCAGTGACCACGTCGCGCAGCAAGCCCGCCAGGAACTGGCAGCGGGGGAAGCCAAGGCGAGGCGACACGCCGACAGCTACATCTCCGAACGGGAGGCGGAGATCATTACCATGCGGGATGCGGCACTCCGCGAACTCACGGAGACACGCGACAAGCTGGACGTGCTGGCCGCCCAGGGCAGGGATGCCCGTATCCCCACAGCGGAGTACACGGCACGCCTCCGCGAGCTCTCGCAGCGCACGGACCGAGCTGAGGACGCGCTAGGCCAGTGTGAAGAGCTGACGGACAGGCTGGACGAGATCGAGCAGGACCCCATCGCCTGGTTCGACGCGCTCACGGCGCGCATACCGCGACTCGTCCTGGATTGGAGCTGGTGATGGAGCCGTTTGAGGAGCGTGCGGAACGTTTCCGCCACGCGCTGGAGGCGATTGAGCGGACTCGGCTTGACGCCATCGAGGAGCTGGTCAAGCAGGAGCTGCCCGAGGTGTACGTCTTCGTCCAGGCAGAGGCATTCGTGGACGCGTTGTTCGCCATCCTTGGTGAGCTGCCACCGGAGAAGGACTCGTTGACGTCGGAGCAGCGTGCCAGTGCGCATCGCCGGTGGTACAGCCGCATGGCGTATCTGGCACGCGAGTTCCCGGGTTCTAGCGTCGATTGGGCGTCCCACCTCACCCGTGCGATGGAGTCCGCAATGGAGATGGAGCAGGCATGAGCATCCCTGCGCGGCGCGATCTGTTCGGTGATCCCAGCGATTCCCTCGTGCCAGAGGCCGTCTGGATGTTCCAGCAAGAGAACGGCGGCTGGCCAGCATGGGATGGCGCGATCAAGACCATCGCTGAGTTTCGCGAGTGCAGCGCGGAGGAGGCGGAGGCGCAGCTGCTTGGCGCCATCGCGGATGGCGATGCACTCGCCCGCATCGAGGATGAGTCCGACGAGGACTCCTGGTGGTTCATCGCGCTCACAGACGATGCGGCGGCCAACGTCGCTCGGCGGTATCTGGACGTGAACATGTCACGTAGGAACCAGGAAGAGTCGCTATGAAACAAGTGTGGTCGTGGTGGGGCGGAGCCCCCAGGCGAACTTGCGGTGTCCTCCGCATCCAGGCGAGCCTTCGCTGGGCCCACTCCGCCCCACTGCCCCATCCAAGGAGGCGTCAATGCTGAGAGCGTTCTGGTTCTTGCTGTTGTCTATGTTCGCGGAGACTGGCTATGGCGATGCCGGCGATCCCGATGCCGGCGATCCGTCTGGCAATGGCGATGCCGACAAGCAAGAGAAGGACGCTGCGCTGGAGGCCGCATTCGACGCTACGAAAGATCCGGCCGCCAAGTTCCATGCCATGCAGGACCACATCGGCCGACTCCATCGGCGCCTGGATGAGCGCGACAAGCACATCCGAGCGCTGGAAGCGGAGATGGACAGCGGCGGAGGCAACGGAGGCGATGGCACCCCATCTGGCGACGCCCACGAGTTGCGGCTGGAGAACGCATTCCTGCGCTCCGCTATGGCGGCCGATGCGCCGCTGGACCTCGACACGGCGTGGGACCTGCTGCGTGTGCGCGGCTTCGTGGACACGGTGAACGTGGGCGACGACGGCAAGGTCACCGGGATGGACGACGCCCTTGCCAAGCTGGTGGAGCGCTACCCATGGCTAGCCGACGCCCCGACTCCACCCGAGCCCAGGCCCTCACCGCCCGCGATCAAGGGAGCGCGCAAGCGGCAGGATCCGAGTGCGGGACTGAGTCGATCGGGGCTGGAGAGCCGCTTCCCTGCATTGAAGCGGGGTCGCTAGGTGGCCTAGCCGTCGGACGCGCCGGTGCGCTTTCTCCACTCAGCGAGCTCCCGCTTGGGGTTCCGCCCGCCCGGGCCGAAGTGATGGTCCACCAAGAACTCGGCGACGCTGCCGTATCTCACCGCGATCACCGCGGACTCGGCCGTCTTGTCGTGTCCCGGGTGGAAGAAGTTCCCTTCCGGCGTCACCGTTGTGCACCCGCACCAGCATTCGCCCGTGGGCAAGAGCCTCCCTTGCTTGTCTCTGACGGCGCTCAATGGTCCCTCCTTGGAGTCATGTCTTGGTTCTCTACCAAGACTTGCCTCCAAGATAGGCCATCAAGGAATCCGTGTCAACCCGTAAATCCACGCCTCCGGCATGGCGCCCTCGCCGCCTGCTGCCCACGGCCCCAGCCCTTCGCCCCGTCGAGGCCCGAAACACACACTAGGGATGTGGGGAGAGGCTAGTTTCGGCCTCGCTAGGAGGCGGTTCGGCGGGAGTGGCTCCGAGGCAACCGCGACGACCTACCCTAAGGCCGACGGCACCTGGTGGGCTGCCCCTCCCCTCGTATGCCGCCCCAGCATGGTACGTTTCAGATGACGGCCCTCAGCTGGCGAAAGAGCCCCGTCGGCTCTGCCCTCGTGGCTAGCGAGCTGAGGGCCGTCGCTTCAGTAGTAGTAGGTGGTTCCTGCGTCAAACGGCCGGAACTCGGTCGCGACCTTGTCCTTGATGAGGTCGTAGGGGCGCGTGTCGTTCTGCTCGTACTTCCTCTGTGCCGCCCATGTCACGTAGTCGGCGACCTGAAGGCAAGGATCGCTCTCCGCAGGCCAGAATGCTGCCTGGTAGTTGCTGCAGAACGCAGCCGACTGGTTCACCACGTCTTCGAGCGCCATCCGCATAGCCCTCCGCCCTTTCTTCGTCCCTAGCGACGCTGCGACGACCAACAACTCGTCTTTGGTGCTCAGGATCCCCCTTGCCACATATCCAAAGTGCATGAACCACGTTTGCTTGTAGAAGCGCTCCTTGTCTCTTTGGAGTCGAGGAATCGTCTTGCGCTTCTCCACGATCGTGTAGTCGATGCGGACTGCTTCCCCCGCCAGCAGTCGAAAAACCTCGTCACGGACAATCTGAAGGTCCTCGGACGCGTGGAATGTCGAGTCGAGCGCAACGCCTTGCCACGCGAGTTCTCGTCGCAGCGCAAGGAGTCGGTCTCCAACCGACGGATCGTAGAGCGTGATTGAACCGAGGATGAACCATAGGCTAGCGCCCTGCTTCAAATCGAAGTCGAAGTTACCCGCTTCATCGCCGAACACGTAGACGCGCCCCATCGGTTAAGCATGCTCCTCATCAGCGCGTCCCGTGAAGGTTCGTCTCTCGAGCAGTTGGCAAAGGTCCTGCCTTAGTCAGTGCCAGCCCTGCGGCAGCGCGTCGCCAGGCTCAGCGGTAGGATTGTTTGCCGGCGCTCAAGCGGCACAGCAGCTAGGAGTCCTGCGGCCAGCGGCACGCCGAGAATCCGAGTGAGTTGGCCCAACCCGGCACCGTCATGCGGTGTTGCCCTGCTGAACCGCTCGCGACCTGCGCCTCAGGGCGCGACCGGTCGCCACGTTGGATAGCGGCCAAGCATGGATGCTACTGTCGACTGAAGCAATTCTTGGCCGGCAGCAGCCTTGGCCCCCATGGCACTAGTGACCGCGCCTAGATTGCCACTAAGCCGTGTGGTCGGGCGCAACTGGAAACGGTCTGCTCCAGCATCGAGCGAGTATGCGTACCACAAGACTGTGTCCGCTGGGTCCTCGTCGTGGAATCCCGAGAAGTCGAATGCACCTTGCAGGTACTCAAGCAGCGTGTCCTGCAAGATCCACACCAGCTTCTTGCCCCACGCTCCAAAGACCGGGGCCTTGTGCGCTGTTTGCACGAGGACCAGCTTCGCAGTCATCTTCCAGTTGATCCCGTATTTGTATCTCTCTGCCATTTGGCCAGCGTAGAAGTCCTCACGCCCCTGAAAGGTGGAACCGGTAGTGTCGAGAGCCTGGATTTCAAGGCCAACGAAGTCCTTGACTTCATGTTCATGTCCGCGCACAACCATGAAATCGATGGAGCCGAACTCGGGCAGATTGACTTCGGGAACGGCCCAAATGGCCCCATCGCCGCCGCCGAGCAAGTGAGCCACGTCCGTGAAGATCCCACCTTCATCGAGGAACCTCGACGGGCACGACACCTGTGGTCGACCACCAGCTCCGACCACGCACGTACCAATACTCTGGGAGGGGTCACTCTTGCGGCATTTCCGGCATTTCCGCCCAAGGAAAGGGCATTGTTCATGCGCCTTTGCCGCAAGCGCACCTGTGGTCGGCGGCACGGTGCGATAGCCGTAGAGCTCCAAGGGAGCATGTGGGAAGGCAGGGTCAGCGCCCATCGCTGCGTCTTCGCGCACTACCCGTTACCACCCCTGCGGCCCGTCCTCCCACCCTTCTTCTTCCCGTGTTCCCCTCGACGCCTGGCCGACTCGATGAGGACGGCTTGCACGTCATGGTAGGAACGCTCAGCCTCGAGGAGACGCCTGGGGTCGAGCGTGGGCTGCTTGTGTCCAGCCTCGCTCAGAAGTCCGTCGCGCAACGCCTTGTAGTGACGTAGGGCTGTCTCCTCGTTGGGCGAACTGAACACATCGGTTCCGTCCAAGAACACGTGGTAGCGCCCGTCTTCAGGCGCCCGGTCAGTCGCCCTTTCGACTGACAGGCCAATCTTGGTAACGCCCTGCTTGAAAGTCCCCAGATTTGGCCACCTCCGGGTTGATTGTACGCAAGGAGGGGCTCAAATCAGGGCTTCCGCAGCAGGACCACGGACTCTCGGAGCTCGGTGGTGTGTTTGGTGTTCCATCGCTTACGGAACGGCACAACCTCCACAACCCGCAAGCCCTCCGCCTCGGCCGCCTCCGCGGTCAGATGGTCCGTCTCGACCTTCACACCGTTGAATGCCGAATCACCAACGACGACAGCCGCTACACCGCCCGGGGCAAGTCGGACCGCCCAGTTCCCCATGACCGTTCTCATCCCCCCGAAGTACTGAGCCACCATGTCAGCCGCGTTCCAGCCCCAGTTTCGGCCTTTGAGCGTTTCTGCGATCGTAGTGAAGACTTCCCTGACTCCCGGGAGCTGAAGGCCGAGTTCCTTCTGCCACTCGTTCTCCCGGTAGACGAGCTTGACGCTGGACGAAATCATCTGCTTCTTGAGGCGTGTCAAGTCGGCCTGCTCTGAGATGAATCCGAGTATGGAGAGCTCAAGGCGCGTTTGGTGTATGTACTCCATGTCGTTCGGGTACGGGGGCGACGTTAGGATGGCGTCTGCACGCTCCGGCCCCACGGTGCGGCTGTCACCGACTGCGACCGAGGCCTGCCCTTTGCCGCGTCCCCGCACTTCCTCCAGGTCGTGTGTCATCGCGGCGACGCGTTCCAGGAACCACATCGATAGTGGAACGTCGGTGAACGGGCGGCTCTTGTAGCAGATATTGGGCTGGAACTTCACATTGGAGATCCCGACGAGCAAACTCGCAGCTGCTAGACGAAAGAAGTCGCGAGACGACGCGTCGTCAACGGCTTCTATGGCCGACAGTAGGTGCGAGGTCCGGGCCAGCACTTCCGGAGAGATCCATTTCTCTAGCTTCTTGTCAGGCGGGTAGGCAACCGCGGGGGAAGCGGCGAGGATTGCTGGATAGTCCTCCCAGGCCGCCGTGACAGGCCCGCTTGCCTCTGGCGGGGTGAGCAGTTGGTACCGCTCTTGGACCCAATCCGCCAAGCTCCGCAGATCGTCCGGGTCAAGATTCCAATTGAGTTTGGTACTGGCTACCCATGCCATGAACGGGTTTACGTCGAATCCATGGACGCGAACACCGAGAAGTTTCCCTGCAACCAGTGTTGTTCCTGATCCGCTAAAGGGCTCCCAGACGGTTGAGCCATGCTCCCTCAGGCGTTCAAGCCATCTCACCGCGAACTCGCCATCAAAGTCCTGCACGTAGGAGAACCACCCGAAGACCCCCTCGCGCCCCAAAGCCACCTCGACGGGGTCAAGGAGAGATTGCTGCGTTGGCCCCGTTTCTCTCCCGGCCTTCCCTACACCCGTCACCGAGACAAGCTCCCATCAATCCGCGCCTCACCAATGGGGAAGGTAGATACCTACCTCCACGCTAGCACCCACCCCTGACACGACGGACCGGTTAGGCACTCTTTCCTCTTATCTCACCTCTTATCTCACGAACCTCCGCCTTCTCGGGCTGCGCGGCCTGGTACAAGCCTTCGAGTTGCGCTGCGATCGGCTCATCGTGGTCGCCGTACAAGTGGCCGTACCTGTCCATCGTGATCGAGATCGAGGAATGGCCGAGCCGGTCGGCGATGATCTTCGGGTGGACGCCCTGGTCGATGAGGAGCGATGCGCACGTGTGCCGCAGATCGTGAAAACGGAGGCCATGCAGATCCTCTGGGAATGCGCGCTTGACCGCCGGCTTGAAGTGCTTGGCGTAGTAGTTGCCGTGCCGGAGCGGTGCCCCGTGCGGCCCAGTGAATACCAGGTCCGTGGGTCCCTTGTCGGCCACTTGGTCCTCCAGCAGCTTCGCCAGGAACGGTGGGATGGCGACGATGCGGACCCTGTCCGTCTTCGTGGACCCAAAATGGAGCTTGCCACCGACGTCCGTGACCGAACGTTCCACCGTCACCCGCCCACGGAGGAAGTCTACTGCCCTGACCTGCAGGGCGGCGATCTCCCCAGCCCGCATGCCGCTGTACGCCGCAAACAGGACAAGGGTGCGGTATTCCGGCGTGATGGCATCGGCCAGCGTCCGAACCTGCTCGGCCGTCAGAAACAGCATCGGCTTGCGCTTGGCTTTCGGA
>Ga0315281_10010566_pt1 | contig 12720 bp, 12 predicted proteins | sample YL17G07_0_MG_FD_204540 | JGI IMG/M metagenome (GOLD analysis project Ga0315281, IMG submission 204540) | Sediment microbial communities from Yellowstone Lake, YNP, Wyoming, USA - YL17G07_0 | ecosystem: Environmental > Aquatic > Freshwater > Lake > Sediment | place: USA: Wyoming | collected... | reverse complement strand
GCCGCGGCGGCGAGCAGGTCGACCTCCAGTTGGTCGGCGAGGCGCACGAGGTAGACCAGCACGTCGGCCATTTCGTCGCGCACTTGCGCGAGCTTCTCCGGCGCCAGGCGCCGCGAATCGGCCTCGGTGAGCCACTGGAAGTGCTCGAGCAGCTCGGCGGTCTCGACCGAGAGCGCCATGGCGAGGTTCTTGGGCGAGTGGAACTGGTCCCAGTCGCGCTCGGCGACGAATTTACGCAGCCTGTCACGCAGTGCAATCATCAATTTCTCCCGTCAGTTCCTCAAGCCTGCCACACCGCGTAGCCTTCCGCCTGCAGCGCGATCGCGAGCTCGACCTCCATGTCGCGCGCGGCGTCGTAGGGCATCGGGTTGGCGTAGGCGTAGAGCCCGGGCAGGAGCCGCAATCCATAGCGCTGCACGTAGGTATTGGCCTGGATGCCGGCCTTGTGCCTGGCGAAGCGCTTCTCGGGCGTGAGGCCGGTGCAGCCGACATAGACGCAGGGCTTGGTGATGTCGCGGTCGGGGTTGGCCTTGCGGAAGCGTTCATGATTGAGCACTGCGCCGTCCAATTCAACGACATAGACGTTGTGGCGGGCGGCTTTCCTGCGTTTCATTTCTCGATGCATTTTATCGGGGCTGGTCTGCAATAATCAGTATCCTTCCGGAGCCCCAGATGAGCCAGACCGCCGACGCCGATTCGCTTTCGCTCGCACGCTACGGCGTGGGCCAGCCCGTGAGGCGCACCGAAGACCCGGTGCTGCTGCGCGGCGAGGGCCGCTACACCGACGACCTGAACGAGCCCGGCCAGGCCTACGCCTGGATGGTGCGCAGCCCGCATGCCCATGGCCTGCTGAAGAAAATCGACGCCGGCAAGGCGATGGGCATGCCCGGGGTGCTCGCGATCTACACGGCCGCCGAGCTCGCCGCCTACGGTCCCCATAAATGCATCCCGCCGCTCCTGAACCGCGACGGCACGCCGATGAAAAAGCCGGCGCGCCACGCTCTCGCGAGCGGCAAGGTGCGCTACGTCGGCGACCCGGTGGCCTGCGTGGTGGCCGAAACGGCGCTGCAGGCGCGCGACGCCGCCGAGGCGGTCGAGCTCGACATCGAGCCGCTGCCGGCCGTGAGCCTCGCCAGCGAAGCCGCGCGGCCCGGCGCGCCGCAGCTCTACGACGAGGTGCCGGGCAACGTGGCCCTCGATTACCACTTCGGCGACGCGGAGAAGGTCGCGGAAGCATGTCGGAATGCTTTCCATGTTTCCAAATTAAGCCTGAGAAATACACGCCTGGTCGTGGCCGCGATGGAGCCGCGCGCGGCGATCTGCGCCTACGACGCGCCGTCGGGCCGCTTCACGCTCACCGCGCCGGGCCAGGGCGTATTCGGCATGAAGGGCCAGTTGACGGAGATTCTCGGCCTGCCACCGGAGAAGGTGCGCATCCGCAGCTACAACGTCGGCGGCTCCTTCGGCATGAAGGCCGCGATCTACCCGGAATACGTGTGCCTCGCGCACGCCGCGCGCGCGCTCGGGCGGCCGGTGAAGTGGACCGACGAGCGCTCGGGCAGCTTCGTCTCCGACCACCACGGCCGCGACCACGAGATGACCGCCGAGCTCGCGCTCGACAAGGCGGGCGCATTCCTCGCGGTCCGCATCACCGGCTACGGCAACGTCGGCGCGTGGCTCAACATGGTGTCGCCGCTGATGGCGACGCTGAACGCGGTGAAGAACACGCCGGGCGTCTACCGCACGCCGCTGCTGCAGGTTTCCAGCAAGGTGGTGTTCACCAACACCTCGCCCGTGGGCCCGTACCGCGGCGCGGGCCGCCCCGAGGGCAACTACTACATGGAGCGGCTGATCGACAACGCCGCGGCCGGGATGGGCATCGACCGCATGGAACTGCGCCGGCGCAACCACATCGCCCCCGGGCAGATGCCGTACAAGGCCGCATCCGACATGGTCTACGACAGCGGCGAATTCGGAACTGTTTTCGAAAAGGCCTTGGAATTTTCCGATGTGAAGGGTTTTCCCGAAAGAAAAAAGAAAAGCCATTCGCGCGGCACGCTCCGCGGCCTGGGCATCGGCAGCTACCTGGAAGTGACCGCGCCGCCCAACAAGGAGATGGGCGGCATCCGCTTCGAGAAGAACGGCGACGTGACCCTCATCAGCGGCACGCTCGACTACGGCCAGGGGCACGCGGCGCCGTTCGCGCAGGTGCTCGCCGCGCGCCTGGGCGTGCCCTTCGAATGCATCCGCCTGCGGCAGAGCGATTCCGACGAAATCGTCTTCGGCGGCGGCACCGGCGGTTCGCGCTCGATGATGATGACGGGCGCGGCGATCGCCGAGGCCTCGCAGAAGGTGATCGAGCTGGGCCGCCCGCTCGCCGCGGAAGCGCTGGAGACCGCGGCGGCGGACATCGAATTTCGCCAGGGGACTTTTCTGGTCGGCGGCACCGACAGGAAAGTCGGGATCATGGAACTGGCAGGAAGATTCCCTGGCAAGCTCGATGTCTCGCATGTCACGGGGATGATTCCCTCCGCCTTCCCCAACGGCTGCCACGTGGCCGAGGTCGAGATCGATCCGGAGACCGGCGTCGTGCAGGTGGTGCGCTACGGCTCGGTCAACGACTTCGGCACCATCATCAACCCGCTGCTGGTCGAGGGCCAGATCCACGGCGGCGTGCTGCAGGGCATCGGGCAGGCGCTGATGGAGACCGTGAGGTTCGACGACACCGGCCAGCTCCAGACCGGTTCGTTCATGGACTACGCGCTGCCGCGCGCCGACGACGCGCCGCCCGAGTTCGGCGTCGCCAGCCACGCCGTACCGGCGACGAGCAACCCGCTGGGCGTCAAGGGCTGCGGCGAGGCCGGCTGCGCGGGCGCCCTCACCTCGGTGATGAATGCGATCGTGGACGCGCTCTCCGAATACGGCATCCGAGCGTTCGACATGCCCGCGACGCCGGAACGCGTCTGGCGCGCAATTCGCGAGGCCCGGACAAAATAACGCGGGCTGACATGGAAAGGCCCCGCATGGAAGCGGGGCCTTGTGCCGGACTCTCACCGGCAGCGCCTATTGGGCGCTCTTAAAATCCCCGGCTTTCACCGGGGCTGAGGCTGCTGCCTGGCTGCCGCGACTTTAGGGAGGCTCGGCACCGGGGGCACGGTATCCCGACGGTTGCCGGGAATCCCGATAGTGCTGCCGATGTTCCGGCGGCCCTCACAGACTCGATTCGAGATTACGCCTCGCGCGCGCCAAGTCAACCGCCATCGCGCGCGGCATTTGATCCAGATCAGAAGGCGCGCGGATTCAGGATGCGGAAGGCCTTCGTGCGGCGCGCGAGTTCCAGCAGCTTGTGGTCCTTGGTGACGAGGCACTCGGCGCGCGCAGCCAGCGCCAGCTCGAGGAATTTCTGGTCGTCCGGGTCGACGCAGCGCGGCAGCAGCCTGCGCTCGGCCTCCGGCGCCGCGGCGTCGATGCGCTGCGCGATGCGGCGGCATTCGGCGAGGCAGGCCGCTTGCGCGGCGGCGGCGAGCGTGTGCCGCGCAAGATCGTAGGCGAGCACGCGCTCCAGCTCCGCTTCACAGGCCGCGTCGATGAATATTTCCGCTTGTCCTTCGGAAAATGCTTTTTTTAACTTAAGAAGAGATAAATCCTTGAATACCAGCCAATCGAGCCAGATGTTGGTGTCGAGGACGATGCGCTTGGGCGTCATGCGCGCGGAAGAATACACGGCTGGCGAAATACATAGCTATTTCCGGCATTTACGCGTACAGTGCGGGCCCTCGCAGTTTGATCCCGGCAAGCTTCCTTCGGTTTGGCAGCGTATCCGGCCAACCAAGGAATGCGCATGAGCTTTTCCACGCTCGGGCTCGACCCGTCCCTGCTCGCCACCCTCACCGCGCTCGGCTACACGGCGCCGACGGCCGTGCAGCGCGAGGCGATTCCCGCCGCGCTCGCCGGCGGCGACCTGCTGGTGTCGTCGCAGACCGGAAGCGGCAAGACCGCCGCGTTCCTGCTGCCCGCGCTGCAGCGCCTGTGCGCACCCGCCGCATCGGGCGGCATGGGCCCGCGCGTGCTGGTGCTCACGCCGACGCGCGAACTCGCGCTCCAGGTGCAGAAATCCACCCACAGCTACGGCAGCGGCCAGCGCTTGCGCACCGCGAGCGTGGTCGGCGGCATGCCCTACGGCCTGCAGCTCAAACTGCTCTCGCGGCCCGTGGACATCGTCATCGCCACCCCGGGGCGGCTGAAGGACCACATGGACCGGCGCACCGTGAACCTCGGCCGCGTCGAACTGCTGGTGCTCGACGAAGCGGACCGGATGCTCGACATGGGCTTCCAGGAGGAGATCGACGCGATCGTCGCGCGCATCCCGAAAGAGCGCCAGACGCTGCTGTTTTCGGCGACGCTGGAGGGCATCGTCGGCCGCCTCGCGCAGCGCGTGACGAAAAACGCGCAACGCATCGCGATTGCGCGGGTGACGGAAACCAGGCTGGACATCACGCAGCACGCGCTGATGGCCGACAACCACGCGCACAAGCTGCGCATGCTCGATACGCTGCTGCGCGAGGAGGAAGTCGACCAGACGCTGGTCTTCACCGCCACCAAGCGCGCCGCCGAGGACCTCTCGGGCGAGCTGCTCGGCAAAGGCTTCGATGTGGGCGCGCTGCACGGCGACATGCGCCAGCGCGAGCGCAGCCAGATGCTGCAGCGCCTGCGCGAGCGCAAGATGAAGGTGCTGGTGGCCACCGACGTCGCCGCGCGCGGCATCGACGTGCCCGGCATCAACCTGGTGGTGAACTACGACGCGCCGCGCCAGGCCGAGGACTACGTGCACCGCATCGGCCGCACCGGCCGCGCCGGCCGCGCCGGAGTGGCGGTGACATTCATCGGCCACGAGGACCGGCACCTGGTGCGCCAGATCGAGCGCTTCACCGGCAACACGGTGCGCATGATGGTCATTCCGGGGCTCGAGCCCAAAGGCCGCGGCGCTTTTGCTTCGCGTGCTCTTCCAGGACGAGCAACCGCTGCGAATGGGCGCGAGCCTTCTCGCCGCCGGGGATATTGACCGCGACACCCTTCACGCGCGCGAGGCCCGCCAGCACCAGGATCTCGTCCAGCCCCTTGCCTGCATCTTTCCCTCCCACCTGCACCATGCCGTAGTAGCGCGGGTCCCGGGCGGCGCCCTGGGCGTAGGCCTTGCGGGTGATGATGACGAACGGCGTACTCAGCGTGTCGCGCACGAATACGCGCGCCCTGGCGCCGGCCTTCAGGGTCTGGTCCAGCGTGGCGCCGAAATGCTCGGCCTGCTGCCGCGTGCGCTCGCCGTAGGTGAGGTTGGTCTCGGGCGTGTCGACAAAATAGAGCCGCAGCACGAATTCCTCGGCGCCGCAGCGCACGTGGAAGCTGTCGCCGTCGTTGTTCTTATGCGCTACGTAGCGGCAATCGGTGAGGGTCGTCCATTCCTTCTTGTCGGACGCGATTGCCTGGAATGAAAAAACAAGAAGCAGTAAAAAAATTCTCACGCCAGGAGTTTCGCCAGCTCGCCGCTCGCGTGCAGCTGCGCGAGGTCCGCGGCGCCGCCGACCAGCACGCCCTTCACGAACACCATCGGGAAAGTCGGCCAGCCGGTCCACATCTTGAGCGCGTTGCGGCGCCGCCAGCCGGCGAGGTAGCTGCCGTATTCCAGGTACTGGTAGCGGATGCCGGCCGCATCGAGCAGGCTGCGCGCGCGCTTCGGCATGGGATTCTGGCGCATGCCGACCATCACCACGGCATTGTCGGCGACCGCGTCCTGCACCTCCTTCACGATGTCGGCGTTGAGGGCCGAGATCCGGTCGCGGATCGCAGGGTGAATGCGGCTTTCTTCAAGGATTTGCCGGGCCATGCGGCATACTATATGCGAAGGGGGTCATGCCATGAGATTGCCTGTCGGAAGATTAACAGCGGCCATTGCACTGCTCGTCCTGCTGCCGCTCGCGGCCCTGCCGGTACGCGGCGCCGACGAACCCGAGGCCGTGTACGCGAAGTTCCACCGCGCGGTGATGGCCGGCGACCTGGACGAAATGCTCAAGTACGGGCCCGCGCCGAGGCGCGCCGAAATGCATTCCATGTCCGACGCAAGCAGGGAAGCTGCACTCAAGATGGCGCAATTCATGATGCCGCGCGCGTTCACGCTGCAGCGCAAGACCGTGCAAGCCAACGGCCGCGCGACGCTCATCGTGAGCGGCCCCTGGGCGGGCGAGGGCCAGAAGCTGGAAACGATGTACGGCGTCGTGCGGATGGTGACGGAAAATGGCGAATGGAAAGTCGACGAGTCGAGCTGGAGCAACGAAAAGCCGCCAAACCTCGCCGCGCCGAATCCTGCCGCGCCGCCATCCGCGGCGGACAAGGCCGCGCCGAAACCCTCGGTCGCGGTGAAGGGCGCTGCCGCCGTGAAGGCCGCTGCCGCGGGGACGGGCGCGCCGGTGGTCGGATCGACGTCTTCCGCGACGCCCGGCCGCACGCTCGGCGCGGCCAAGCCGCCGTGCGTCTACAAGCCGGTGATGACCGCCGTGGACATCGAGAACTGCAAGTGACGTCGTCGGAAGACGACGTCATCCCCGCGCAGGCGGGGATCCAGGTTTAGCGCTTCTTGTACTGCGGCCGCCGCACGGGCGCGGCCATCGGGCGCTCGTCCTTGTGGCGGAAGCTGATGCGGCCCCGGGTGAGGTCGTAGGGCGATATCTCGAGACTGACGCGGTCGCCCGCGAGGATCCGGATGCGGTGCCGCACTACCTTGCCGCCGGCGTAAGCGAGTACGCTCGCGCCATTGGTGAGCTCGACGCGGAATTGCGTGTTGGGCAGGACTTCCTGCACCACGCCTTCCATTTCGAGCATTTCTTCTTTCGCCATTCAGTTGCCTTTGCTATTGCAAGACCGTGATTGTCTCATTTCAGCGCGTTCCCCGGTAGTGCAAGGGAAAGAGGCGCTTCACCACGGGCCCATCCGACGCCCAGGCCCTGCAGCCGTCGATGAAATACGGCTTCTTCGCGCTGTCATCGGGCCGTTCCTCGGTGGCGACGGCACCGGCCCTGGGCCAGCTGCCAATGGTCTGGAACGCCACCGTCGCCGCGGGCATGAGCAGCTCCGTGATGTGGGTGCAGCCCCTGGTGCGACCGACCGCCTCGGTGACCGCCTTGCGCCAGCCGCCGCCGATTTTCGCGCCGATGAGCGCCTTGTAGGCCGGCGCCACCTGCGGGCAGGGCGTGTACGGCGCGTGGTTGGTCGTCACTTCGACATCGCGCACCGTCATCGCGCGGTCGATCGTCAGGCGCAGCTGCATGTCGTGCACGTGCTCGCCGGGCGCGCGGTGGCCGCGGTAGGGCTCGTCCACGGCGTAGGTCTTCTGGTCGATGATCTGCGCCTCGATGTCGTAGAGGCCGTCGTCGCGCTCGAAGCCCTCGCACTTGATGGTGCGGGTATGGAGGTGGCGCCGCTGCGCCGGAGGTGGGAGGCTCATGGGTTTTCTTCTACCAGGTTATGCGTGCCGCGCGCGCGACGGTTTTTTCGATGTCTTCTTCGAGATAGAAACCGCGGCGCTGCAGTTCCTGCGCGGCCGCTCTGACCCTGGCAAGAAATCCATTCCTGTCCTGGTAGCGTTCCGCCAGCGAAGGACGCGGATCCTTCGCCGCTTCCCGCTCCACCGCTGTGCGCGCGAAGGGCAGCGCCATGCCGTCCAGGTAGCACAACTCCCCCGCCGCGCCGCCCTCGGCGCTGCGCAGGGACCAGCCGGTGGTGGTGGCCGCGGGCACGGCCTGCTCGGGCATGCGCAGCCCGGCAATCTCGTTGCCATCGGCGTCGATCGCCGGCACCAGCACGCGGTAGCGGAACGGGTGGGGCGCGGGCGGCACGGTGTCGATGATGCCCTCGGCGATCCTCGCGCCGTAGTCGAACTGCGCCATCGGGTTGGGCCCGCGCGGCACAGTGAAGATGGGAGACCCGGATCCGGGCAGCGCGGGCCATTTCAGCGCCGACGCGGCGACCAGCGTGCGCTCGGCGATGCGTGGATAGACGCTGGCCGGAGGCGGCGCGCCGCCCTTCACCCATCGGTCGAGCGCGAGGACCAGGGCGCGCAGCGCGGGCCGCGGGTCCACCACGACGTTCGCAGTTCCACCCGCCGGCGCGCTGCACACGCCCTTGGGCATCGTGGGCGTGACCACATGCTGCGTGCCGGCGAAATGGTAGATGCGCACGTTCTCGGGCAGCACGATGTCGCGCTCGCCCGCCGCGTCGGTGGTGTTGAGCGAATGCCCGCCCTGCCAGTACTCGGTGGAGGTGACGGTATGCAGCACCTTCGGGCAAACGTCGCGAGCGCGGCAGCGCTCGAGCAGCCCATCGTCCCTGCGGCTCTTCGGATCGCTCTGCCTCTCGTAGGCGAAGGGGAAGCCCGCGTCGGGATAGCCGATGAAGCCGTAGCCCAGGCCATAGGCGCGGTTGGGCTGGGCGAAGCGGTAGTTCAGGTAGAGGCGCGCCGAGGCGATGTGCGGATTGACGCCCTCGAACACGGTGCGCATGTCCTCGGTCTCGTTGAAGCCGTGGTACAGCATGTCGCGCAGGAAGCGCCCGCTCTGCGAGGTGCCGTGCGCGAGCGCCACCGCAATCTTGTGCCGGCCCTCGGGACCGAGCGGATTGGGGATGCCGGCGCTGTCGCGCTGCTGGTAGCGCAGAAAGCCGATCCAGTCGCGCGTCGCGGCGTAGCCGATGCCCGCCACCGGCGGGTTGCGCGCGCGGTAGGAGAACTGGTAGAGCGCGCCGGCACGGAACGGCGTGCCGCGCGGCAGCAGCACGATCGCGCCGTCGTCGAGGAACTCCCAGCCGGCGGGGGCAATCACCGCGGGCGTGGCGTCGTTGCGCTCGCGCACCGTGAGGCGGGCCCCCGCCTTTGCCAGGGTCGCGGCGGAAAACGTCAGCGGTGCCTCGGTCTGGCGCGCGTCGTTGAACAGGAACTCGTCCCACACTGCTTGCTCGACGCCCGGTGCGCGCGGCACGTCCAGCCGCAGCAGGCCCGGCGCCTGAGGGGGGAAATGCGGCAGGCCGGGGATCCAGCCGCTCCAGGCCACGGTGAAACCGTGGCGCATCAGGAAACCGTCGCCCGCCGCGTCGGGCGCATCCAGCGCATTGCCCGGCGGCGCATCGTTCAGCTGGCGAAGGATCACCTTGTTGCCGCGGTTGTTGACGTCGTAGAACAAGGTTCCGTTGCCCTTGAACGGATCCGCCGGGCGCAGGATCTCGAAGTCGGCGGCGTATTCGACCTTGCCGCGCGCGTTGCGCGGGGCGAGCCTGATGTCGGCGATGGACCGGTTCGCCGGATGGGTGGGGTCGAGCTCGCCGTGGAAGCGCCCGCTGACGCGCAGGTAGGGCCCGGCGGCGCCGAACGGCTTGCCGCCTGCAAAGGGCACCTGGGCAGTTATCTCGATGCGAGTAACTTCAGCAAATGTTGTGGTTTTGAAAAGCATTAAAAGTAAAAGCGGGAAGACAATTCGCATCACCTGCTCACCCGGTTCCTGCCGGCTCGCTTGGCGCGGTAGAGCGCCTCATCCGCGGCTTTGAGCACCTGGGCGGGGGTGAGCGCGAGCTCGGAACCTGCAGCGCCCGGCGCGGCGCCGCCGATCGACACGGTGACAGAGAGGATTTTTTCCGGCGGCTGCGAATCCTCCGCGTCCGCGGCGCGCAGCTTCTCGCCCAGCTCCTTCGCCTTGGGGCGGTTCTCGCCGCGCACCGCCATGCGGTAGCCCGCGACGGATGCGCGGATCGCATCCAGGTGCGGCATCGTCTCCTCCAGCGTCGCATGGTCGAACAGCACGGTGAATTCCTCGCCGCCATAGCGGAACGCGCGCCCGCCGCCTTCGACCTCGGCCAGGCGCGCCGCGACAAGCTTCAGCACCTGGTCGCCGACGTCGTGCCCGTGCGTGTCATTGAAGGACTTGAAGTGGTCCACGTCCGCCATCGCCAGCACGTAGCGCGGCCCCAGGCCCGCCATCGCCTCCTGCAGCGCGCGCCGGCCCGGCAGGCCGGTCAGCTCGTCGTTGAACGCCAGACGGTGCGACTCCTGCAGCATGGCGACGATCAGGATCGCACCCGCCGCCGCGGTGAATACGCCGAACACCGCCTCGCTGGCGGGCCATTCGCAGGCGATCAGGAACGCCGCCAGCGCGCCCGCCTGTCCGACGGCGATCGGCGACACCGGCCCGCCGTGCTTGGCAACATGCGGCGGCCAGGCGCGCCACACCGCGGCGATGAATGCGGCGCAGAACAGCACCCTGCCGAGGAACGGCGCCGGCGGAGAGCGCAGCAGCCAATGATCGATCATCTCCTGCCAGGCCATGCCCGAGAGCACGCTGCGGCCCGAGGACGCAATCCAGGCCACCAGGAGAATCTCGCCCGCGACGATGAACAGCCAGCGGTAATCGCCGTGGTAGGACACGCCGCGTTCGGGCAGGAGCAGCGCGACCAGGATGTTGAGGGGCACCAGCACCACCGCGGCCGTATACACCGCGCGCGCCGCAAAACTGCCGGCGCCGAAATCGAGCGCCAGACGATAGCCGGCGTAGGCGAGAAGCAGCGACGCCGCGGCGACGAACGCCCGGCCGCGGTTGAACCACAGGCCCATCCCCGCGCCCGCCAGGAGTACGAAATACGCGCCGGCCTCCTTCAGGCCGGCAAGCGAGGGTGGCAGCGCGGGCCCGAGCCACAGCGCGAGCGCGGCGGCGGCAAGGATCGCTCCGGGGGGGATCAGGGGACGCAATTCAGCGGCGAGCGGGACGCGCACGGAGGCTGGCCTTGCGTCTGGATTTCGTTTTCGATTTCGGCCGGGGCGGCGGTTCGATGCTGTGCTCGGCCGAGTGGTCGTCCAGCGTCGGCGGCGCACCCGCGGTCTTTTCCAGCACCGCGGCGAGTTCGTCGAACACCGGCGAGGCCTCGTTGGCGCTGTAGTGGATCTGGTTGCCGATGCGCTCGGCGCTGAGCAGGCCGGCATCCGCGAGCTGCCGCAACTCCCGATGCAGCGAGCCGGCGGGAACGCCGGTGAGGCGCGAAATCATCCGCACGTGGAAGCCATCGCCCGGGCGCAGGAACAGGAGCGACAGCACGCGGTGGCGGTAGGCGCCGAACAGCAGGTTCGCGAGCACCTGCTCGGAGGAAACCGTGACCCCTTCTTCTGTTCTCACCATTGCTACGACTGTAGCACTTATGAGAACAAATTGCCTGTCTCAGTTCCCTAACCGCGCAGTTTCCACCCGATCAGGGCGGAAGCCGACATCGCAGACCTTGCCGCGCTGGGCGCGCTTGCCGGCGAATTCCTTGAGCATTTTGGCGTCGAGGGTCTCCACGGCGCGATTCTTGCGCCTGATTCCGGAGACGACGAGGCTCTTGCCGTCGGTCACCGCCGCGCCAGCCAGGGAGATCTTGTCGGGCAGGGCGATCAGCTGCACCCCGACGCCGCCGTTGGGCCGCACCGGCAGCTCGTCCATGGGAAAGAGCAGCAGGCGGGCGTCAGAGGAGAGCGCAGCTACAAGGCTTTTGCCTGAATAATCCATTAAAAATACAGGAGCCAGGACCTTTGCCCCCTCTGGCACGCTCATGAAATCCTTGCCCTGGCGCGTCTTGGTGGCGAGGTCGCCCAGTTTGCAGAGGAAGCCGTTGCCCGCGGAATTCGCCATCAGGAGGCGCGCCTCCGCCCGCCCCAGGCCGATCCAGACGATATCGTCGGGCCCCGAGTTGATCAGCGTGTTCATCGGCGCGCCGTCGCCGCGCCCCGAGGGCAGCGCGGCTGCGTCGACGCTGAAGCACTTGCCGCCGGACGCCAGCACTGTGAGGGTGTCCGTCGTCTTACATTCCAATTCCAGGTAGCGCCCGTCGCCGTCCTTGTAGTTCACCGAGTCCATTTCGACGCCGTGGCCGCTGCGGCCGCGCACCCAGCCCTTTTTCGACAGGACCACGGTGATCGGCTCCTCCACCACGGTGCGCTCGATCGACGAGCGCTCGTCGGCCTTGATCAGCGTGCGGCGGTCATCGCCGTAGGTTTTTGAATCCCTTTCCAACTCGGAAATGACCAGCTTCTTCAAAATCTTTTCGTCGCCGAGAATCTCGTTCAAACCCTTCTTTTCCGCTTCCAGCGCCTTGCGTTCCTCGTTCAGCTTGACGCCGTCCAGCTTCGTCAGCTGGCCGAGGCGCAGGTTGACGATGTCTTCGGCCTGGCGCTCGGAGAACTTGTATTTTTCCCTCAGCTTGTCTTTCGCCTCACCCTGATCCTCGCAGGACCGGATCAATTTGATGATTTCATCGATCTTCACGAAGGCCAGAAGGCGGCCCATCACGATGTGCAGCCGCTCCTCGCACTTGTCGAGCCGGTGCTGGGTACGGCGGCGCACCGTCTTCACGCGGAACTCGCCCCATTCCCGCAGGATCGTGACGATGTCCTTGGTCTCGGGCAGGCCGTCGAGACCCAGCCAGGTGAGGTTGAGCGCAAAGCGCGTCTCGAGGCTGGTCTGCACCAGCAGCGTCTTCATCGTCTCCTCGGCGCTCTGGCGCGAGGAGCGCGGCTCGATCACGAGACGCAGTTTCGACTTGCGGTCCGATTCGTCGCGCACCGTCTCGATCTGCTCGAGCATGAACTGCTTCAGGCGCCGCTGCTCCTGCGAGGTCTCCTTCTTGCCGGTCGAGGGCTTCGGGTTGACCAGCGCCTCG